>Ga0116190_1001272_pt1 | contig 22409 bp, 20 predicted proteins | sample AD_JPNTR4_MetaG_FD_89808 | JGI IMG/M metagenome (GOLD analysis project Ga0116190, IMG submission 89808) | Active sludge microbial communities of municipal wastewater-treating anaerobic digesters from Japan - AD_JPNTR4_MetaG | ecosystem: Engineered > Bioreactor > Anaerobic > Digestate | place...
GCGGGGACAGGGACAGGAGGCGGGGACAGGAGGCGGGGACAGGGGCAGGAGACTTGGTTTAATAGCTGGTTAGGATTCCGCTGGCTTCTCGGATTCTTGCCATTGTGGCGTCTGCCACCTTTCGGGCCTTTCGCCCTCCTTCTGCCAGCATGTCTTTGACGTCGTCAGGGCGACTTCGCAGTTGTTCGTAGCGCTCTCTGGCTTGGGCGAATTCTGCGTTGATTAGCTCGCCTAGGCGGTTTTTCGCATGACCATAGCCGTAGCCACCTGCTCGATACGCTGCTTCGATTTCAGCCAGTTCTTCAGGGCTGGCAAACAACTTTATCAAACTGAAAACATTGCAAGTTGCCGGATCTTTTGGATCTTCCAAAGGTGTGGAATCAGTGACAATCTGCCTACATCGTTTGGTGGTTGCCTTGTCAGTCGCAAAGATTTCGATGGTATTGTCATAGGATTTAGACATTTTTTGGCCATCAATACCTGGAACAACAGCAGTGCTTTCAACAATGTAAGGCTCTGGAACCACCAACAGATTATCACCCCAAGCCTGATTTAACTTACCCGCCAAATCACGTGTGATTTCCAGATGTTGCTTTTGGTCTGCACCCACTGGAACAACGTTGGAATCATAAATTAGGATGTCTGCCGCTTGCAGGACCGGATAATCAAAAAGACCCACGTTCGCCTGAATGCCACGCTGGACTTTATCCTTGAAACTAGTCGCCCTTTCCAAAAGTCCCATAGGGCAAACACAGTTTAAAAACCATGTTAATTCCGCAACTTGCGGAACATCAGACTGTACAAACAACGTACTCTTTTCAGGGTCAATCCCAAGTGAAATCATCCCAGTAGCGAGGTGCATTGTTGATTCAGCAAGGAAAGCCTTGTCCTGACTTGAAGTCAAAGCATGGTAATTTGCCAGAAAGTAAAAACAATCGTGCCCATCATTTTGCAGCTTCACAAACTGGCGAATAGCTCCAAACCAGTTACCAATATGAAGTCGACCAGAAGGCTGTACGCCGCTTAAAATCCTCATGACGCTCCTTTTATTTAGGTATTAATCAGCGAAGTCAAATCTTTCCCAAAACCCATGTGCCTAACGCCTGCGAGGTGGCCGAAAGCCACGTGTACCACGACCATCAGACCTGGCCAGTTCCGACTCTCGGCGATCAGGCGCACGATCATCAACTGCTGCAGGTGGTGGAGACATATATGCATCCACCAGCAAAGAAACCAAGCCCTCAGCGTCTGGATCAGCCAAAATCTCCTTGGCAAGGGTTGTAAACTCCTCAGGAATGGCAGGCTTGGCATCCAACCGCTCCTTGAACTCTCGGATCTTTCTGTCAGCCAGCATCTTCAAGCTCTCCTCCCTGGTTGGCGTTTCAGCCTGCTTGAGCTTAATCCCAAGCGTAGATTCAATACGTCTAAGCGAGTGCAGGTCTTTGACAGACACCATGGCTATGGCCCGGCCAGGGCGCCCCACTCTACCGGTACGACCAGTACGATGAATGTACTGTTGAGGATCGGTGGGCAAATCAAAGTGAATCACGCAAGGTAAAAAGCTGATATCAATGCCCCTAGCAGCAATATCCGTAGCCACCAAAAGCCGCAGCTCACCAGCCTTAATCTTGGCCATAACAGCTTCCCTAGCCGTCTGAGATAGATCGCTGTTCAGATATTGGGCATCATAACCACGACGACCAAGGTATTTCGCGACCACCTCAGTTTCCTGTCTGGTATTACAAAAAATAATGGCGGCGGTTGGGTCTTCAGCTTCGATTATCGCTATTAAAGTACGAATTCTAGGCCCTGATGTATCTACAGAGTAGGCAACGTTGGTAATCCGGTCTACGCACACCTGATCCTTGGAAAGGTCAATCCTTACAGGATCTTTCATGTACCTTTTGATCAGGTTTTCCATGTTGAATGGCATTGTGGCCGAAAACAAAAGGACTTGTTTCAAATTACTTAAAAGTTCAAAGATTTTTTGGATATCGTCATAGAAACCAGCCGATAGCATCTCATCGGCCTCATCCAAGACGATTGCGTGAACCTGATCAGTCCTGAAGTTCCCCCTTCGATAATGGTCAAGAAGGCGGCCTGGAGTACCAACGATTACGTGAACTCCAGCCATTAAACGATTAAACTGTTCCCCAAAGCCTGTCCCACCATAGATGCAAACAGACTTAAGCCCGGTGTAACGCCCAAGCCGCTCAAACTCACCATGGACCTGTAAGGCCAGCTCCCTGGTAGGCACGACCACCACTACTTGGGGACTTGAATTTGAATAATCAATTCGATGCAAGATAGGCAGCGCGAAAGCGGCAGTCTTACCACTACCAGTCCTGGATTGGACCACCAGATTACGCCCAGCCTTGGCTGGGGCGAAACATTCCACCTGCACCTGCAAGGGCTTTTTGTACCCAATTTCCATGATTGCACGCAGCACGTGCTCGGACAAACCTAGGGCATCGAATGTTGGGAAGCTACCGGATATGTCAGGTCCCGCGTCAGCAAACACGGCGAAAACTATATAACTTTTTGGGGCGTAAAACAAGGGCAAAATCGCCCCAAAATTCATGCTCAAGGCTGGCGAGCTACATCAAGCAGCCCTCACTCCGCATTGTTTTAAGGTCGTTGATAAGTGGAACAACAACGGACAGATCGTTGCATCCTTGAACTGTACACATGCTACAAAATTCTCGACTCATATAGTCCGAACCCATACGAGCCCAAATCCTGAATGTGGGGGTATCAGAGACGCACGCGCCGACATCGTGTGTTTTATCATACTCCATGAGGTCGGCTACACTGTTGGTCAGACTGGTAATGGTCTCATCCTTAACCTGTTTGGACCGGCATTCAGAATCAAGCCAGAACACCCCGCCGAAGTATCCGGTGTTGTACGAAATATTGGGAAAAGGATTGTTGTAATAAACAGCAACGTCGACATCGCCTGTGGAATGGACCACACCACTCTCATCTTCGTCCAGAGCGTCAGTGTAAGTTGGCGTTAAGGTGATTACACGTTTAGTCGCCCTAAAAATCAATGACTCAAGCCTCCTGGCGAGATACTCGGCATCCTCGGGAACCCTGGTCTTAATATCAGCCATACAGTACGCGAACCTGCCGCCTGACGATGCCTCATCACCTGAATCGCCCTGCATGCTGCCAGAGATGCTGATCTTTGGTACATACTGTGGGCACCACTCCAAGTGCTCAGAGTGCCCACTGTCACCAATGTTAGCAACCATCTCCTTAATCTGACGGAAATCATAATCAGACAATGGGATAGGGGCTTGGCCGACGTCGGGAATGTGGATGAACCCCGCCTCGACCAAGATGGTATTAAGTGCTACATGAGGACCACCTATGTCAACTTTTACCTGAGCTCGAAAGCGTTCTCTTTCGGTTGTGTACTGCTCGTCTTCGCTTCTGATCAGTTGAGGAAATCCTTCACACTGGGCCTTTCCGATGTCTTCGACCTGTTGAAGAAGGTTATAAAGTTCTTCAGAAATAAAAGAGCTGTTAAATTCGCAGTAGCTGAAGTCTCGGACCTTCAACTGTTCTGTGTCGGTCGGCCCAAATGGATTAACGCTGGGTAACTGCTGAATCGTTCTCTGGTATCGAACGGTCACATCAAACCGTCGGTATAGCGCACCATAGCACACTCGATTACTGTCGTGGGACTTCCAGTCGACCTTTTCGGCCTGCAATCGAAGTGCATCTTGGGTGTCTGCATCAACCTCGATAACGCACTCGGGCAGCGACGAAACAGTGAGCCGCCCACCAAAGAGGGTCACAGATAGGGCCTCGTAGTACGTGGTTGCCTTAGAGAACAGAAGCATTTCGAATGCCGGAATCTGAGATTCACTTTGCGGTTCTTCGTCAGGACGCCCTTGGGTTACATTTGGATTAACGTTAAGAGGTGTAGTCCCTGACTCTGAGTTGTCAGCTACATCCGTAGACGGCGACTGGTTGTCGACTTTGGGTACATCAGTGCCCGCTGAGGGGGCATAAACGTTGGAGTCTAAACATCCTGTCGATGCAACGAGGAACAAACCAATAATCGCAACAAGGGAACCACGACGGTATGTGTGTGTTGGCATTGTTTTGTCTCCAGCTACAGGCCTTCTAATTATACCGTAAGATTTTTTTTACAACGTTTTTTCTGGTTCAACAACCGCCAGCAATTTGATATCTGAAGACGGTGATTACCGGTTCAGGCTTGTTAAGCTTTCAGGCTTGGTTTAGACTTCTGCGGGTTTTTGGGGCCAAAAGCTCTAGGTTTCTGTAAAGGAGTGATTAGGTGGCGATGGCCGAGTCTTTTGAAGGTTTTGACGCAGCTGATTTTCAGGCTTTTTTGCCAAATAAATGGGCGTCAAACCTGTTTAACATGGAGCGAATGAAGGTCCGCAGTAAAATGGTCGCGCTGGGGACTTTTTTGGAACCGCACCTTTTGGCACTTAGACCGTTTTCTTGGGAAGTTACCCCTTTTTCACCCACGATTCTAAACGGCAAGCGCGTTTCAGATATGGTCCTTTATTTCACCAGGACCGCAGACCAAGCAAGGGCCGTCGCACCGCTGCTTGATAGCAAGATTTCGTTGCCAGACCAGATATCCAACCCGGGTGAACACTACCAACATGTGACTTTGGGTGTCAAAATTGATGCAGATACCGTTGAGGCGGGCCTGATGGTCCATTCAACTGCATGGCTTGATGTCATGAATCTGCTGAATCGGACAAAAACCCCGGACGAGGCCCAGGAATTCTCCCACATGATTCGTGTGCTACCCCACCCTATTTCCATTGTGATTGCACCTGGGGTCGAGATTTCAAGCGGGGATTTTCTACCTTCACACTTGAAGTCGCTGGAAGAGGCCATCTTAAATAATCAGTTCCTGATCAGGTTTGGCAAAAGCTACTTGGCCACCGATAAAGCGATTGGTTCAGCGGCTTTCAACACGACGATGAAAGACCTGCTAACGTCATTGGTACACATTTGGGAATTCATCGCTTGGAGGCCTGCCTCCAACTACCTAGCAACGGACGACACCAACGCCCCTGTGGTTACCTCTGATGGAAGCTTGGTCCAATTCTCTACAGGTGCCAAGGTCCGCATTGTTGGCGGTCTGTTTGATGGGCGGGTGGGTATAGTCACTGACATTGATGCTAAAGGTTCATGCAAGGTTTTGGTTGGGCGAGTAACTGTCAGAACCGACCTGCGATCTTTGCAGGCCGTGTGACCCTGGTGCAGCGCCGAAAATCACGCTCAAGCCACACACTCCGGACGACCAAAAAAGAGTTTAAAGAATATAACGACTTAAGTCATCATCCTTGAGGATATCTCCAAGCCGTTCGCGGACATAATTGGCCGTCAGCTTCACAGTGTTCCCCGGCATGTCAGGCGCGTGAAAGGCCAAGTCCTCCAACACCTTTTCAAGCACAGTGTGCAGACGACGAGCACCAATGTTTTGATGCCTAGCATTTAAATCAGCCGCAATTTCAGCAATGGTTTCGATGCCATCTTGCTGGAATTCCAGCTTTACCCCTTCAGTTTCCATCAAGGCCTCGTACTGACGTACCAAGCTGTTGTCCGGCTCAGACAGGATGCGTACAAAATCGTCCTTGGTCAGCGCGGAAAGCTCGACGCGAATTGGGAAACGACCCTGCAATTCCGGAATTAAATCCGACACTTTTGAAATATGAAAAGCCCCGGCGGCAATAAACAGGATGTGTTCCGTGCTTACCACACCATACTTGGTCGTAACGTGGGTGCCCTCAACGATTGGCAGCAAGTCGCGCTGTACGCCCTCCCTAGAAACGTCGGGGCCATGTGCAGATTCGCGACCGGCAATCTTGTCCATCTCGTCGATGAAGATAATGCCGTTATTTTGAGCCCTTTCTAACGCCTCTTGGTTGACCTTATCAGGATCCAGCAGCCTTTCACGCTCTTCAGCCTCAAAGACCACCAAGGCATCCTTTACGGACAGCTGCTTGGTCCTGGTCTTCCTGGGCATCATGTTTCCTAGCATGTCTTGAAAGTGCAGCCCCACCTCCTCCATTCCAGCACTGGAAAAGATGTTCATCACAGGCACACCAGTCTCGGCGACATCGATCCTAATGGTCTTGCTATCAAGCTCGCCTTTGGCCAGCTGTTCCTTGATGGCCTCCCTCGACAATGGTGCAATTGGGTCCTGCTGGGAGGCCACCGCGTCAACCACCTTCTCAATGGCGTTGTTTCTTGCCTTGGTGGCCACTTTTTCGGCCTCTTGCGCCTTTACCATATTCACAGAAAAGGTAACCAAATCGCGGACCATCCCCTCCACATCCCTGCCTACATAGCCGACCTCTGTGTACTTGCTGGCTTCCACCTTCACAAACGGCGCATTTGCCAGTTTTGCCAGTCGCCTAGCGATCTCGGTCTTACCAACCCCGGTCGGTCCAATCATCAGGATGTTTTTAGGGGTGATTTCATCAGCAAGAGGGCCAACTACCTGACGACGGCGCCACCTGTTTCGCAGTGCAATCGCCACCATCCTCTTTGCCTCGGCCTGACCCACTATGAATCTGTCGAGCTCGGCTAAAATCTCCCGAGGTGTAAGTTCGCTTTCCGGGCGGGTCATCCTAATTCCTCCACAGTAATCGCTAAATTCGTGTAAACGCATATTCCGCCGGCAATTTCCAGCGCCGACTTGGCTATTTCCACAGCTGACAACTCGGTATGCTTCACCATTGCCCTAGCTGCGGCCAAGGCATAAGAACCGCCGCTGCCAACTGCGATAATCCCCTGCTCAGGTTCAACCACGTCGCCAGCCCCCGTCAGCAAGAACATCTTCTCGCGGTCCGCAACGATCAAAAGGGCATCAAGTCGACGCAGCATCTTGTCGGTGCGCCAGTCCTTCGCCAGTTCAACTGCGGCCCTAGTTAAGTTTCCACTGTTGTCCTTTAATTTGGCCTCAAAACGCTCAACCAGGGTAAATGCGTCTGCTGTAGACCCAGCAAATCCCGTCAACACATTTCCACCGCCCACCCTGCGCACTTTTACCGCGTTTGCCTTCAAAATGGTGTTCCCCATGGTAACTTGGCCATCACCTGCCAACGCGGTTTTACCATCCCTGCGGACGGCAATTATGGTTGTCCCTCGCATTCCCTTTTCTTCCTGGTGCATTTTTACAGAAACCTCCATCAATACACAAAGTTACTCTTCTTTGGCCCTGGGATGAGCCCGGTCGTATACCTCTTGCAACCTAGCCAACGTCACGTGAGTATACCGTTGAGTGGTAGCCAACCTCGCATGGCCAAGTAACTCTTGGATATCTTTCAAATCTGCCCCGCCTTCCAACATGTGCGTCGCAAATGTGTGGCGCAACACGTGGGGATGAATATGCCTTGCCAAGGCCAGCTTTTCAGTCACTTGGTCGATAACGTTAGCGACCTGCCTGACACCTAATCTGGTGCCTCTTTGGCCTAAAAACAAGGCCTGGTTGCTGGAACCTTCTGGCAAAAACTGATCTCTTACCGCTAACCAGTTAGATAAAGCCTGCAACGCCTTTGAACCAACGGGGACTACCCTCTCCTTTCGCCCCTTTCCCAAAACTATGGCTTGACCCTGTTGGAAGTCGACATCATCAACATCCAGCCCGGTCAGCTCTGACACACGAAAACCACCTGCATACAGCAATTCCAGAATAGCCTTGTTCCTGGCACCTAGGACAGTGGAATCATCAATGGAATCAAGCAGTCCGAAAAGGTCATCAACCGGCAGAAAATCCGGCAAAACCGTTTCTTGTTTAGGCCCGCGGATCCCAGTCCAAGGGTTTACAGCAACAATCTGTCGGCGCTTCCAAAAACGATAAAGCGACCTGATAGCAGCCAATTTTCGACCAATACTGGAGGGGGCATGGTGGCGATGCACCGTGGAAAAAAACAGTTCAACGGCGCGCCGATCAGCTTTAAGGGCATCCAACCCAGCCTCTTGAAGCATCAAAAACAACTCGATACAGTCTGTGTTATAGGCCTTAATTGTATTTGGAGAGGCGTTTTTGTTTACCTCCATCCACTGTAAAAACAGCAAAAGCCCATCTAGCCATTCTTTTGGGATTAAAGATTCCAAAGACTGGACTTCATCGGTAATAGTTATTTCATCTTCAGTAGTTAATTCATGGTCTTGCTGTTTCAAAGGTTCACCTTTTTAAATTTTCAACCAGCCTAGCCAAGCTTAGACATCAATTGGGTGGCAATTTTTGGTGTCCAAAGTCGCTAATTAACTTTCCCAAGCCCGTTTGTCTGACTGGCATCGGCTCAATTAGTGATTATACTCGCTAAGTCTCATACTGGAGTACCAAATGAGTGACACCCCAAAGGCGCCCAAGGGAATGAGGATAAAGGCTGACGACGCGGTAGCTAAAGGCGTTTACACAAACAACATGTTTGTAGCCCACACCAGGGAAGAATTCGTGATGGACTTCCTTGGAACTTATGTGGGTCAGGCTTTTTTGAACGCCCGAGTTGTAACCAGCCCCGGACACATGAAGCGTATAGTCAAGGCGTTAACAGAAAACCTGGCAAAATATGAGAAGCAGTATGGTCCGATCCCAGAGCCAAAAGTCCGGGAATCGGGCTCAGAAATAGTTAATTAAACTCGGTGGTTAAACAAATGGACCCAAAGTACGAATACATTCTTCACAAAGCGGCTGGGCCGCACTGGAAGCGAATCGGCATCAAGCGTCGGTTTGGCATAGTCGCCCCTTTGTTTTCATTGCGAAGCGAGCGTGGATGCGGGATTGGTGATGCTGGTGACCTTTATGACATCCTGCCTTGGATGGCTGAGGCTGGCATAGATCTGATCCAGCTGCTACCAATCAACGACACTGGGCTGGATGCAGTGCCTTACTCGGCGCTATCTGCATTTGCCTTGGACCCGATCTATGTGGCATTGGATAGGATCCCAGGAATCGAGCGTTTTGAAGATTTTTTGGGCCGCGTTCAAGCAACGGCAGATAGGCTGAATCAGTCAGAGTCGGTGGATTATCACGCAGTTCGCAGCGCGAAACTGGAGCTTTTAGAGGCGGCGCTTGGACTTCTTGATGGCCCAGAATTGGACCAAGCCATGAGGGCGTTTGTTGCGCAACAAGAATGGCTGCCAAACTATCTGGCATACCGAGTTATCAAGGAGTTAGAAGGGTTTAGCTCGTGGGAGAACTGGCAGGATCGCTTCAACGTTCACACTGCCTACGAAGACCTTAGCAAGAGTCATCCTCAGCGAATGCGGCTGTTCCTTTTTGCGCAGTGGGTTTTGTTCCAACAGTTTGTTGCCGCTAGACAAAGGGCTGAAGAGCTTGGAGTTTTGATCGAGGGTGATATACCGATTATGGTGGCGCGTGACAGTGCGGATGTGTGGAAACACCGCGAACTGTTTCGAATGGACGTTACAGCCGGGGCGCCGCCAGACATGTTCACGGCGGATGGCCAAAACTGGGGTTTTCCAACCTATCAATGGCCTGCGCACAAGCAGCAGGACTACGCCTGGTGGCGAAAGCGCCTGCAGTATGCCCAGAATTTCTTTCACATGTATCGAATCGACCATGTTGTCGGCTTTTTTAGAATTTGGACGATCATGGCGGGCGAAAAAACTGGGCGAAATGGATGGTTTGAGCCGTGGGACGAAGCTGTGTGGGGTGAACATGGCAAAAACCTGCTGCTGATGATGCTTGACGCCAGTCACATGCTGCCTCTGGCGGAAGATCTTGGAACTATTCCAGATATTTGCCGTCAGACGCTTGAAGAGCTTGGGATTTGTGGGTTTAAGGTTCAGCGGTGGGAAAAAAGATGGCATGGGGACAGGAAATTCATACCTCCTGCCGAGTACATCCCCTTATCGATGGCGACTCTTTCAACCCATGATTCCGAAATCTTGGCCCAGTGGTGGGCTGAAAACCATGATGACAGGGTTGAACTAGCGCAAATGCTTGGATATCAAGGAGATCCGGGGCCGGTGTTGGATCTGGAAACGCACAAGAAAATCATTACTTGGATAAAGAATTCAGGCTCGCTGTTTGTGGTGTTGATGATTCAAGAACTGCTTGGTGCCTACGGCAACCTGCCAGGCGACCCGGCAAAACACCGAATCAACATCCCAGGACAGGTACTAGACACAAACTGGACCTGGCGTTCACCAATGACAATCAAGCAGATGCTGGCCGACACCAACATGACCCAAGGCATCAAAAACCTCTAGGCCCTAGCCGCCGGCTAGCCCTGCTCCTGTTCCTGTTCCTACTAATCCGGTAATCACCGCGCTGTTCTAGGGAACCCCTCTGTTCCATAACCGTGAGGTGGTGTAAAAGAAATCTCACGATGCGCCACTCTGCTGACGCGCAACTCCGGGCACCCCTGTTGGCCAATGGTGCCTACGCTGCGCTGTCGCCTGGCCAACAGGGGCGCAGGGCCAAGGATCTAAGGGGCCAAGAGCCAAGGGTCTAGCGCACCGACTTTGCGAGGCGAAACCCGAGGTCGCCGCAGCGGTTGCCGGGCGAGTAGTAGTCGCGATCCGCTGCCCGCACGCCCCTGGCGCCGTTGTACCAGGAGCCGCCGCGATTAACCCGGGTAGAGCCTGTAGGTGATTCCCAAGCGGAACCATCAGTTGGGGCTCCATTGTAACTTTCGTGATACCAATCCTGAACCCATTCATAAACGTTACCGGCCATATCGCACAAACCGTGAGTGGTGTTGCCGCTGGGCTTACCGCAAACTGGCCATGTACTATCACGACCACAGCCCCGTCCACCATCAGACATTACTGCCCAAGCACAAGTAGCAGTTTCATCACCCCATGGATACTTCCAGTCGCGACCACCACTACGCGCTGCATACTCCCATTCTGCCTCACTAGGTAATCGGGCCCCAACCCAGCTCGAAAACGCTTGAGCTTGATCCCAATCTACGCAAACTACGGGTTGGTCATCTCCTTGGAAACTACTGGGCAACGTACCTTCCACCCATTGGGAACCATCCCAAACCCTACATGTTCCATCATCAACATGGGCTGGGGTGCACCCACCCGCAGATACACACGCTAGATACTGCTTAAAGGTTACCTCAGTCTTGCTCATCTCAAACGTTGATACCGTAACACTATGAACGGGCTTTTCATCAGAGTCCCCAGCATCAGAACCCATCTGGAAACTTCCACCCGCGATTCGTACCCATTCGATACCGTTGTCACTGGGAATACACCTGCCATCATCATCGCAGTGAGTATAAATGCTACAACTACCACAAGACTGCCCACATACAGGATCAGGACCACAAACGCGACCAGTGCAGTCCTTAACACACTCGCATTGACCGTGGGAGCTGCAAATCTTGGGACTAAGACAACTACCACAAGACTGCCCACATACAGGATCAGGACCACAAACTCGACCAGTGCAGTTCTTAACACACTCGCATTGACCTTTGGAATTGCACGTATCGGGGGCAGTACATGCGCCACAAGACTGGCTACAGACTGGGTCGGGGCCACACTCAAGGTTGATGCATTCTGGTACGCAGCTATCTTCCTGACACTGACCATCAGCATCGCACCGTTCGCCAGATTTGCACGTGCCACATGACTCGCCACAAACAGGATCCGGTCCACAGATGCGATTGCCGCAGTCCGGAACACAAGATTGGTCAGCTCCGGAGCCTTTATCTGCTATATCATTGATATCATAACCATTATCACGGGTTAGGGGGGGGGGGGAATCCTGCTAAGATGTGGGCTCGGTGGGCTGAGTCATCGCACCCAGCAATGGTCGTCATGGCAAGAGCCAAGGACATGGTGGCTAAGCATTTCAAGACATGCATCGACTACCCCTCCGAAATCAATGGTCTAGTCAACACCAGATGGCCATTGGTAACACATGTTTAAAGCAAAAGCTAGTTTAAATTACACCCTAAACCAAGCATGAGCCTGTGTGGGCTCGATGATGACTGTGACAAGTAACCAAAGCAGTGCCACGAGTCCAAATGCATAGACAATGAATGCATACAAGTTTTACTGGAAAACAATGCGCCATGCTCTGATGGTGGTCGCTGCACTAGCCCGGACACTTGCCTGGATGCTGACTGCAAGTCGCCGCTTTTTCCGTACAAAATCTATGCCGGCGTGGGTGGCTTTTCGGCTTCCAACCTCTGGCGAATGAAGGCTTTTTTCGAGGCGTACGCCGGGCACGAAAAACTCCAACCACTGGTTGGAGAAATTGCTTGGACCGACAATCTGGTCATTATGGAGCGCTGCAAGGAGTACGGCGAACGCGAGCTGGAACGGGCGCTCATCGCCAAGATGACGAGAACCTCTCCATCGGCATCATCCTGTGCAAAGAAAAGAGCTGCACGATTGTGGAGTACGCCCTGCACAACGCCAGCAAGCCCATCGGTGTAGCCACTTATGAAACCACTAGGACCCCGCCCCTGTTGCAATTGCCTTTATCCCTGGTGCAATTTACAATCTCTACCACACGGCCCGCTGACGCTGGATGAGGTCAACGCTGTAGGCGATGAGATGATGGACAACGAGGAGGATTTGGATGAAAACGACTGACAAAAGTCCAACGAACGCCCTCGACCGGCCGCAGGACTATCCACGCCTGTTGAGCGAGATCAAGGAGCGCATACGCTGTGCCCAGTACCAAGCCCTCAAGGCCGTCAATAAGGAGCTGATCGGCCTGTACTGGGACATCGGGCGGATGATCGTGGAGCGGCAGGATGTTGAAGGATGGGGCAAGGCGGTGGTGGAACAGCTCGCCGCCGATCTGCAAAAGGAGTTTCCCGGCGTGGGTGGCTTTTCGGCTTCCAACCTCTGGCGAATGAAGGCTTTTTTCGAGGCTTACACCGGGCACGAAAAACTCGCACCATTGGTGCGAGAAATTGGCTGGAGCCACAACTTGGTCATTATGGAGCGCTGCAAGGACCCTCTGGAGCGGGAGTTCTATCTGCGCATGACCCGAAAGTTTGGGTGGTCCAAGAACGTGCTCATCCATCAGATCGATAATCAGAGCTATGAAAAAGCCATGCTCGGCCAAACCAATTTCGACAAGGTGCTGACGCCAGAACTTCGTGCCCAAGCCAAGTTGGCGGTGAAGGACGAATACACCTTCGATTTTCTGGAACTGGGCGAGGAGTACGGCGAGCGCCAGCTGGAGCGGGCGCTCATCGCCAGGATCGAGGATTTTCTGAGGGCCATGGGTGGCATGTTCGCCTTCATGGGCAGCCAATACCGGTTGGAGGTGGACGGCAAAGAGTTTTTTATCGATCTCCTGCTGTTTCACCGTCGTCTGCGCTGCCTTGTCGCCATTGAATTGAAAGTCGGCGAATTCCTGCCGGAGTTCGTCGGCAAGATGCAGTTTTATTTGGCGGCTCTGGACCGGCAAGTCCGCCAGGATGACGAGAACCCCTCCATCGGCATCATCCTGTGCAAAGAAAAGAGCCGCACGATTGTGGAGTACGCCCTGCACAACGCCAGCAAGCCCATCGGTGTAGCCACTTATGAAACCACTAGGACCCTGCCCAAGGCGCTAAAAGGTCAACTGCCGTCGCCGCAAGACATCGCCCATTTGCTGGAGGACCTATGAAGCCGACTGACGCCGGCGAAAAAGGCCTAGAGTCGACTACCATCGCCTCCCTTGTAAAGGGAGCCCGACAATCCGCACAAAAGAATTGAGCCCCTGCCCCCGTCCCTGCCCCTGTTCCTGTTCCTGTCCCCGTCCCTGTCCCTGTCCCTGTCCCTGTCCCCGTCCCTGCCCCTGCCCCTGTCCCTGTCCCCGTCCCTGCCCTCTCCCCCTCCAAATTAAAACCGTGTTAAACTTCTGCCCTGTGGGCTCTAGCTCAGTTCTCTTCATAACACGGGGATAGTAATCATGAAGCGACAGACTATCTGGATCGCAGTTGGACTTGTGGTGGGCATGCTTGCATGTTCATCTGAACCTGACCCTATTGGTGATGATGCCTCTGACAATCCTGATTCCACGCTTGATACGCAGGATACGGACGCAAATCCACCCGTGGATGTGGACGTCGATGCAGACTCCACTAACGACGACGGTGATTCAGATCCTTCGCCAGACGCTGAAATTGATGCAAAGGACATATCTCATGATGACGACGGTGATGAAGGAGATCACGAATGTGATAGTAGACTAGTCTATGAGGATATTGAGGCCTCTTCCACCTTGATAATGAATGCCATTAAAGTCTATCGAAAAAAAATGAAGCTTGAAAATGAGCCTGAAGACGTGGCATTTGCTGCCATGTTGGCCCATCTGGAATCCCTAGAAAACGTTTCGGACATTGTGAATGACGAATCTGGCGTCTTTTTCACCTCGCCTCAAGGCATTCGATGCGGTATTTATTTGGACCCAATCGCCAGCATCAATTCACCGCTACCTCCTGCTGTATTCAAGCCAAATCCTGGTACAGCGACTGGTAAGGCTGGTATCTACTCCACATTGATCGAGTCACGTGGTGGTTTTCCAAACACGCACCTTGATATTGCTGAACAACTCTCAACTGCTGGATTCCAAGCCGAATCTGTGTTTGAAGACTGACATGTCAGCTTGAACAACATCAACCGGATGTCAGAGTTCGACGTTATTTACATCAGGGCCTATGGAGCGATTGATCGAGGCACGTTTGCTTTCATGACAGGCGAGTATGCACCAGTGGGCGATACTCCTTGTCAGGTGACTGCTGAGTTCGACGAACAGGCCATTGGACTGGGCGCCCCCATCAACTACGACGGTAGGCCGTTAATCACGGTCTACCCGAAATATTTCCAAAAAATGACATTCAAGGAAAACAGCTTGGCATATTTTTCGTCTTCCTACGGACTTAAGACATCTACTCTTGCATCCGCGATGCATAAGCAAGGACTAGGGGTGTTTGTCGGTTGGTCGAACCCTTTGGCCATTAAACAGGAAGACGCCAACACAAACATTGTCCTTTTTGAGCGCCTTTTACAGGGGGCAACGTTGGGTGCGGCTATAACCGAATTGAAGGCTGAAGACGCCAGCTTTGGCTACTTTTGGCCAGATGAAGATGACTACGAGACCCTTTCAGTGCTGGACTACTACCCATACCCTGACGGGGGTAAAATCCGAATCACCAAAACTGGATGTGATGAAAATGCGGATTGTCCGCAAGCCCCTGAAGAGCACGTCTGCCAAAACCATCAGTGCACCAAGACAAGCTGTGCGCCAGGCTGTCTTAATCGAGAATGTGGGCCCAATCAGGCTTGTCCTGGGTTAAACTGCGGATCTTGTTCCGATAGCGAGATCTGTAACGACTCGGGCATTTGCGAACCAAAACCCCCCGACTGTCCTGCTGATAAAAACTGCGGCCATCGAACTTGCGGTCCAGATCCTGTTTGTGGGGAGTCCTGTGGTGGCTGCACCAACGATGGGTCATGTGACACCAATGGTAGATGCATGCCAAAGTCGGTGGGAACTTGCGTTGAAGGCTGGTGTTTAATCCCTTCAGGAACCTTTAGTATGGGTTCTAATAAAGACGAAGCTGACTCTGAGCCTTTAGAATGGCCAGTTCGGACAGTCACGATTACGCGTTCTTTCTACATGAAGCAGACGGAAGTAACCCAAGGTGAATGGACATCATTGATAAGCAGAAATCCATCTATCAACAAGGACGGAGATGATTATCCAGTGGAGCAAGTCAACTGGTATGATGCAGTTTCTTATGCCAATGCCCTGTCGGTGCGTGATGGATTTGAAGTCTGTTACACGATGACTGGGTGTACGGGAACAGTGGGGATTGATCTTGATAATTGCACCGTAGTTTTTAGAGGTCTTGACTGTAATGGTTATCGTTTGCCTACTGAGGCAGAGTGGGAATATGCGGCTAGGGCCGGTACTACAGGGCCCAGGTATGGCGAGCTTGATGAAATAGCCTGGTACCGAGGTAATAATGAGGAAAAGCCCCATCCAGTAGGGACAAAGACTGCTAATGCCTGGGGATTACATGATGTGCTTGGCAGTGTTGCAGAGTGGGTGAATGACTGGTTCGAGCCTTACTTCCACCGTGACCCCGTTTGCGAGGATCCTTTGGGGGCTGAAATAGACGAGGCCAAAGTTCTACGTGGCGGTGGCTGGACTGATGAGCCAAACTTTCTGCGGTTGGCATTTCGTGGCACTGATTTCCCAAACCGCACGTCGCACACCCGCGGCTTCCGCCTAGCTAGAACAGTGCCCCCCGCCCCCATGCCCTAGTCGCCCCTACCCCTGTCCCAGCTACAGATTGTGCTAACTAGCATGTTCTGGCTCCCGATTGTTCGATCTTTTTTACGTTTGATCTCTTCGTTACAGTTATTAGCTCCAAATCCTGCTGAACAGCACGATCATCTCCCTGTCCCTGCCCCTGCCCCTGTCCCTGCCCCTGCCCCTGTCCCCGTCCCTGGCCCTGTCCCCGCTCCACGTTCTTGACATTAATGCAATCTTTGCATATCTTCACGTGGGTACTTTTTTGTTGCGATCAGCGCACTTTTCTGGTTGTAAGATGGAAGTCAAGGTAGCAAAAGTTACTGTCCAGGAACGGGAATTTCACTTGCGAACTACTGGGGACGTTTCCGAGCTTGAGGCTGCTGCCGAATTATTGAACCGGAAATTGGTCCAGATGGCCTCCAAGACGACGCAGCCGGCACATTCAGTAGCGTTGCTAGTCGGTTTGGATTTGGCCGCAGAGCTCCTTAGGGAGAGGGCCAAACAAGCAGAACTCCGTGAAAAGATACGAGATCAGTCACGCTGGATGCTTGATCGCTTGGACGCAGGGGAAAGTGCCAGTACCTTTGGGGACAGCCCTCTGGAAGTGGAGGGGTGAGCATATATAGATCCGATTTTGTGAAATAAATTAGGCCCTGTCAGCCAAGGTAACTTGGCTTTTTTGTTCACGGTTTTTTTAGGAGGAACGCTCCGACAGGACGTCATTTTCGCGGTCGTATACAGCCTTTTTCGGGGTGAGAGCCCGTACGGGCGCCGAAGCTAGGCTGTTTGCTTACCCTCGGCGCGTCTTGCGCCAATTCCAGTGGCCCCTCATAACATTTTTTAGTCCGGTGCTGCAGCGTGCTGCGTCGGTAGGGGGCTTTTATGAACATATTGATATGGATCCTTGTTCCGGTGGCCATAATACTTGGCCTTGTCGCCGGGGCCGTGATTGCGGCCTCACTACTCAAACGGTCGTATCTGGACAGAATCAAAGACATCGAAAAGACTGCGGCTGAGCGATTACAAGAGGCAACTTCGGCAAACAAAAAGGCGTTGATTGATGCTCAGAATCAGCTTAAGAGCGCCGAAAGGAGGGTCAAAACTCTTGAAACTGAACTAAAAGACGCCCGATCAGAAGGTGAGCGAAGGGAGGAAAGGCTCAACAAACGAGAAGAGACCATCGAACGCAAAAATGAGTCGATGTCTTCCAGAGAATCTGAAGTCGCCAAGCGGGAGCGCAATATAACTGCCCGAGAAAGCACGATTAATGAGGCTGAAAAACGAAACGAAGCCTTGGTACAAGAGGCGTCGAGAACTTTACAGCGCATCACTGGGATGACACAGGAAGAAGCCATCCGTTACCAGACTGAAAAAATACTTGATGAGGTCAAACTTTCAGCCGCTAGGCAGATCAAGATGATCGAGGATGAGGCTAAGGAAGAGGCCGAAAAGCGGGCCAAACGAATCATTGGTATCGCCATTAGTCGCTATGCAGGCGAGTTCACTAATGAACGAACGGTATCGGTGGTGAACCTGCCAAGTGAAGAGATGAAAGGGCGTATCATCGGGCGAGAAGGCCGTAATATCAGGGCATTTGAGGCCGCCACTGGGATAGACGTCATCATCGATGACTCGCCGGACACGGTTACCTTGTCTGGCTTTAACCCGGTGCGTCGTGAGATTGCTAGGTCCGCACTGGAAAAGCTGATTCAGGACGGCAGAATTCATCCCACCAGGATTGAAGAAATCGTTGATAAGGCCACAAAAGAAGTGGAAGCCAAGATCAAGGAAGCTGGTGAAGACGCCCTTTTCCAGCTTGCGCTCGGCAGCATGCACCCAGAGCTTATCAAGCTTGTTGGTCGCATGAAATTTCGAACTTCCTATGGCCAAAACGTGTTGAATCACAGCATCGAAGTTGGCTTTTTGGCGGGATTGATGGCGGCTGAGCTTGGTTTACCAGTAAAGGAAGCTAGGCGGGCTGGCCTGTTGCATGACCTTGGAAAGGCCGTTGACCAAGAGGTTGAAGGCCCACACGCGATTGTTGGGGCTAACATCGCCAGAAAGTTTGGGGAATCAGCCGAGGTGGTCCACGCGATAGCATCCCATCACGAAGAAGAAAAGCCACTCACCCTGCTGGCCCATATCGTTACTGCGGCTGATGCGATGTCAGGGGCCAGACCTGGTGCGCGTCGTGAAAGCCTTGAAAACTATGTTCAAAGACTGCAGGACTTGGAGGCCATTTCCAACTCCTTCGATGGGGTGGAACGCTCCTTTGCCATTCAGGCTGGGCGGGAAGTTCGTGTAATGGTTGAACAAGGGCGAGTTTCAGACGAGGGCGCGTCAATGCTGGCCCGCGACATAGCCCGACGAATTGAAGAAAAGCTCTCGTACCCAGGCCAGATTCGAGTCTGTGTCATCAGGGAAACTAGGGCTGTAGATTTTGCCAAGTGACGTCTAAAGGCCTTAATAAGCCAAGTTTCTGAAACCAGGTAACTAGACGGAGAAGGAAATGGCCAATAATCAAGAGGCTTTGATGAAGCGCCTGCTGGCAGGCTCTGTTCAATGTGAAACGCCAGAGCACCTAGCCCAAAAACTGGCAAAGGGCAAACCTCTAACTGTGAAAGTGGGGTTTGACCCAACTGCTCCAGACCTGCATCTTGGACACACTGTCGTCATGAACAAGATGCGCCAGTTTCAGGATCTTGGGCACAACATCGTTTTTGTGGTGGGTGACTTTACCGCCTTGATAGGCGATCCCACGGGGCGTAACGAGGCCAGAAAGCCCCTGTCTGAAGAACAAATCCAAAAAAATGCACAGACTTACACTGAGCAAGTCTTCAAGGTTTTGGACCGTGATAAGACCAAGGTCTGTCACAACTCGGATTGGCTCAAAAAGCTTGGTTCAGACGGCTTGATTAAACTTGCGGCCAAATACACCGTCAGCCGCATGCTGGAAAGGGATGATTTTGCCAAGCGAATAGCCGCGCAGGCGCCGATTTCGTTGCACGAACTGCTCTACCCACTTTTGCAGGCCTACGACAGCGTTGTGTTAAAAGCCGACATAGAGATGGGAGGCTCCGACCAGCTATTTAACCTGCTGGTAGGACGAGCCATCCAGCGAGACTTTGGCCAGGACCCACAAGTTGTAATCACAATGCCGCTGCTTGAGGGTACTGATGCAAAAATGGTTGATGGGGTTTTGACTGGCTCTAAGATGTCGAAGTCCTTGGGAAATTATGTCGGCGTCAGCGAGCCCCCAACCGACCAATTTTTAAAGCTGATGAGCATTTCTGACGACTTAATGTGGCGTTATTTTGACCTTTTAAGCGCAAGGCCAGCTGAAGAAATTCTTACGCTTAAATCAGAGTGCGCCAACCAGTCCAGAAATCCTCGTGACGTCAAGGAGTTACTGGCTCTTGAAATAGTGGAGCGCTTTCACGGGGCGGCCGCCGCACAGGACGCTCAATCTGCAGCAAACCAGTGGCTTAGGCAGCGAAAAGTTGCTGATTTGGAGGAAGTTTCTGTGGTTGCACAAGGTCCTGGGATAGCGCTGCCAAACGCCATCAAGGATCTTGGTTGGGCGCCATCTACAGGCGAGGTACGTCGGCGATTAGTTGAAGGGGCCATCAAAGTGGATGGTGAAAAAATCACCGATCCTCAGCACTTGCTGCTGGTTGGAAACTCCTACGAGATTCATTATGGACGCAAAAAAGCTGGTAAGGTAACTGTTATAGGTGGCTAAATCTTACACTTCCCAGTGAAGCGGCTTCACACCCTACCCTCTTACACCGGGTGAATTCAACAAACGCTGTTCCTCTGCCTGCATCTTCTTGGCCTGTGCCGGCTTTTGGTGGTCATACCCCAACAGATGTAACAGACTGTGGATAAACAAAAACACCACTTCTTCGACCAGCGGATCGGCGCCTGCTGGCACATCATCTGCCAGATGGATTGGCCCTTGGGCCTTGGCACGCTCAAGCGAAATCACGATGTCGCCCAAGAAGCCGCCATCAAAATCATCTAAAAAATCGGGGCTTTCGTTTGCTGCAAAGGACAGGCAATCTGTGGGGTCATTAATGCCTCTCCACTCTTTGTTAAGCCGTTTAATCGCAGCATCTGAAACAAAAACCAGCGAAATTTCACTATCATTAACCCCGGCGGCTGTAACCACCGCTTCCAAGCGTGGGCGAATTTCCTTAATAGAAATAGGTACTTTTCTTTGTCGGTTCAATATATCCAAGGCCATCCCAAAACCTCACCTGCTTTCTTGCTCAGCTGCCATCTGATAGCGAAGCCTTTCCGCGTTATAGGCGCGCACAATCGATTGCACCAGCGGGTGGCGCATAACATCTGATTCCTCAAAAACGCACATCCCGATACCGCGAACTCCATCTAAAACTGTGGCTGCGTGCTCCAAACCTGATGGGCGATCAGGTGGCAGGTCAGTTTGGCTTATGTCGCCATTTACAACCACCTTCGAGTGATATCCCATGCGCGTCAAAAACATCTTCATCTGCTCAATGGTGCAGTTCTGGGCCTCGTCCAGGATGATAAAGGCGTCAGAAAGCGTACGCCCCCTCATGAAGGCCAATGGGGCAATCTCAATCTGGCCGTGTTCTATCAGTTTTTGGCCTCTTTCCGCCCCTACTAGGTCGTAAAGAGCGTCGTAAAGCGGCCTTAGGTATGGATTGACCTTCTCGACCAAATCACCTGGCAAAAACCCCAGGCGCTCACCTGCTTCAACAGCTGGCCTAGTCAGAATAATGTGCTTAACCTTCTTGGACAAAAGGGCAGATATGGCGGTTGCCATCGCCAGGTAGGTCTTGCCAGTTCCAGCAGGCCCAAGCGCAAATACAAGGTCATATTTGGACATCAGGTCCAAATATTCGCGTTGACGCGGGGTGCGCGGTATTACACGCCCGCCGGAATTCAATTTAACCTCAGTATTGGGACTCAGCGATTCAGATGGATTTTGCCCAAGAATTGTAACACCGCGATCAACATCACCTATGGTAACTGGGTGGCCCTGAGAGACGATCTTGTAAAGCTGCCTTAAAACAGCTGCACCAGTGTCTACATCATCAGTAGAACCGCTTAAAGTGACTTGATTTCCACGGATCAAAACATCTATGGAAAGTCGTTGTTCCAAGCGTTTTAAATGTTCATCGTGAGGGCCGCAAAGTGCTGCGAAGTTATCAAGATTATCAAACTCAACTATCTTTTTAGTCATGCTGCTCATCTAAATCAGACGTTTCCTCCAAGTCATAAAACCTATAAGCGCCATCAGATGTGAAAAAAGCGCTGTGCTTTGCATCAGCGGGGGCAACCAAATCTTCAGTCAGCAGATCATTCAGATTTTCAGGTCGCTCACCAAACATTAACTGATATAGCCTGATCGCTCCAGCCACCCGATCATCTGCCGCCTTGTTTTCCAGGGCCCTAAAAGGGTTAAACAATGTCGCTTCTGAAGCCGACTTTGACCACGCCGCGCTGTTACTACCAATCAAACTCAATGCTAAGCCTACCAAAATCACAATCACGGTCAACATAGACATAGCACGCAAGAGACCTTGACGTCCTTGGGTGGTTTTGGAACCAGCCTTGCCATTTTCATGAACAATATGCCTAGATTTAATCAATGAAACCAAGGCCCTATGAACAACATGCATTGGTTGACAGGTGATGTTGGCCACCTCGGCAACAGTTCGAAATCCATCAACGTAAAAATAAACCTGCCTTTCCAGGTGGCCTAAATTCAAATCCTCCCATTTGGGATCTCTGCCTGTGTGGTGATGGGCCTTCGAAAAAACCATATCATCTGCCGGGATAAACTGTTTGATTTCCGGCAATTCACCAGCTCGTCTCATAGCTTCTTTCAAAAGATGAGGGATGGCCAGCGAGCATGAACTCCCAACTTGACCCCCCAAGGCATCGTCGGTAATTTCTGAAACCGAAGCGTCAAAATCCAACGACACCTCCAAGACGGCCTCTATGTTAAGAGAATCTTTTATCTGCTGCATGGTGGACTTGGAGACTATCTTGGAGTCAACAACCAGTTCATCAATTGGTTTTCCTTTGTTTAGTGATTTTCGTTTCAACGTCTCGGCAACAGTGCCTTTCATCAACGAGCTTCGAACAAGCAGTTCTAACA
>Ga0116190_1001274_pt1 | contig 22322 bp, 18 predicted proteins | sample AD_JPNTR4_MetaG_FD_89808 | JGI IMG/M metagenome (GOLD analysis project Ga0116190, IMG submission 89808) | Active sludge microbial communities of municipal wastewater-treating anaerobic digesters from Japan - AD_JPNTR4_MetaG | ecosystem: Engineered > Bioreactor > Anaerobic > Digestate | place...
CCTTCAAGCAAATTGAGCGCCCTGTTTCTGCAGAAGCATCTGTCGGCACAAGAGGGCCTGTATGCCATTGCCGTCGCCCAGTTTGCCAACCAGTTCCTTACCTCGGACAGCGAGGAATTCCAAGCCATTTCGCGAGCGCTTGAAGGCAAGCCCGAAATGAAGGGGCTGCTGACAAAGCTCAAAACGAAACTCATCAAAGACACCTACACCGAGAGCCGTATCACCCAGACGATTTCAAAATTCCCCCAAATAGCACGCCTGGCGTTTGAACAATTCAAGATTTGGTTCTCGCCGGAATCCGGAAGCGGAGACCCGAACGAAATCACAGACAGGATTCGGGAACTGATCACTGCAGGCATCTCCTGGGAAGTCGAAAGACGAATCATGGAGAGCTTCCTGACATTCAACAAGGTGGTCTTGAAGACCAACTTCTTCAAGTCGGAAAAGGCGGCTTTGGCCTTTCGCCTTGATGCCTCGCTGCTCGACCCGATCGACTACCCTGAACGGCCTTTCGGCATCTTCTACCTGATCGGCAAAGAATTCCGCGGTTTTCACGTTCGGTTCAAGAACATCGCCCGCGGAGGAATCCGCCTGGTAAGAAGCAGGAACGAAGAGATTTATGATCTGAACTCGGACTTTCTCTTCGATGAAAACTACAATCTCGCCGCCACACAACAGTCTAAGAACAAGGACATTCCCGAAGGCGGTTCCAAGGGCGTTATCCTCCTTCACCTCGATTCTCAGGACAAGGCGGAGTCAGCGTTCAGAAACTACATCGACGCTCTTCTCGATGTTTTGATGGTTCCAAATGATGAAATTGTCGACTGTACGATAAAAGAGGAGATTCTGTTTCTGGGACCTGACGAGGGCACCGCGGAGCTGATGGACTGGGCCTGTCTCCGGGCAAAGGAGCGTGGGTTCACGTACTGGAAACCTTTTACCACCGGAAAATCATCTGCCCTAGGCGGAGTACCTCATGACGAATTCGGGATGACCACCCAGGGGATTCATCAGTATGTCCTCGGTGTTCTCGATGAATTAGGCTTGAAAGAACAGGACGTGACAAAGGTCCAGACCGGAGGCCCGGACGGCGATCTCGGCAGTAACGAGATCAAGATCAGCCAGGATCGAACAATCGCCGTGGTGGACGGTAGCGGAGTCGTCTACGATCCCCAGGGAATCAACCGAAACGAACTGCTCAGGCTGGCCAGCGAGCGGGTTATGATCCGCCACTTCAACCGTTCACTTCTTTCCCCGGCCGGATTTGTAGTGCTGATTGAGGACCGTGATGTGACTCTTCCCGACGGGACACGAATTCCGAACGGTGAGGATTTCCGCAACCGGTTTCACCTCCTCCCGTTCGTCAAGGCCGATTTGTTCGTTCCCTGCGGGGGCCGTCCTCGTTCCATTAACATCAACAACTGGACCCAAATCCTCGACGACAGGGGGAAACCGCGATTCCGAGCCATTGTGGAAGGAGCCAACCTTTTCATAACGCAAGATGCCCGACTGCGTTTGGAAGAAGCAGGTGTACTCCTGATCAAAGACGCCTCGGCCAACAAGGGGGGCGTGACTTCGTCGTCCCTGGAGGTCCTCGCGTCCCTCGCTTTGACAGATTCCGAGTACGCCTCCCTCATGATGGTGCGCGACGGCGTGGCGAGTGATTTCAGGAAGAGATACGTCGAAGACATCATCAAAAAGATACGCAACAACGCGTACCTTGAGTTTGCGGCATTGATGGCCGAACGCAAGCGTTCAGGCACTGCCTGCTCGATCCTGTCCGATCAACTGAGCAGGAAGATCAACAAACTCGCCGACGCCATTCAGGACTCGCATTTGCCTAATGACAAACAGCTGGTGCGAGCGGTCGTGACTGACTATTGTCCCGATGTCCTGGTTTCGACCCTCGGGATCGACACCATACTCGAGCGGATCCCCGCCAGCTATATAGCGGCAATCGTCGCCAAGCATCTGGCCAGCACGTACGTTTACATGAAAGGTATGCACGCCAGCGAGATCGACTTCCTCCAATTCGTGGAAGAAGTGAAAAACGGCGGGCTGGAGTCCCACACCCTGCGGCCCGTTGCCTGAGCGAGTGGGCAGGGGTCTCTCGCAAACCGGCGTGACTATCCGCATTATCCGCGCTATCCGTGCCATCCGCGGGTTGCAGACCGCGGATGGACGGATGACTTGGATAACGCGGATAATCAGGCCGGCTCTTTTTACAGCTTCTGAGAGTTTGCCGCCTCGAGATCGAATCAAATTCACAAATCCAGCCAGAACCTGTACATTATTGGAGCCTCGGGAAGACTTCGTGATGAAAAAGAGTACCATCTTGCGCAAGGCACTGTCGGAACGTCGAGCGGTCGTTGCACCTGGTTGTTACGATGCTTTAAGCGCCAAGATCATTGAAGCGTGCGGTTTCGAAATGGTGCAGGTTTCAGGGTTCGGCATCGCCGGCTCGCTGATGGGTACCCCCGATCTGGGTATGACCCAGATGAAGGATATCCTCGATATCACATGGAACATCGTTCAGAGGGTAAATATTCCTGTGATGGCAGACGCCGACACCGGAGGGGGAAACGCCATTAATGCCGCCTGGGTTTGCGAACGCCTGATTCAGATGGGAGCGGCAGGAATGAACCTGGAGGACCAGGTATTCCCGAAGCGTTGCGGACATTTAAGCGGCAAGGAGGTTATTTCCGCAGAGGAAATGGCCGGAAGAATCCGGGCCTGCGCCGAGGTTCGTGATCGGCTGGATCCGGACTTCGTGCTGAACGCGCGCACCGATGTATATGGGCTGGAAGGCATTGATGCCGCGATCGATCGGGCCAACCTGTATTTGGAGGCCGGCGGCGATCTTGCCTTCATTGAAGGGATATCTTCTCGGGCAGAAATCGAGAAGGCGGCGCGGGAAGTGAAAGGGCTCCTGTCAATCAACCTTATGGATGGGGTGTCCGGCGTTCGAACCCAACTGGTCCCCATCCCTGATTTGGCCCGTATAGGAATCGCACGGGTGTCAATTCCCGTGGCTTCGATCATGGTGGCACACAAAGCCCTGTCCGACTTTTTCCGGGCACTCAAGCTTTCGCCAACCGGGATCTTAGCCGGACAGACTCATTGGCTCACACCATTTTGCGAATACGTCGAGTTTCTGGGGCTGAGCGAGTACAGGTGCATGGAAGACAGATTCCTCCCCCGCGAGCGCCTCATGGCAAAGTACAAAGACCGGCAATAATAATGCAACTGGCTTGTGGCTCTTAGACCTTCGCAACTGCTCTAGACTTTGGAGCAGAATGCGAATAGTGCCATTTCACTTCACGATAATTGCAGCGCTCACAGGTCCAAACAGCTTCAACGTAATACTTTGCCGTCTGGGAGGCGTTGGAATAACCGGGGCCCAACCTGAAGACCTCGCTCGGTCTGATGTACAACTTCTTAGACATCAGGCCCTTGCACTTAGGGCACACCATCTCCACCTCCTTAGTGGTAGTAGAAAGCCTAATTTTCCAGGATGGCCCTAATCGTACTACACCGCGGCGTTGCAAACAATACCTAAACCCATCGTCTGGGAAAGAGAATCTATAATAGAGCCCAGATCAAATGCTTGAAGCCGGCGTGAAGAAGGAGCGAAAGGATCTGGGGAATTCTCGTATTCGGTCTCTGTTTTCCGGCCAGTCATTCCGAACCATCATCCTGTCGGCGCTCCTCCTGTTCCTGGTCATCGCGGCGCTTACCGTGATGAAATCCGCACGGGATGCCCTTGTCCTCACTCAATTTCCTGGTGAGAGCCTCCCCTATTTCATGGTCGTGACCACCCTTGTCATCGGAGTTGTGGTCGCCCTGCAGCTGAAGCTGAATGAAAAGCTGTCAGTCTGTCGAGTCTTGGCGGGGGCGCTTCTCTTCTTCGCAATCGGCACCTTTGCCCTCCGCTTTGGCACACGCGCAGGCTGGTGGGCGGCCGTTCCGCTTTTTTACGTTTGGGTTGGGCTTTTCGGCACGCAGATTCCCATGCTCGGGTGGTCCATAATCAGCCGACGATTGCATGTGCGTGACGCGAAACGGGCGATCGGCATCATTGGTGGGGGTGGCGTGGCTGGTTCGATTGCCGGCGGCCTCATTGCCGAGAGAGTCTCAAGGCTGGGCAACACCACCGATCTCCTCGCGGTGGCGGGGCTCCTGATCATGGTCACCCTTATTCCGGCAGCCGGACTCGGCTTATGTCCGGGGGTTCAAACCGGCGAGGATAGAGACAACGCCGTGGGGCGGCCCTTGAGGCACAGGTTCGTGACAATCGTTCTTCTCGTTGTCGCCACCGGCAGTATTGTCTCCACCTTCGCCGAGTTCCAGTTCAAGATAATCGCGCAACGGGAACTGACGACCGAGCAGAGTCTGACGTCGTTCTTCGGGTGGTTCTATGCTTACCTGGGCGTAGCCACGCTCGCGTTTCAAGTCGCAGTCACTCCATTGGTCATCGGCCGACTTGGTATCACCACGGGATTGGCAATTCTTCCTTTGGCATTGCTGACCGGAAACGGCCTCGTTCTGGGGTTCGGAACCCTGTGGTCGGCCGTGTTTCTGCGCGCTGGGGAACAGCTTTTCAAGCACTCAATCGATCGCTCCTCCCTCGAAGTCCTTTACACCGCGATTGCGGGAAAAGCGCGGATCAGGCTTAAATCCCTGGTCGAGGCATTCGGCATCAGGGGCGCCGAAAGCCTGGCAGCCATTCTCCTGATCGTTCTTTTCTCCATCGGCGGCCTGGGGCTGACCGTGATCGCCTTGCTGAGCCTGGTCCTGTCTTTCGTTTGGTTTGGCGGCGCCATTCTGCTCCGAAGGGAGTACAGCGAAATTCTGAGCCAGGCGATCGAACTGGCATATACCCGCCAGGCCCGCTCGTGGATGCGCCGGGAGTACAGCGAAATTCTGAGCCAGGCGATCGAACGCGAAGATGTGAACATCGACGAAATAAAGAGTGCCCTTTTTGGACCAGAATTTAACAAGCTGCTTCCCCAGTTGGTTCTGACCGCCTCCAGTCAAACCTGGCTTCATCTGCTCGATCTGCTCGAAACCGGAAATCAGAAGCAGCTCGCGCCGCCGGTCTCACTGCTGCTCGAGCACCCAGACCCTGCAGTGCGGGGCAAGGCGCTGCGTCTACTTTTCAGCCAGAAAGACGATTACAGTCACGAAGTCGAGAAATTGCTCACGGACGTTGACCGGTCGGTGCGGTCCGAAGCCATCCGCTATCTCTGTATGCACTCACAAGAACCGAGGGACAGGCTTCTCCAATTCTTTCAGGATCCTGATCCCTCCGTGCAGGTCGCCGCCTGCTCGTGTTCCTTCCTCCTTGAGGAAGATGACCCGGCGGAAATGGCGCTTCGCAAACTTACAGATATTCTCAACCGATCGTACCAGCCCGACCGGCCCGTAATCAGGCAGGAAATCGCGTACGTTCTTCGGAACTTTGACACCGGGGACTCTTACCAGGAGATCGCACGCCGACTGCTTCAGGATGCTTCCCTCGAGGTCCGGCGCGCGGCCCTCCAAAGTGTCTCCCCCAGACGCTTTGAGGGCCTTCTACCTGCGTTGTTATCCAACGTCAAAGAGCCGACCCTTTGGGCCGATCTTCGCGGTCTTCTCGCAGAGTTTGGCGCTCTGATCCTGCCTCATGTGCGTCGCCTCATGGAGCAGGCTGATACCCCAATCGAGCTGAAGAAACTCCTTCTGCAAGTGCTCTCTGATATCGGTGATCTGGAGTCCCTGGGACTTCTGACCGAGTACGCCGCGAGCCCAAACCTGGTGGTCCGCTTCGAGGCTATAAGGGGCTTGAACCGGTTAAATCATCGCCAGGGGTTGAATGGATTCAGGCAGCGGATCCTGGTGCTCCTGGACCAGGAAATCAACGAGCTGGAAGAATACGGTCGCCAGTCAACTCTCTTTGCGAGCCCATCGAGTCTTATCGGCAGACTGGTTGGCCAAAGACGCAGATGGGCGGAAGAGCGAGTGTTCCGACTGCTGGGGCTCATCTACGATCAGCACACCGTTCACAAAGCTTACTGGGCTTTCGCCGAAGGGGGCGCTCACCTCATGCAGACGGCGCTGGAGCTCCTCGACAACCTTCTGATCCACGAGCACAAGCGACGCATCATCCCGGTTCTGGAAAACCAGCGAAAGAACGTTTATCGGAAGGCGTCTCCGGAAGAGCGCAAAGAAATGGTCCTCCGCTTCATACGTCAGAACGACCAACTGGCCGCCGCAGCTGCTCTCGCCAACCTCGAAACAGAAGAGCTGCGCAGCTGGCAGTCAGATCTCGAAACGGCCTTGCGGCCCTGGAAGGACCAATCAATCGTCGAAGAAACTCTTCAGTGGAGGTACCGGCAAATGGCCGAGAGCTCGACAGATCTTGAATCACTGACAACCATCCAGAAACTCGAAAGCCTGTCTCGAGTCGATATCTTCTCTCGGCTGGGCCCGCACGAGCTACTGCTGCTGGCCAACTCCAGCGTGGTCCAGGACTACGCGCCCGGCGAAGTCATCTACCGATACGGCGAAGAGGCCCATAACATCTACAGTGTGATTAAAGGCAAGGTCCAGCTCAGACGTGAACCCGATCATATCGAGGAGATTCACCCAGGCGGAAGTTTTGGCGCCCTCTCGGTCCTGAGCCGGCAGCCACGTTTCTTCACGGCTGTGGCCGTTGAATCTGCGCGTTGCATAAAGGTAGGGAGAGAAGAGTTCTGGGAAATGGTTGCGGACTATCCCTCCGCTTCCCGGGCAATCTTTGAAGTTTTGTCCGGGCGGATACTGACGATGATGGGCCGCCTCTCGAAGGAAAAGCGCGATCAGCGTCGGACCTGACGATCTCTTGTGCCATCGACTCTGTTCAGGTCCGACCTCGTCCGACCAACGCTGCTAAGATTAAAGACCGCTTCAAGAACAGGAGGTGTCTCGTGCGAAACTTCAAATTAATCTTGGCTCTATGGCTGATCTGCTTCTGGGCCACCTCGCCTGCGTTCGGGGATAAGGTCAGACTGGTCGTAATTGATGCGGATACAAACTCGATCCTCCCCGCCAGGGCTTACCTGAAGTGCGGCGGAAAGCCGGTCATTCCGCCGGGCTTGCCTTCCTATCGGCGCGGACTGGAAGAGCATTTCTTACTGAAAGGTGAGGATATCCTCGACCTTCCGGCCGGAGACTGCGAAATCCGCGTCGAACGGGGTACCGAGTACGAACCGAACACGCTTCGCTTCACGGCGAAAGACGGGCTGCGAGTCGAGGTGCGGCTCAAGCGTTGGGCCAACATGAACGAAGCGGGCTGGTACTCTGCCGACATGCATGTTCATAGAAACCCGAAAGAGCTCGCCCAGATTCTTCTTGCCGAAGATTTGAATTTCGCCCCGACTATCACTTATCACGTGTGGAGCAACGAGGCCTCCACTCCGTTTCCGGCGGAAGCGGGCGGACCGATTAAGGTTGACGAACGTCACTTCTACACGGCTAACTCGCAGGAGGTTGAAAGGATCCAGGGAGGACCCGGCGCCATAGTCCTTTTCGCCAAGGATCTTCCGATCCCTTTCGACGGCTACGAGTACTACCCGCCCGCAGTGAGGTATACGAGGGCAGCACATGCCCAAGGCGGGTATGTCGGAGGTGACAAGGTGTTCTGGTTGGATACATACGTCAATGCGGCCCTCGGGGAATTGGATTTCATTGAGTTGAACTGCAACCACTTTCTGCCGTATGACGTCGACACAGACCTGATCCCCTGGTCGCATTGGCCCGTCGAGATGGGCTATTACGGGGACCTCGAGTTCGCTTACTGGATGATGGACTCGTACTATCGAATCCTCAACTGCGGCTTGAACCTTCCTCTATCAGCAGGCTCGGCCAGCGGGGTCAAAGCTACTCCGGTCGGCTATGATCGGGTCTACGCTTATCTCGGCACCGAACCCTTCACCTATGAGAATTTCATGCGTGTAATCAAAACCGGCCGGACTTTCGGAACGAATGGGCCGCTGCTCGATCTGCGGATCAACGGGGAGATAGGACCAGGACTACGTTTGGCCGTCAGAAAAGGACAAGACGTGAAAATCGAAGGAACCGTGCGGTCGCGCGTAGGACTGAACCAAGTCGACTTGGTCGTGAACGGTAAGGTTTATCGGCGTTATTTCTTGAATGGAGACAAGGAGTTCCGGTTAACGGAAACCATCACTGCTCGACACAGTTGCTGGGTAGCTTTACGCGCCTTTGAGCCGGCAGAACGGACGGTCGTTTTCGGTCACACAAGTCCGGGATACCTTGAGATCGACAACGAGCCCGTTCGGATCCGTGAAGATGCCGAGTATCTGGTTCGAAAGATCGATGAGCTGATTCGATATACCGAGCAGAAAGCGGCATTCAGGGATCCCCAGCATAAGCAGGAGACACTGGACCTCTACCGCCAGGCGCGGAAGGTGTACGAGGCGGTGGCGAGGGAGAGCGGAATCGGGCACTAGCCGTCGCCCGATTGAGCTTGAAGGCATGATAGCTTTCTAGCTATCATGCCAGCATGATGGCATGTCAAGACGCTGGCCGGCTGCTGCGAGAGGCCCGTAAGCGGGCGGGACTCACCCAGCGGGAACTGGCCAGACGTGCCGGAACCGCTCAGTCCGTTATCGCACGTATTGAACGGAACCAAAGCAGTCCAACCTGGCAGACTCTTCTGAACCTGATTGCGATAGTAGGATTTGAGCTCGATTGCAGACTGGTTCCCCGCCCGGCCGCAGAGTCTCACATGCTCGAGGATGTGGCACGGATCCTCAGCCTTACACCGGAAGATCGCCTGGCCGAAGTACGTAACATGAGCGAATTCCTGGCTAAGGTGCGCCGTGACTGACGCCGCTCCACTGGATCCTGAGCGAATCATCAAAGTTCTTGCGAAGCATCGCGTTCGCTTCGTGCTCATCGGCGCCCTGGCAGCGCGCTTGCAAGGGTTCCCACGGTTGACCGCCGACGTCGACATCACTCCGGCGCGTGATGCAGAAAACCTTGTTAACCTGGCTGCGGCACTGCAAGAGCTCGACGCCCGCATCTTTACCGAAGCCGTGCCTCAAGGGCTTCCCTTTGACTGCAATCCGCAGATGCTGGCTCGGGTCGAGATGTTGAATCTGGTCACTTCTGCCGGCCGGATCGACGTCGCTTTCGTCCCGTCAGGCACGGAAGGGTACGATGACCTCGTGCAGAGCGCGGTGCGGTTCGAGGTCTATGGCCTCGAGTTGAAAGTCGCGTCGCTGGAGGATATCGCCCGCTCAAAGGAGGCCGCTGGCCGTTCGCAGGATCTCCAGGACGTTCTCGTGATACGAGAGATGCTCCGGCGCAAAGATTCCTGACTGATCACGGCGCCTCCAAGCCGGAACGGACTTCCTTCTGAAAAGCATCCCCTGGAGCCCATAAGCGCTTAAATGGGGGGTCCATTTAACCGGGGTAATTATATCTTTGCGCTTGGATCCGCTCACTGGTGGCATTCACTACCCGAGGTCCTTGGGGCACTACACGGCTTATTCAGGTCCGACCCCGAGCTTGAGTGTTCCCGTCAGCGTCAGGTTTCGGCCAACCAGTTCACCGCAACTCATCGTCCCGCGCACATCGCCTCCGGGCAGCACTTCGACCTGGATGCTTCGACAGCCAAACTCTTTCCTCTTCTGTTCGATCTCTTGGGCGCGGCGCTGCATTGCATTCATGTCGCTCAATTGCGCGACCATTTTCTGTTGAATGACCTGGATTTCTTGCATCAGCTTAGCCCGCTCTTCGTTCGAAATGTTGGGCAGAGAGATGCGTTGGGCGAGTTCCTGCATCCGGGCCTGGAGGTCGGTGCCCTCAACCTCCTCCTCGACATAGATCGTGAAAGGAGGGCTGGACCAGGGGTCAAAGCCCAGGCGAGCCGGCCGCCTCTCGAAGGGGGCTGTCTCTGCGCCCCGAAAGAATTCCAACCGGTAGTTGAAATGTCCTTGATCCCTGCCGCTGCCACGAGTGTCCTCCCCCGGGATTGCCTTAACCCGCCAGCCATTGGCTGATTTAAACTCCCACTGGAACTTCCCGGTGACGACCACCGCCGGCTTTGTGCCCCGAGCATATGCGGCGGTAACCGGGGCGAATGCCTCAACATCTGCGGTTTCCGGTCCTATCCCGACGGGCGCTTTAACGGTGGCCCGGTACTCGGACGTCGTCAATGTTTCGTTGACAACCGCGATGCTGTCGGACACAAGCAGGAATTTGGTGCCTGGAACGAACTTTCCTTTAACTATTAACTGACCGACTCCGCCGGGTTTCAGCCGGGCGGTATGAATGAACTGAATTTCAGGTGTCGAGTTCGAGGATCGGACTTCTTCTAGAGCGGTCGGGCTTAACCGGCGTCTTTCAGCTTCGCATGCCTCAAGGATTGCCTTCCTCTTCGCCTGGTAATTTGTCAAGGAGCCGCGAACCGCTCCGGCGGCAATCACGACAATCACGAAAACAAAAAGCCATCTTCCTCTGGACTCCATGGACCCTCCCTTCCCATTGCGACATGTCACTTTGATTCAACCGGAGTCGAGTTAGGCATGATAACTCGTTTATTTGCTCTGCGACAGTCTCCCTCACTCGCAATCCGCATCATTCCATGACCAAGACCCAGGGAGGCGGGTATATTAGGACAGGTATTGAAATGGACGATACCCAAATCCACTTGGTCGACAGTCATCTCCACCTTCAGGATCCGGTCTTCGAACCCGATTTCCCCCAAGTCCTGGAACGGGCTCGACAGTCACGAGTCAGGGTGATGATCTGCAATGCGACCAGTGAGAAAGACTGGCAAAGAGTCCGGGTGTTGAGCGAACAACATCCGGAGATCGTCCCCTGTTTTGGGATTCATCCCTGGTACTTGAGGCATCGCAGCGAAGGCTGGGAGAACCGGCTCAGGGCTTTGCTGGAGTCGACCCCGGCCGGCATCGGTGAGGTCGGACTTGACCGATGGTACAAGGAAGGCAATGAAGCCGAGCAGGAGCTGGTGTTTCGCCGGCAACTCGCAATCGCTCGGGAGCTTCACCGGCCGGTTATGGTTCATTGCCTCAAAGCCTGGGGCTGGCTGCTTGATGTCCTTGACGACATCGAATTTCTCCCAGCCGGATTCCTGCTGCACGCCTACAGCGGACCGGCGGAACTTATTGGTCCGCTGTCAGCAAAAGGAGCCTTCTTCTCATTTGCAGGCAATGTCCTTGACGAACGTAAGGTCCGGATGCGCAACGCCCTGGTTAGTGTGCCTGCCGATCGACTGCTGCTGGAAACTGACTCGCCCGACCTGGCCCCACCGGAGGGCTTCAGGGTTCCCGCCCGCCCAGGTTCGTCGGGCCGCTACCGAAACGAACCGGCCAATCTATCCGCTACCCTGCCGGCGATCGCGGCACTCAGGGGGGAGACATCGGCCCAATTGGCTCGAAATGCCTGGGAAAACGCCTGCCGGTTTCTCGCGTCGATTCCCGGACTTAATCTCGCTTCTTCTTCATAATCAAGGCAGGTCATGATAAACGACCGATTCACCCGCATCCGGCAACTTATCGGCAGTGAGGGTCTGGCACTGCTCAAGGAATCACACGTGGCAGTCATTGGGCTAGGCGCCGTCGGGGGCCATGCCACGGAAGCACTCGCCCGCGCCGGTGTAGGGCACTTGCGCCTGGTGGACTTCGATTTGGTTCGTCACAGCAATATCAACCGGCAACTCTACGCGCTGGAATCCAACATCGGCAGGCTGAAATGTGAAGTAGCCAGAGAGCGGGTTCTCGAAATCAATCCCGATTGCTGCGTCGAAGCGCTCCCGCTCTTCGCAGACCCACAAACGCTCGAGACCATCCTCGGAGGCCCCCTGGATCTTGTCATCGACGCCATTGATTCGGTTGGACCTAAGATTGAGCTGCTATCTCAGACAATTACCCGCGGAATCCGGATGATTTCCTGTATGGGCGCGGCCCTACGAACCGACCCGTTTCAGATCCGCGTGGGCAGACTGGCCGAGGTTCGGTGTTGTCCGCTGGGAAGGCGGGTACGCAAAGAATTGAGACGCAGAGGTCTGCCTCTGGACGTGTGCTGTGTCTACTCGACAGAAACGACAGAAAGGTTGCCCGCTGGCGCGATCAGTTTCGATCGGGCGGAAGAGGAAGAGTCCCTGCGGCGGGGGAGAAAACGATCAGTCCTGGGAAGCCTGCCGACTATAACCGGGATCTTCGGTCTAATCGCTGCCAATACAGCCCTGCAGTGGCTGCTAGGAGAGCGGAGTCCGGGCGAGCACAAAAAGAGCGTTGTGGGCGCGAAATTTCAGACTGTCGATTGAGAGATTGAAAGAAGAGGGAGATCTTCTTTCGATCGGTCCGCGTTTCGATTTATCAGGCGTCGAAGCCGCAGCGTATCGCTTTCTGTCGCCGGCGCCCCGCGTGCCTGATGCATTGTGGCGCTCACAATAGGTGGCCCATTTTCTCCTTTTTTGTCTTCAAATACTTTTCGGAGATTGCCGACGGCTTGACCACGAGGGGCACGCGCTCAACCACCTCGATTCCATGTTCCTCGACTCCCCGGATCTTCTCGGGATTGTTCGACAAAAGGCGAATCCGCGTCAGGCCAAAATATCTGAGAATTCTGGCACAAAAGGCATAGGACCTCTGATCGGCTTCGAAGCCCAACTTGACGTTTGCTTCGACGGTATCGATACCCCGATCCTGCAACTCGTATGCGTAAAGCTTGTTAATTAAGCCGATGCCTCGGCCTTCCTGCATCTGGTAAATCAGCAGACCACAACCCGAGCCGTGAATCTTGATCAGCGCCTCTTGAAGCTGATCACCGCAATCGCACCGCAGCGAGTGGAAAACATCGCCGGTCAAACATTGAGAATGAATGCGAACGAGGGGGATTGAATCGGGCGAAAGAACGCCCTTGACGACTGCGACTGCTTCCTCGCCATCTTCAGGATTTTCGAACCCGAAAATCTCAAAATTGCCGAATTTTGTAGGGAGTTGTGCATGCGGGACCGGCCCGAGATTCAACTGCGTCTTGGTCATGCCGTCTCAGTATAACACCAGAATTATGCGTTGTTGCTGGATGTGCGGGTGTTCCGCCAATAGGTTAAGCCCCCTGGACGCCGGCCGAACTGTGCTTCCGCCGACTCCAGGGGCCTGTATGATTCTTGGTCTTGTCGTCCTAAGGGGTCACCACTGAAAACGATCGCTACTTCTTCAGCTTCAGTCCTGCCGGAAGAGCAACGTCCTCGTCCGTCACGGTTGGTGAGAGTTGCAGAATCTCATGATTCATAGTCATGACGACGTTTGGTTTCGAAGCTTCGCCCGACTGATCATCGCTGTCCTTGCGAGCCAGGCGCTTGGCAAAGCCGCCAAGCAGCCCGCCGCCACCACCCTGCTCCCGCTCCTCTTTCTGCTGAGCGGCACGCTGCTCCTTGCTGGGAATCGCTTCGACTGTCGTCACGGTCGCCATGGCGGTCCCGTCGAGATCGACGGACTTTTCTTTCATCCGCGCGAAGGCCTGGTCGAGACCGGGATACATAGCCATCGCCTGAATCATTTGCGTATCGACGGATCCCTGTACTTTTTCGAAATAACGTCGATCGAAATCGGCGACTTCTTTGCCGGCCGTTACATCCGGTGCAATCCACATATCAACGGTCATGACAAGCCCGCCGGCTTCGTCGATGGTCTTGCCCTTCTGGCGCGTCGTGATCGTCATAATCACCTGGCGGCAATTGTGATTGCCCACGACCTTGGTCTGCCCGGTGTCTTTTATGTCGAAATCTATCTCAAGCTCGGGAGCTTGACCCTTGCTGTCCTTTGACTTCGCCGCCTCTTTTTCGGCTTTTCGGCGGGCTTCCTCGAATTCACGGCGCATCTCCTCGAACGTGACGACCCGGTACGTCTTCTTCTTCAGATCGAATTCGTACTTTTTCTCTTCGTTCAAGTCGATGATCTCACCATTATTGTCGGTGAGAACGAGTTTCCGATCACCCTTGATGGCCACGGAGCTCGTCAGCCCCTCTTTGGCCTGCTTCCCGCCAAACAGGCTCATCATCTTGCCCAGGACCCCTCCGAACTTCACCTGGGACTTCTCGTTCATTTTGACATCAGCCCTAACAGAGGCGCAGGCAAAAACCAGAATCAGACACAGAACAGCGACTTTCGTATCACTGACGCGACGACATTCCCGCCTGAGGCGAGACACGATCGGAAACATTCGCTAACCTCCTTGAAAGTTGAAATTCTATTAGTGAAACCGTTAAGGGTCAAGGAGGGGTCAGCCCACTGAGACTGAGCGCAGGGGCTTTTCGCCAGACTGGTCAGAGGCCGGGAGACGGCGGTACGATCCTCTGCGGGGCGGCTGCCGGGCGGTTGGCACCGAGCAAACTTCGGGCTATCATGAGGATAATTCCGTCGCAGCCTAAGACTTGCCGTAGGAGGCATGACAGCGGGGAGCTCGGATGGAGATACAGGTTCTCGGAATCGGAAACGCCTTCACGTCCCGATACTACAACACCAGTTTTCTGATCAGGTCGCGGCAACTGGTGCTTGTGGATTGCCCGCAGGGTTTGTTCGGCATGCTGCGTGAATACGGAATCGATCCGGCTCGGATCGACAAGGTGGTTGTCACTCATATTCACGGCGACCACATCGCAGGTCTCGAGACACTCCTTCTCTGGAAAAGGTACGTCACCCAGTCGAGAGTGACAATATGCACGGGGAGGCCGGTGTGGGAGGCGCTGAAATCCAGGTTCTTCCCAAGTTTCTCCGCGACCTTTACTCCCGATCTCACCCAGATCATCGAAACCGAACTCGAAGAGTACGCGGACTTCCAGGAACTGACTGAAGATGGGGAAAACCATCTGGATGAGGACGTCAAGATCGAATTCAGGTACAACTGGCACCCGACTCCGACACTCGGCCTGAAACTGATCTCGCGTTTCGGAGCAGTCGGAATCAGCGGAGACACGTGCTATAGGCCGTCGTTGCTGAAAAGCCTTTTCGAGCGAGGAGTGTTGGAAGCTGACCGCTATGAGAAGCTGGCCGGCGACTGGCTTTGGACAAGCGATCTCGTTTACCACGAGGTCGAACGTGCTGAAGGAGGCGCACACACTTCGGAGTCGGAACTTCTGGCCCTTCCCCCTGAAATTCGCCAGAAGATGAGGCTCATCCACCTGGCTGATGACTTCAACAACAGCAGTCTTGCCCTGGCCGAAGAGGGCGAGACGGTCAAATTCATCGCTCCCGGCAAGGTCCGGATCTCCAAGCCCGGCAAATAATTGAATCACGGACAGCTGAAGCGCCGTTCACCCGCCGTAGCGGCTCGAAGCAATGATCCATCACCCGTCAAATACTCTTGTGTCGCGGATCGACCTGTGCTACGACTAATGTGGTTCTTGGAGAAACTGGGGTGACCTGCAACTTTTGACCGAATCTCTAAAGGAGGAATTGTGGCTCAAACACCTACTCCGCCGCCGATACCGCCAACACCGTCTCAACCATCATCCAACCGGACGTTGATGCTAGTTCTAAGTTACCTCTGGATCCTGGCCTTGGTCCCGTTGCTCGTGGAAAAAGAGGACCCAGAAGTACAATGGCATGCAAAGCACGGCATCGTTTTGACCGTAGCCGAGGTTATTTTCTGGATTGCTTTGCAGATCGTCACTTTTGTCCTGGCTGCTATACCGGGAATCGGCGGACTGGTCAGCGCCGTTTTGGGATGCGGAGTAACATTCATTGTCTGGTTGGGCATCCTTGCCATCCACATAGTGGCAATCATGAAAGCCCTCCGCGGTGAACGGCTGGTGCTGCCGGTGATTACCGACTACGCCAACAAATGGCAATAGAGAAGACTCGCAAACTGGTTATTCTGGGTGCCATAGGCGTTTCGTTTGTAATGATCTTTTTCCACGGCTGGCTTTGCCGTGCTGAGATCATCGCGATCCGGGGTTACCAGCGGGTTGGATCGCCAATCATGCGGCACGTTGCGACGTGCCGCTTCACCCCCTCCTGTTCGCAGTACGCGGTTCGGGTGCTCGAAACTGATGGATTTTACAAGGGCAATGCCAAAATAGCCGACAGACTCTGGCGTTGCTCTCCAATTGGTCTGTTTCTTGAATAGGCTTACACGTCCTGTTTGCGTCTATGCCGACCATTTTCTTTGAGAAGCGGATCTGGATCCTCTGGCTCCACTGGTCGGTTGTCGCCCTGACATTAGCAGTTCTTCACTTTGGTGACCCGGTTCCCGGCTTTTCTCCGAACAACTGGCTGATTCTGCTGCTGCTTGGGGTGCACTTCGCACTAACTCTGTCCTACTGGCGCCGATCAAAGGACGTGCGTTGGACCTTTCTGCTCGTGATCTCGAACATTCTGGGTCCATGCCTGGCTGTATGGATGTCAAATCCCCCCAACTCAGCCTTCTACATTCTGCTCTTCCTGCTTCTGATCGTCGTCGCGGCTTTTTCAGACCTGAACTGGCAGGCTGCAGGAGGCGTCCTGTTGGCGCTGTGCTACCCGGTCATGGTCGCGCTCAGCGGCGAGCCCCTCCAGGAGGTTCACTGGCTTAGTGTCTTACTGCTGATCGGGTGTGGCCTGTACTGCGGATATCTCGCGAATCTTCAACGAGGTTACAAGGACAAAGTGCACGCAGGCACCGTTTATACAGAAGGACTCTTTGAGTTTGGTGACACGATTTCGAGCCTGGACGGCCTCGACGCGGAAGCACGCATCCCCCGCCTGGTCGCTGCCATCATGGGCGCAGATAACTGTGAATTGGCCTTGATCGAGGGGAACAAAATCGTGCGACGATTTCTTCCGGGGCATCATTGCCGCGAGTACGTCGATATTGAAATCAACCAAAGCGTGCACGATAGAGCTATCTTGTCCGCCGATGTGTTTGCTTCGACTGCGATGCAGGAGGATCCAGGATTCACTCAGAAAAAGGATTTTGCCCTGTACCATTACCGCTCGTATCTGGGCAAGCATTGGCCCATACAGCAAGGACGCTCCTGCGTCATGGCGCTCTTTTCCGAGAAGAAGCACAACTGGAGCGAGTACAGCAAGAAACAATTTCGTTTCCTGGTGGGTCAATCAGTCATGGCTCTCAGGAATGCCAGCCTCAGGGCGGAACTTGAGTGCCAGGCTCGAACCGATGGTCTCACCGAACTGGCCAACCACAGGTATTTTTACGAAAGATTTGAGGACGAGTTGGCCAGGGCCAGCCGTATGAACCATCATTTGTCCCTGCTCCTGATCGACCTGGATCACTTCAAGAAGATCAACGACGGCGCGGGACATCGAGTCGGCGACCAGGTTCTGCAAGCACTAAGCGAAATTCTCCGATCAAATATCCGCCGCCAGGTGGACCTCGCGGGCCGGCTTGGAGGAGACGAATTTGCGATTGTACTCCCAGAGACAGGCAGCCGTGACGCTCTCGTCCTGTGCAGACGCCTGCTGGAAGCAGCTGCGAGGCGCAAGGTCGGAGACCTCTCTGGCTTTTCGCTCAGCATCGGCTGCGCGACCTTCCCTGAAGACGGCGAAACGCTCAGCGAGATCGTCGAGCATGCTGACCAGGCGCTGTACCGCTCCAAACATCTCGGACGTGGACGAGCTTCCCTATACTCGGAGGTCTTAGCGGAAACCACGGACGCCTCGGCTTCCAATTCTGAGATCGTTTGACACTCTGCAGGACTCTGTGCCTAAACTCTGTCATGAGCAAGCGAAGGCTGGTTGTCGGGATATCCGGCGCATCCGCACCTATTTATGGCATTCGAACACTCGAGCTGCTGCACGAACATCCTGACGTGGAGACACACCTCGTCTACACCCGAACCGCCGAGCGGACTATTGCCCTGGAAACGGGCCGAACGCTCGAGGAAGTGTCGCGTCTGGCCTGCGTGACTTACTCCCCCGATCAGATGGAAGCGGCCGTATCGAGCGGTTCGTTCCAGACGATCGGTATGCTTATCGCCCCGTGCTCGATAAACACGCTTTCCTCCATTGCCGCAAGCTTCACCAAGGACCTGCTGACTCGTGTCGCCGATGTCACTTTAAAAGAAAAACGCCCGCTGGTGCTGATGCTTCGCGAATCGCCGCTTCATTTGGGGCATCTGCGCAGAATGGTTGAAGCGGCGGAGATCGGGGCCATCATCGCTCCTCCCATCCCCAGCTTCTACCACGCACCGCAGTCGATAGACGACCTGATCAATCACACTATCGGCCGCACCTTGGGACTCTTCGGGATCGATCTTCCGGACCTGAAGAGATGGTCAACACCGGCCAGTTGAGCCGACGCAATCCTGCCTGTCGACGTCGGTAAAGTTAAGCTTCACAGGGATTGCACGGGAAAATCCGAAGGAATTGATGCTATCATCATGACCGCCGTGTTTGACGTCGTTGTAGCAGGCCATATCTGTCTTGACCTGATTCCAGTCATTCCTGAAAAGGCCGGCGCGGCCTCGCAGATGCTTGTCCCCGGCACGCTCACAGAGGTGGGACCAGCGGTTCTCTCAACCGGTGGCGCCGTTTCCAACACCGGCCTGGCGTTACATAGTCTCGGGATCCCGACGCGCCTGGTTGCCAAGGTGGGTGACGATCTTTTCGGAAGGGCTGTCATTGATCTTGTGGGCAAGCGTGATGCTTCGCTGGCTGCCGGAATGATCGTTTCTCCGGGTGAGACTACATCTTACACCGTAGTCATCAGTCCGCCCGGAACCGATCGCCTTTTTCTTCATTGCCCCGGCGCCAACCATACTTTTCAGGCGACCGACATTACAGTGTCACAACTGCAGGGAGCAAGGCTTTTCCACTTTGGATACCCGCCCATCATGCGGCGCATGTGGAAAGACGACGGTGCCGAACTGAGGCAGATCCTCGAACAGGCCAAACTCCTGGGCCTGACGACTTCGCTGGACATGGTAAAACCCGATCCCAACAGCGAGGCCGGCCGGGCACCCTGGCGCACCCTGCTCACCAATGTCCTGCCGTTTGTCGACGTCTTCCTTCCGAGCCTGGAAGAAATCCTCTATATGCTGGATCGGTCCCGATTTGAGTCATTGCTTGTACAAGCCGGTTCCGAAAATGTCTTTTCTGTAGTGGACACTGCGCTTCTAGAGGAGGTTGCCTCAACACTCCTCGGCATGGGGACGGCAGCCGTCGGACTCAAGCTCGGCGACTCCGGACTTTACCTCCAGACAACCGCCGATCCGGAAAGATGGAAACGCTTCGGCGCCGCCTGTCCTTCGAATCTTGCCGAGTGGATGGGCCGCGAGCTTTTCGCCCCCTGCTTCGAGGTCAAGGTGGCAGGCACCACCGGCTCCGGCGACTGCACGATCGCCGGTTTCCTGGCCGCTCTGCTCAAAGGCTTGAATGCTCCAGACGCCATGATCCGCGCAGTCGGAGTCGGCGCCTGTAATGTCGAGCACGCGGATGCCACCAGCGGAATTCCTCGCTGGGAAGTGGTCGAGAAGCGCATCAGTGAAGGCTGGCCGCGGCTAAAGCCGGTCGTAAAGACAACCGCCGGATGGACCTGGAAACAAGGATTAGGAATTTGGGTCAGCCCGAAAGACGCGAAAGCGAAAGAGGCCACGGCTTGACGATTAAGCTGCTTCATTTGCCGGGAGAGATGGTATGACTGGACGCGAGCGCATCCTTGCCATGTTTGAAGGAAAGCCGACCGACCGGGTTCCCTTCATGCCCATCACCATGATGTTCGCCGCCGATCAGGCCGGGGTCAAGTATGGGGAATACGCCCGTGATTACCGGGTGCTGGTACAAGCCCAGATCTATACTTCCCGGAAGTTCGACTTCGACTACGTCTCGTGCATTTCCGATCCTGCCCGTGAGGCAGCCGACTGCGGCGCCCATATCCGTTATTTCGACGACCAGCCGCCGGCCATTGTTGAGACCCAGGCCCTGCTGCTTGACAAAAGCGTGCTGCTCGGCCTCAAAGTCCCTGACATCAGCGGCCCTGGCCGCATGCACGACCGCGTCAAGGCAGCCGAACTGTTCCGCAAGGAGATCGGCCACGAGAAACTGATCGAGGGCTGGGTCGAGGGACCGTGCGCTCAAGCCGCGGACCTGCGCGGTATCAACAACTTAATGCTTGATTTCTTTGACGACCCGGGCTTCGTTCGCGATCTCTTCACCTTTGTTGTCGAGATGGAACTGGCTTTTGGACGGGCGCAGATCGACGCAGGATGTGATCTGATTGGGATTGGAGATGCGGCCGCCTCGCTGGTGGGTCCGGATCTTTATCGCGAATTCGTCTGGCCGTTCGAAAAACAGCTGGTTCAAGGACTTCAGAATAGCGGCGCCAAGGTGAGGCTCCATATCTGCGGAAACACGCACGCCCTGGTCCGGGAAATGGGCCAGCTCGGATGCGAGATGGTGGATCTCGATTACCCGGTATCGATCGCGGCCGCGCGGGCGGCCATGGGAGCCGAGCAGGTGCTGGCAGGGAACCTTGACCCCGTAAGGATCGTACGCAATGGCACTCCTATGCTGATCCAGGAAGAACTCAGGCGGTGCCGTCAAGAAGCCGGCCCCCGCTACATAGCAGCGGCCGGCTGCGAGATTCCAAGAGGAACACCGGACGAAAACGTTCACGCAATGAGAGAGGCTTTATGAACGCACGTGTTGCTGTAGTTACAGGATCGTCCCGAGGAATTGGCCGGGGTATTGCGATTGAACTGGCAAAGGGAGGATGGAGTGTGCTGATCAATTACGTCTCGGATCAGCAAGCTGCCTTGGAGTGCTTGGAACTGTGCCGCTCTTCCTCACCGCCTTCGGCGCAAGCCACCTTCCACGTTGTTCAGGCAGACGTTTCCAAGGCGGCGGACCGTGCCCGGCTGTTGGCCTTCGCCGAGGAGAAGTTCAGGTGGGTCGACATGCTGGTGAGCAACGCGGGAGTTGCTCCCAAGGTTCGAGCCGATCTCCTCGAGGCGAGCGAAGAAAGCTTTGATCGTCTCATTGGCATCAACCTCAAAGGCCCTTTCTTCCTCTGCCAGGCATTTTCCAACTGGTGGATTAAGGGGATGAATTCAGTCGAACCCGATCGACCTAAACCGAGAATCGTAATCATCTCTTCGATGTCTGCCTACACGGCAAGCACCAACCGGGGGGATTACTGCCTAACCAAAGCGGCCCTCGGAATGCTCACCAAGCTCTACGCGGCGCGGTTGGCAGATTACGGCATCAATGTCTACGAGATCAGGCCTGGCATTATTGCAACGGACATGACCGGGCCGGTGAAAGAGAAATACGACAAATTAATCTCGGACGGCTTGACTCCCATTCGGCGCTGGGGCCAGCCGTCAGACATAGGGTACGCGGTCAGAGCCATCGCTGAAGACCGATTTCCTTTCTCGACAGGCGAAGTCTTTAACGTAGATGGAGGATTCCATCTTCACCGACTGTGAACAATGCTGATCAATAATTCCCTGACTATCGACGCACTAAAACCAAAAATCAACCGACTGTTTGAACTTTCTGCGGAAAAAATCAAGATCCTCGAGAAACGATGGGACCCAGCCAGGGGAACGCCGGTTTTTACAGTGGCTGGGCAGTACACGACTCGCGGCTGGACTGAATGGACCCAAGGGTTCCAGTTCGGATCGGCCCTTCTGCAGTTCGATGCCACGTCTGACGCGTGGTTCCTGGATTATGCCCGTCACAAGATCCAGACGTTAATGGCCCCCCATTTGACTCACTTGGGGGTCCACGATCATGGTTTCAATAACGTAAGCACCTATGGAAACCTGCTGCGACTGGCCCGGGAAGGGCGAATCGAGGCATCGGACGGGGAAATCGAGTCCTACCGGGTCGCTCTGAAATGCAGCGGTGCGGTCCAGGCGGCCAGATGGACTCGAATTGCGGACGGCCGCGGGTTTATTTACTCTTTCAACGGCCCGCATTCGCTGTTCGCCGACACCATTCGTTCGCTTCGGTCGCTGGCGGTCGCGCATAAGCTCGGACATTACCTCCTGACCGAGAATGACAAACGAGTGTCCCTCCTGGAGCGGCTACTGCAACATGCTTCGGTGACCGCCGACTTTGCGGTCTATTATGGGGAAGGTAGAGACCTATACGACGTTCGCGGACGGGTCGCGCACGAATCGATTTTCAACGTAAACGACGGCAATTATCGCTGTCCGAATTCTCAACAGGGCTACTCTCCCTTTTCTACCTGGACACGAGCGCTCGCCTGGATCATGTGTGGATACGCCGAACAACTGGAGTTCCTCGGTGTTGTCCAAGACAGCGAACTTGGGCCTTTTGGAGGACGCGCCAGTGTTGAGGCTC
>Ga0116190_1001320_pt1 | contig 21897 bp, 19 predicted proteins | sample AD_JPNTR4_MetaG_FD_89808 | JGI IMG/M metagenome (GOLD analysis project Ga0116190, IMG submission 89808) | Active sludge microbial communities of municipal wastewater-treating anaerobic digesters from Japan - AD_JPNTR4_MetaG | ecosystem: Engineered > Bioreactor > Anaerobic > Digestate | place...
CGGCCATGGTCCACACGGCCGATGTGATCGTGAAGGCCAGGGGCATCGGGTATTCGGGCGACCGCCTCGTCCCTGACGTCAGCGCGAGGGCCTGGGAGACTCTGGCCCTGTCGGAGGCGGACCTGCGGGGAATCCTGAAGGAGCTCGAGGATTCCGTCGAACAGGCGACGGAGGAGTTCAGGGCCTGACGGTATGGCCAAGCCCGAATTCCGCAATTCGCGTTTCATTCGCTTCGAGAGTAACCCTCGCGAAGCGAGGAAGAGTAGAAGTAAGGACAAGTCGCAAGGCCGGTCATCACTGCTGATAAAGGGGCCCCTTCGTGACGTGAAAACAGTCATTGTCATCTCCCGCGACGTGGCGCTCACGAGCAGCGTGGAGAACCGGATCCGGCAGGGCTGCCGGGTCATCCTGTTCGACAGCATCCAGCCGGCCATGGGGCTGATCTGCAGCACGAGCCCGCCCGACCTGGTCGTCCTCGACGTGGACCCGAACGACCTCGTGTCCGCCAATGCGCTCAGCCAGCTCAAGGAAGACCCCATGTTCCGCAACCTCACGGTACTGGCCGTCCTGGGCGACGAGAACGCCATGGCGCGGTGCGATTCCCTGCTCTTCGAGGACTATATCTGGCGGCGGGCCGTGGAGACGGAGATCCTGCGGCGGGTCAACCTGTGCATCATGCGCTCGGAGCGGATCGTGGAGATCAACCCCCTGACGCGGCTCCCGGGGAACATCTCCATCAACCGGGAGATCCAGGAGCGCCTCGACCGGGCAGAGCCCTTCGCGCTCGCCTGGGCGGACCTGGACCAGTTCAAACCCCTCAACGACAAGTACGGCTTCTCCCGGGGCGACGACATCCTCCGCATCACGGGGCGGCTCATTCTCGGCGCCGTGAAGGACAAGCAGCGCGAGCGCAGCTTCGTGGGCCACATCGGGGGCGACGACTTCGTCTACATCATGAGCCCCGAGGCCATCGAGGCCGCCTCCGAGGAGCTGGTCACCACGTTCGACCGGATCATCCCCGGCTTCTACGACACCGAGGACCGTGAACGGGGCTCCATCCAGTCCGTGGACCGCCAGGGGAACACGAAGAGCTTCGCGCTCACCAGCATCTCGATCGGGATCACCGACACGGGGTCAGGCCCGTTCCGCCATTTCGGCGCGATGACGGAACGGGCGTCGGAGATGAAGAAATACGCGAAACAGTTCCCGGGAAGCTGCTTCAAGTGGGACCGCCGGAAGCCGGCAGCCGGAGCGCCGTGAGGCACGGCAGCACCCTCCCCCCTGCCCGCCATTGCCCCTATCGGTTGTCCCCCGCCCCTCGCCCCCCGGCCGGTCCCATGAGGGTCCGCGTCTTCACGATGCGCAGCTTCCGGATGATCTCGCCCTCCAGCCCGAGGGCATGGCCGAGGATCTCGGACGGCCTCGCGGTTCTGCCGTCGAAAAACCGAAGCGTCATCTCCAGCGTCCCGGTCTCCCGGTCGAGGGCGATCCCCTCCACGTAGGGACGGACATCCCTGCGGGAGACCTTTCCCTTCCCCTCGCGCTCCACGATGAGGGACGGCAAGGACAGAAAGCGGCTGATTCGTTCTTCCAGCCCCTCCACGCACGTCTCCGGCGGCAGGAACACCCGGTAGCCAAACCCCCTGACGATTTTCGTCAGGGAGGGATCGCCGTCCGGAACGCGCTCGATCCGTCGAACGGCCAGCCCCCGGGGAAGGGCGGCATTGATTCGCTCCACCGTCTTCTCCACGTCGGCGATCTCCCCCTCCAGTTGAAGGTCGGCGAACTCCTCGTGGCTCTCCATCCCCACGGCCGTGGCGAAGGCAAAGGAAATCCTCGGGTGCGGGTGGAACCCTTCCGAGTACCGCAGGGAAAGGCCGCTGCGCCTGAGGGCGCGTGTCAGCGCCGAGGCGACCTCGAGGTGGGACAGAAACCGCGTCAGCCCCGTTTTCGCGAAACCCACACGCCAGCGGGTCACTGCAGGTGCGCCGAACGCCGCGGGCGCCTCGCGGCCCCCCTGTGACGGGACGGCCGGAAGATCGGAGGCCTCCCGGATAACGACGAGCGAGCCGTCGCAGACGCCGCAGTTCCGGCAGCCCTCGCGGCGGCAGTCGGGGGTCTGCTCCCCCCGCAGGGACTTCTCGTGTTCGGCAAGCAGGAAATCCCGGTCGAGCCCCGCATCGACGACCTCCCAGGGCAGGGGTTCCTCGAGGCCCCTCTCGCGCAGGTACTCCTCGAGCCGGATATCGGATCCCCTGAGGGCCTCCTCCCAACGATCGAAGAGAAAGAGGTCGCTCCACCCGTCGAAACGCGCGCCGAGAGCCCAGGCCCTTTCCACCAGCTCCGCGAGCCTCTCGTCGCCCCGCGAGAAGAGCCCCTCCAGGAGGCTCATCCGAGCGTCGTGCCACTTGAAGCTGATGTTGCGGTTCGAAATCCGGCGCCTGAGGTGTCCCTGCCGGGCCAGCGTCTCCTCGAGGCCGATCTGGCGGGCCCACTGGAAGGGCGTGTGCGGCTTGGGGACCATCGTGGAGAGCCCGAGGGTGACCTGCCGCCCCCTTCCCTGCCGCATGACGCGGTGGGCCAGGTCGGCGATCCCCTCGAGGTCTTCGTCCCGCTCGCCGGGCAGGCCGATCATGAAGTAGAGCTTGATGGACTTCCACCCGCCGTCGAAGACGCGCCGCGCCGTATCGAGCAGGTCGGCATCGGTGTTGCCCTTGTTGATGATGTCGCGCAGCCTCTGCGTGCCTGCCTCGGGGGCGATCGTGAAACTCGTCTTGCGGACCCGGCGGATCTCCTCGATGAGCCTCGGGCCGAGGGTCTCCACGCGAAGCGAAGGGAGCCCCACGGCGACCCGCCGCTCGCTGTATCGGTCCATCAGCTCCCCGAGCAGCGGCTCGATGCGCGAGTAGTCGCCCGAGCTGAGCGACAGCAGCGAGATCTCGTCATATCCCGTGGCCCGGAGGGCCTCCTCGGCCATCGCGAGCAGTGTCGAGGGGTTCCTCTCCCGCACGGGCCGCCACACCATTCCCGCCTGACAGAAACGGCATCCCCTCGTGCAGCCCCGGGCGATCTCGAGGGAGATGCGGTCGTGGACCGTGTTCATGAGCGGAACAACGGGCCTCAGCGGGAAGAGCCACCGGTCGAGATCGGCGACGATGCGCTTGCGCACGCGGCCCCCCTCCCTCTGCAGGGACGGCACAAAGAGCCCTTGCAGCCCTGCGAGGCGCTCGAGGACCCCGGCGCGCCGAAGGCCCTGTTCCCGGGCCGCCAGCATCACGGAGGCGATCTCCGAGATCACCTCCTCGCCCTCGCCGATGACGAGGGCATCGAAAAAGGGAGTCATGGGAAGCGGGTTGAACGCGCAGGGTCCCCCGGCAATCACGACGGGATCCCCGTCGCGCCGGTCCCTCGCGCGCAGGGGGATTCCCCCGAGGTCGAGCATGGTCAGGACGTTCGTGTAGGACAACTCGTACTGCAGCGAGAACCCGACAAGGTCGAAAGCCGCGAGCGGCGTGCCCGACTCGAGGGTCGCGAGCCGCAGCCCGCCGGCGCGCAGCCCGGCCTCCATGTCCGGCCATGGGGCGTAGACGCGCTCGGCACAGATGTGCGGGTGGGCGTTCAGGATGGCGTAGAGGATCTGGAGCCCCAGGTGGGACATCCCCACCTCGTAGGCGTCGGGAAAGGCCAGGGCGACGCTCAGGCGGCAAGCGGTGCGGTCCCTGCCCGACGCGTTGGCCTCGCCGCCGATGTAGCGGCTCGGTTTCTCGACGAGAGCCAGGAAGGTCTCGAGCAGATGATGAACCGATCCCTGACAGGACATGTCTACCTTTCCCGCGATTGCGCTCCAGCGGATTCATCGTCTCCGGATGCAGGGCAACCGCACCCGACAGCGACGTCAGGAAGGCAGGAAGAGCAGAAGAGCGGAGTGGATTTGAAAATCATATTTGTTCCGTCCGCTCTTCCTCATTTCCGCTCTTCCGATCTTCACGGAATCGACTCTTGCAGAGGAATGCAAGGCACTCGCAGGGATTCCCCGGGGTGCCCGCCTAGTCCCGCTCGGGGTACTTCCACGGATCCTTCACGATCTCGCGGTGCTTCGAGAGGACGTAGCGCCCCGGAAAATGCTCTCTCGACAGATAGGGCAGAACGTCCTTCTTGAAGCCGGCCAGGAATTCTTCGAACAGGACGGCCCGCTCCCCGGCCGGGACGAACGTCCGTTCGTTGCGGTACTCGAAGACGATCTCGGGCCCGAAGACCCTTCTCGTTTTTTCCCAGTCCGTCTGCTCCCCGAAATAGTCGCGCTTCACGGCGACCGGGACCCTGACGACGAGCACGACACTGGCCGTGTCGGCGGCAATCAGGCGGGATGCGTCCCAGATCTCCGCCGCGAGCCCGTTGGGCAGCGGGATCTCCTCTCGCAGCTTCATGGGCGTCTTCCCTCCACCTTTGCTCTTGACCGCGGGGGCCGTTTGCCTATATATCCGCCTGGAACGGAAGCGGATTCCCGATGGTCCGCCCTCCCGGTGTGCCTCCCGGCGCCAAAAGGCAGGCCAAGGGCATCACCTTATGCGCGATCGGGGAATTTTTCAAGTCATCTGTGAGCGCAAGAATCGGAATCCCCCCATGGCTCGAACCCCCCTGTCCTTGAGTGACGGGCCCGACAGCCCCTTCGTCCATCTCTGCCAGCCCGACGCCTCGAAGTCCTGCGGCGCCTGCTGCGGGCTGTACAACTACGTCGACTCGGGGCGAGAGGCCCTTCTCCGGCGCCTGAGGCGGCGGACGGCGCTCTTCCGCGCCTCCGTCCGCGGCCCCGAGGACCTTCGGCGCTTCTCCGAGACCCTGAAGGCGTCGGAGGACGGGGCGAGGCGCTACGAGGTCATCCACTGCTGCGAGTACGTGGGCTTCCTCGACGAGGGGGAAAGGCGCGTCGGCTGCCTCCTTCACCCCATGCAGAACGGCGGGCTGGACATGCGGGACGCCTCCTTCTACGGCCGGGAGCTCTGCGACGGCCATTTCTGCCCGAGCTACAGCTACCTTTCGCGGGCCGAGAAGCTCGCCCTTCTCGAGATCCTCGACGACTGGTACCTCTACGGCGTCTGCGTCACCGACATCGACCTCGTGAAGGAGTTCTTCCGCCGCGTGAGCGAGTCGGCGGGCGAGATGCCGGCGCCGGCCCGCTTCCGGCACCCGGCCCTCCGCGGGGAGGCCCGCCGGTTCTTCGAACTCAAGCTCTCCTGGCCCTTCCGCTCCGAGTCGACCAACCGCTTCGGAAAATACAGCTTCGACGGGACGGAATACTCCACCCACGCCATCGACTACGGGGCCTTGGGATGCGAGCCTTCGCGGTTCGACCGGATTTTCCTGAGCCTGCAGTCCGAATTCGGGAGCCGGGATGAGCTCCGCAGGGCCGAAGAGATCATCCGCAGCCGCCTGGAGGCCGTCGCGCGCCGATACGGGGAACTCGTGGATTGACATTGACATTCCCGTCTCTCTTGGCTAGTGTCAAAACTCGGCGAAGGAGGGGGCCATGGAGCAACTCCGGATGAAGATCCTCTACTCCCGCGACGAGATCGACCGGGTTGTCCGGGAGATGGCGGGGAAGATCTCGAGGGACTTCGAAGGAAAGGAACTCGTGGTGGTCTGCGTCCTCAAGGGCGCCTTCATGTTCATGGCGGACCTCGTGAGGCACCTCAAGGTGCCCTGCGTCATCGATTTTGTCCGACTCGCCAGCTACGGCTCCGGAACGGCCACTTCGGGAAAGATCCTCGTCACGAAAGACCTCGAGACCCCCATTGCCGGCCGGGACGTCCTCGTCGTGGAGGATATCGTCGACACGGGGATCACGCTGGACTTCCTGGTCCGAAAGCTGAGGGACCAGAACCCCCGCTCCCTCAAGGTCTGCGCGCTGGTAGACAAAAAGCACCGCCGCAAGATCGAGTTCACGGCCGATTACGTGGGCTTCGACATGGACAGGGGGTTCATCCTCGGTTACGGGATCGACTTCGACGAAAAAGCCCGTTACCTTCCTGACATCTACGTGATGGAGGAGTAAGAGGGACCGATGATCATCCAGTGCAAGCAGTGTGCGACGAAGTTCCGGTTCAACGATGAACTGATGACCGGCGACGGGGTTTGGGTGCGGTGCGGCCGATGCGGTCACGAATTTTTCGAGATCAACACCCGCAAAGAGACCTTTGTCCCCCCGGCGAGGCCGGAGCCCGCGGACACGCGCGGGACGGGGGACGCCCTTTCGCCCCCGGGGGATGCGCCCGCAGGGCAGCAACCGGCAGCGGCGCCGAAACCCTCCGCACCGACCGGCGTGCCCGCCCCCCCGGCTGAGGCAGAATCCCCGCTGGCGGAGGAGGAGCCCGCGGAAGAGGATGCGGAGGAGGAGGCCCCCCGCGGCAGCTTCTGGACCCCCTCGAGAATCGTCGTCTACACGATCCTGGTTCTTCTCGTCTTGATCGGCGTCTACCTGTGGCTGTTTCCCGGCATCGGGCGGGACGCGCTGAATTTCGTCTACCCCGGGGCCGGGGACCGCATCCTCGGGCCGGCGGCCAAGTCGGCGGGCGTGGCGGCGCCCGGGGGGATCAACTTCGCCGAGGTCAAGGAACGCTTCACGAAGGGCACGGCGTCGGGGGAGCTGCTCGTCATCTCGGGGCTCGCCGTGAACGAGTTCGACTATCCCGTGGCCCGGGTCCGGCTTCGCGGCAAGATCCTGGACGGCGCCGGCAAGATGCTGGGGGAGATCGAAACCTACGCGGGAAACCTCCTGACCGATGAGGAGCTGAACCGCCTTACAGACAAGGAAATCCTCGCGGAACTGCAGCGTCAGGAGGGGAGCGACATGCCGAACGTCAACATCCGCTCCCGGGCGAGCATTCCCTTCATGATCGTTTTCACGAACCCGCCCAAGGAGGTCGACGAGTTCATCATCGAACTCTCCGGGGTCGAACGCAGCGCGGCTTCGAACTGAGGGGGCGCCATGCGGGCAGCCGGAACCCGGCATCCGGAACGGGACGCGCCGGGCCGTTCCCTTTGCGCCTGCCGCGTCATGTCCCCCGGACTCAACGGCCTGCTTCTATGGACAAGCTGTTCACCTTCGAACGGATCACGATCGAGCCTCCGCTCAGGGCGATCTGCCGCAGGCTGGGATACCGGGAGGGGCTCACGCAGCTCCGGCCCGACGAGGCCAGGACCCTCGGCGACCGGATCGAACAGGCCCGGGCGCTCGTCACCCTGAAAGGCACCGCGCGGCGGCTGCCCATCCTGTCGAAGGCCCCCGGGAGGATCCGGCTCCCCGGAGAGCGATGCCTCGAAAGCGCGCAGCTGGCCTCGCTGCTGGCCGATTCGCAGGAGGTTCTGCTCCTCGGCGCCACGGCCGGGCCCGACGTGATCGAGGCGATCCGGCGTGACGCGGCGGAAGACAACCTGGCGCGGGCCGTTGTCTTCGACGCCGCCGCCAGCGAGATGGTCGACGCCGCCCTCGACTGGATGGAGACCTTTTTCAGCCGCGAGCTCCGCCGGGAGGGCCGCCGGCTCACGAAGAGCCGCTTCTCCTGCGGCTACGGGGACCTGGCCCTGGAGAATCAGAGACTCTTCTACGAGCTGCTGCAGCTCGGCCGCTTCGGCGTCGAACTCACGGGGGAATTCATCCTTGTACCCGAAAAATCGGTCACGGCGGTCGCCGGGATCGAACCGGCGGGCTGAGGGAACAGGCATGGCGAAGGGACACCGGAAATTTCTCGACATCCTGGGAAGGAGGCCCCTGATCCTCGACGGGGCCACGGGAACGGAACTGCAGAAGCGCGGGATGCCCGCGGGGGTCTGCCCGGAGATGTGGTGCATCGACAACCCCGGGGTAATCGCGGGTGTACACGGCGATTATGCCCGGGCGGGCTCCGACGTGGTCTACACGTGCACCTTCGGGGCCAACCGGGTCAAGCTGGGGCAGTACGGACAGGCGGATGCCCGCTCCGTGAACCGCCAGCTCGCGCGGATCGCGAAAGAAGCCGTGAAGGACAGGGCGCTCGTCGCGGGAGACATCGGCCCCACGGGCCGCTTCATCCGTCCCTTCGGGGAGCTCGACTTCGAGGAGGCCGTCTCGATCTTCAAGGAGCAGGTCCACGGGCTTCTCGCGGGCGGCGTGGACGGCTTCGTCATCGAGACGATGATGGACATCCAGGAGGCGCGGGCCGCGCTCATCGCCGTGAAGGAGACCTGCAGCCTCTTCACGATGGTGACCATGACCTTCGAGCGGGACGGCAGGACGCTCAACGGGACGGACCCGCTGACGGCGCTCGTCACGCTCCAGGCCCTCGGCGCCGATGCGGTCGGCTGCAACTGCTCCACGGGGCCCGACGACATGGCTCGATTCATCTCGGCGATGCGGCCCTGCGCGAAGGTCCCGCTGATCGCGAAGCCCAACGCGGGCCTTCCCCGTTCGTCGGGCGGCGCCACCGTCTACGACATGGACGCCGCCGAGTTCGCCCGGCCGGCGGGCGCCCTCGTCGGCGCGGGCGCAGCCATCCTGGGAGGCTGCTGCGGCACGACGCCGGGGCACCTCGCCGCGCTGCGAAAGACGGTGTCCCGCAGGAAGGCCCCCGCCCCGCTCCGCAAATCGCTCGCCGCGCTCAGCTCGGCCCGCAGGACGCTCGTTTTCGAACCGGGAAGGCCGCTCGTCCTCATCGGGGAGGGCATCAACCCGACGGGCCGGAAAGCCCTCCAGGAGGAGCTCCGGGAGGGAAAGACGGCGCTGGCGCGCCAGATGGCCCGCGACCAGGAGACGGCAGGCGCGGACCTGCTCGACGTCAACGTCGGGGTCCCCGGAATCGACCAGGAAAAGACCATGCAGGAGGTGGTGCTGACGCTTGCCGCCGCCACGCCGCTGCCCCTGGTCATCGATTCGGCCAAGGCGGAGCCCATCGAGCGGGCCCTGCGCGTCTACCCGGGCCGCGCGCTCATCAACTCCATCTCGGGGGAGCGGGAGAAACTCAAGCGGCTGCTTCCCGTCGCGGCGAAGTACGGGGCCATGTTCATCCTGCTGCCGTTGACGGACGGGGGAATCCCGGAAACGGCGGAGAAGCGCGCTGCGGTCGTCCGCACCATCTTGCGGGAGGCCCGCAGGCACGGATTCACGCGCGACGACATCCTCGTCGACGGCATCGTCATGACGGCTGCCTCGAACCCGGACGCCCCGCGGGAGACCCTCCGCACCGTCCGCTGGGCGGCGGAGACCCTGGGCGCCCGGACGGTGGTGGGCCTCTCCAATGTCTCCTTTGGGCTGCCGGAGCGCAAATGGATCAACGCGGCCTTCCTGGCCATGGCGTCGGCGTCGGGCCTGACGGCGGCCATCGCCAACCCGGCCGGCGAAGAGAACCTGTTCGTCAGAAAGGCGGCGGACGTCCTCGGGGGCAGGGACCGGGACGCGGCGGGCTGGATCGCTCTCTGCGCGAAGACGAGAGACCCGGCGAGACGGGCACCTGCGGAGACGCTCCCGCCGCCCCGGAGGCTCCGCGAGGCAATCCTGGAGGGAAACCGGGAGGCCGTGGGCGGCCTGATCGCGGAGTGCCTCAAGGCGGGCGCCGATGCCGCCGCGCTGGCCCGGGAGATCATGATTCCGGCCGTCGTCGAGGTGGGCGAACGGTTCGGCCGCAAGGAGTATTTCCTTCCTCAGCTCATCGCGAGCGGAGAAACGATGAAACTCGGCATGGAGGCCCTCGAGCCCTTCCTGCAGGAATCCTCCAGGGAGGCCGCCGGGCGGGGGACGATCCTCATCGCCACGGTGAAGGGGGATATCCACGACATCGGGAAGAACATCGTCGCTCTCATGCTGCGCAACCACGGATTCCGGGTCGTCGACCTGGGCAGGGACGTGGCCGCCGAGAGGATCGTCCGGGAGATCGAACGGCACCGGCCGCGCGTCGTGGGTCTCTCGGCCCTCATGACGACCACCATGACCCGGATGGAAGAGGTGATCGACCTGGCCCGCAGGCAGGGCCAGCAGTGCCCCTTCATCGTCGGCGGCGCCGTGGTCACCAGGACCTACGCGGACTCGATCGGCGCCGAGTACGCCCGCGACGGGGTCGAGGCGGTGCAGGTGATCCAGCGCATCATCGGGCCGGCAAAATAGGAGGGTGCCCGTTCCGGGAGAAGCGTTCGCCTTTTGCCTTTCGCCTGCAGTTGATGTATACTCCGCCGAGTCGCGCCGGACGATCAACGGCAGGCCGGGGCGTCGGGCGGATTGCAAGGAGCCATGAATGGATCACGAAGCGAGGAAGAGGCGGCTGATCGGGATCGTCCTGGAGAAGTCTTTCAAGTACAGCGACGACCCTCCCTTTACGCTGGCCTCGGGGAGGAAGAGCAATTTCTACTTCAATTGCAAACCCACGACCCTCGACCCGGAGGGGATGAACCTCATCGGCCATCTGCTCTTCGACATGCTCGAGGATCTCGATGTGACGGCGGCGGGCGGGCTAACGCTGGGAGCCGACCCCATGGCCAACGCGCTGTCGGTCATCTCCTTCCAGCGCGGCAGGCCCGTGAAGTCCTTCATCGTGCGCAAGGAGACCAAGGACCACGGCACGAAGAGCCGGATCGAGGGAACCGTCCGGGCGGGGGAACGCGTCGTCATCCTCGACGACGTCATCACCACGGGCGGCTCCACGCTGACGGCAATCGAGGCGGCCCGCGCGGCGGGGCTGAACGTCATGCGGGTCATCGCCCTCATCGACCGCGAGGAGGGAGGCCGGGAAAACATCGAGAAAGAGATCGGCGATGTCCGGGCCGTGCTGACGAGAACAGAGGTCATGGCCTGCTACAGCGGCAAGACAGGGTGACCGCTTGACGACCCTCCGACGGTTCTCCCTGCCGGCCCTCGCGGCCGTGCTGCTACTGTCTTGCTGCGGGACGATGGCCGCTGCGGCCGGCGAACGAATCCCCATCACTGTCTTTTCCCCGACGGCTCCGGAGAACGGGGTCCCGCCGGGGTGGAATCTCGAGTTGCGCCACGGCAGGCCCGAAATCAGGATCGAGGGTCCGGAGCCTGCGGGGCCCAATCCTCTCCGGAAGCCCGGCTCCTTCGGGCCGGGCGAGGCCCAGGCCACCGTCCGGACGGCGCAGCGCTGCCTGCACCTGACCAGCGACGGGGAATCCTCCTTCGGCATCAGCCGAAACATGAAGGTCAATCCGAAAGAATACCCCTACCTGAGCTGGAAATGGGCGGCCAGCCGACTGCCCGACGGGGGCGACATCCGCAGGCGCGCCACCGACGACCAGGCCGCCCAGATCTACGTCGTCTTCACGCCCACGGGATTCCCCCACGCCCTCACGGCTCCCCTGCTGGGCTACATCTGGGACACGGAGTGCCCGAAGGGAACCACGGGCCGCAGCGCGCACCCCCTGGCGGGCCGGGTCCGCTACATCGTGCTGCGCAACAAGACCGACAGGCTGGGCCAATGGATCGAGGAAAAGCGTAACATCTACGAGGACTACCGCAGGCTCTTCAAGGACATCAACGGGGGCGAGCCCCCGGAGGTGGTCGGCGTCACGTTCTTCATCAACTCCCACAACACAGGGAGCCGGGCCGAGAGCCGATTCTGCGAGGCCTACTTCTCGAAGAACTAGGAATCAGGCCCGGGGCGAAAGGGAACCGCGAATCGGCCCGTTCCATTCCTTCCTAATGCCTGTCGCGTATTGCCTGTCGCCTGATTTTATTCACCAGGATGTGCGCCTGACGGGTGGGCTCGGGGATGCGGTAGCGCCGGGAGCACCGCAGGACGATGTCCACGGCCCGCTCGTGGCCCACCCGGTGGCCCGGGGAGACGAAGACCGGCTTGACGCGGTCCCTCGTCCTCACAACGGAGCCGATGATCCTGCCTTCGTGCATCAGCGCCGTGGACTGCCCTCGACTCGGTCCGGGTTCCTCGAACGAACCCGTCAGCCGGGTCTTGGCGCACCCCACGGCCGGTACGCCGAGCAGGAGCCCCATGTGGGCCGCCAGGCCGAACCCTCGGGGATGGGCAATCCCCTGCCCGTCGAAGAGGACCACGTCCGGCCGTCTCCGCAGCTTCTCGAACGCCCGCAGCAGGGGCGGTCCCTCGCGGAAGGAAAGAAGGCCGGGGATGTAGGGAAACGGGGCCCTGCCGCAGTAGGTGGCCGCTTCCAGGACGTCCAGGCTCCCGGCGTCCAGGATCACGACGGCCGCGTACACCCGGTCATCGCCCCTGCTGCACGAGATATCGGCCCCCGCCACAAGGCGGATGTCCCGGCGCAGCCTGTCCTTCAGGGTCAGCTTTCCGCGCAGCTTCTCCTGAATGGCCACTGCCGTCCTGTAATCCACGTCCCAGGGATGGAGGTTCTTGCATTTCACGGATTGAAACCCCAAAGGCCGGATGGATGTGTCCCAACGATAGAAAGGCTGAGCGGTTGTCCGCGGGCAGGCGGGGATCCGTCATGAAACGGATTCCCGATCAGGCCGGGAATGACATGCCGACCCTGATCTTTCTTCCCTGATGCCTGATGCCTCGCGCTCCTCAGAGCGCGAACGTCATGTCGCAGCAGGCCCCCAGGACCCCCACCTGCGAGTTCGACTCCCGGACGATGCGCCGGCAGTGCTCCACCACCTTGTCCATGGCCCGGTCCGTGCGGTCCTGATTGATATGGAACAGGGCGAGCTGCCTGACCCCGGCATCCATGGCCAGGCTCAGGGCGTCGAGGTAGGAGGAGTGGCCCCAGCCGAGGTGCCGCCCGTATTCCTCCCCCGTGAACTCGGCATCGTGCACGAGCAGGTCCGCGCCGGCGCAGAACCGCAGGTAATCCTCGTGCGGCAGACCGCCGGGGTGAGTGTGGCCCAGCTCGTGGTCCGTCAGAAAGACGAAGCGCTTGCCGCCCTCGGTGAAGGCGTAGCCCTTCCCTCCCCCGGGATGGCTGATGTCGATGGGATGGACACTGACGGGGCCGATCTCGAACTTCTCGGGACACCCGTCTGAATAATGGATACGGGCCTTCAGGTCTCCATAATTGACGGGGAAGTTGGGGGGGGACATGATCCTGGACAGCATGGTCCGGACGAATTCTTCAGCGAAGGGGCATCCGTGGACACGCAGGCTGGTCCTGTCGGAATAGAGGGGCCGGAAAAAGGGAAAGCCCATCACGTGGTCCCAGTGGGCATGGGTGAAGATGAGGTCGTAATCGTGGATGCCCTCGGCCAGGAGCGCCTTTCCCAGCCTCCGGATCCCCGTGCCGGAATCGATGATGATGACGCGGCCGTCCCCCGAGCGGATCTCGACACAGGTGGTGTCGCCGCCGTACCGGATGTACTCCTGGCCGCAGACGGGGATGGATCCCCGAGCCCCCCAGATTTTGACGATCATGCACGATGCTCCGCCGGGCGTAAAAAGCGTCAGGCCGCCCCGAGATGGGGCTTCAGGAGTTCCCTGGCCCTCTCAATATCTCTTTCGATCTGCCTGACCAGCTCCTTAGGGCTTTCGAATTTCACCTCGTCGCGGATCCGGGCGATGAAAAAGACCTCGATCGGCCTGCCGTAGAGTTCCTCCCGCGGGAAATCCAGCAGGTGGACCTCCACGGTCAGCCGGTTGTCGCCGAAGGTCGGGCTGCATCCGATGTTGAGCACGCCGGGGCGCCGTCGCCCCTCCATCTCGGCCGTGACGGCGTACACCCCCTGGGCCGGGATGAGTTCCTTCTCCGGGGCGATGTTGGCCGTCGGAACCCCGATCTCGGAGCCGCGCCGGTACCCTTTCACGACGGTGCCGCTCAGATTGTACGGCCGGCCCAGGAGCTTCATGGCCCTGCGCACATCGCCCTCCAGTAGCGCGTGCCGGACACTGGTGCTGCTCACGAGGATCCCCTCGACCCGCACCCCCTCGATCGCCTCGACGGCAAAGCCCAGCCGTTCTCCCATGCGGCGAAGGAACGTCTCGTTGCCCTCCTTGCGGTTTCCGAATGCCGTGTCGTGGCCGATGAAGAGCTTTTCGAGATGGAGCCGCTCCCACAGGATGGTCTGGACGAACTGCTCGGCCGTCGTCTTCGCAAACTCCGTTGTGAACTCGATGAGGATGACCGCGTCGACCCCCAGGGCTTCGATCAGCTTCAGTTTCTCCTGCAGCGTCGTGAGCAGATAAAAGGGCCGGCGCTCGGGGTGGAGGACCTGCTGGGGATGGGGCTCGAAGGTAAGGACAACACCGCTGCAGTGCCGTTCGGCTGCCTCGGCAACGACTCTCCGCAGGAGCCCCTGGTGCGCAAGGTGAATCCCGTCGAAGTTCCCGATCGTCGCGACGGAACATTCATATTTCGGGGGGATCTTGTCCAGGCCCCTGATGACATCCATGGGAATTCTCGCCTCACCGATCCGACGTCCCGCACGCGGCCCAGAAGGGCGCGCCAGTTGCGTACCATATCATGTAGCCCCTTTATATCAAGCCTGTTTTTGCTTGACAAGGTTTCGGGGATCATTATAGATTTAGCTCTCTTTGAAAACGTGCCGAAGTGGCGGAATTGGTAGACGCGCTAGGTTCAGGGTCTAGTGGGCGTAGGCCTGTCCGGGTTCAAATCCCGGCTTCGGCACCAGATAGCAAGGTGGGAAACCACTGAATTCAGGGAGTTAGGATCTGCGGTCCTAGCTCCCTTTCTTTTTGGGTCCCTTTTGGGTCCCCTTTCGCAGGTGCTTGAACCTTGTCAGGGGTGCTTTTCTCGGCCGCAGGACTATAGACCCTCTCCATGAATGCGCTCCCCTCATCTCTTTCGTAGTTCTTGATGTAGCTGTAGTATTTCTCGTAAATCATCTGCAGGGTCTCATGGCCCATCATCTTCTGAACCCAACCAGGATGTTCCCCGGCATCGAGCATCAGGGTCGCGAAGGTGTGTCGAGTTTGATACAGCGACCTCGGTTCCAGTCCCGCTTTCTTCAGCGCCGGCTTCCATACGTGGAAATTCGTCGGCATGGGTTCCACTGGTTTCCCATACTGGTTCAGGAAGATGTGCTCGGACTTTCCCATGGTCACCTTCCGCTGGTCCCTTATCGCTTCAACTACGGGAGGGAGCATCCTGATGTCCCTGACCGACTTCTTGGTTTTGGGGCTCCCGGTCTCCCCTTTGACTAGGGTTTCTCGGACCTTGATGACCCCCAGCTTGAAGTCCACATGCTTCCATTTCAGAGCTGCCATCTCCCCGAACCTCATGCCGGTAAAGAAGGCAACGATGAAAAAGTTGCGGAACCTTGGACTGACATGCACCAGAACCAATTTCACCTCTTCCATGGACAGGGGGTAAATATCAGGTTTGGTGACCTTGACATTCTTGATCCGGTCCATCGGGTTCTGGTCGATGTCGCCATTGAGAAAGGCCATCTTGAACACCGAGCGCATGGGAACCAGGACATTGTTCTTGCGCTTGTGAGAGCAGGCAAGCTCACTGACGAACTTCCGGATCTCCAAGTAGCCGATCTCGCCAATGGGAACATTGCCGAAGCGGGGGAGGATGTACCGGTTCATGCTGTACTTGTAATCCGCCAAGGTCGACAGCTTGATCTCTTTTTTTATGACCTCGAACCATTCCAAGGCCATCTCACCGAAGAGGGGTTCTGGACCATTTTGCGGCGTTCTGCAGGGTACATCTCCGTGGAGCACGACCTCCCGCAGCAGCTCATCCCGAAGTTCCCTAGCTTTCGTGAGGGATTGTGAAAGAGCTCTCTTGACCTTTTTACCATTGATTTTCGTGACGAAGTGCCAGGTAACACCCCGTAACACCAAGTGATGATTTAAGTTTTTGACCGCCATGTTAAATTAACCTCCAATCCTTTTCAGGTTTGGCAGGTATCCGCGGTCTTTTCCTTTTGATTTCGGCTGGTCTGATCACCCCCTTTTTCTTCTGTTTGATGGACTGCTTCTCAAACTTCTCGACCGCTGTCACCGGATACAAGACTCTTCTGGATCCTGGCGCCTGGAAATACTCCAGCAGTCCCCGCTCTCTCCAGTTTACGATCGTGGACTGGGTAACCCTGAACCTACCAGCTACCTCCCTCTGGGTCAAATACCGTGTTTCATGCCTCACCTCTTTTTCCATGGATGTTCCCCTTTCGGGATTCCGGTGGGGTAACATCATCGAATAAACTTAACTGCTCGTAATGTATTATGAATTCCGTTGCTGGTAATTAAGTATTGCCGAATCCCTTTCTGTTGTTTCGCCATATTATCTCAACGCGGCGCAACTCTCCATCGATGTCTTGTTGTCATAAATTCAATTATACTTGACATTATTAATAACAAGATTTACGGTGTGCCTGGAGGTGCTCGAATGGGGAGCGTCACGAGATTTACACCCTACCAAGACCTGTTGAGCGAAGAGATCAAGAAGCTCATCATCCTCTATTATGTTTTGGTCGGTAACAAGGGAAGCAGAACCGAAGAAAGTGACACCCTCCTAAGAGATATCGTCACTTCCCTTGCAGGAGACTTCAACTACGACGTCACGCAGGGGTTCTTTTGCCGAGGGCATTACAAGATCAGTGCGAATGACGAGGATTTGCATCGTTTCATGGGGATCATGAGCGAGTTGCAGAAAGCGACCCGGAACGGAGAGACAGGTCATTTTATTCTGGAGAAAGTCAAGAACGACCTGACCACCTCGCTTACCCCCCTACCCCCAACCAGTAAGAAAGACAGGGGCAAGGGAAAAGCCCCTAAATCGGGACAAGAGGATCCCGCCTGGACCATCCCCACCTCTGTCCTTGACCGCGTAGCTCGTACATCTCTCAAGAGGGGTGAGCGGGTAACCGAAGTGCGTAACCACATGGAGATCACGGCCGTCAATTACCGTCTGTTCCACGTCCAAGCCATAAGCAGCTTCGGAACCCTGCTGCTTCGCCAGGAACCACAGGAGGAGCCTTCATATGCCATCCCCTCGGTTAAATTCCAAAGCTGGATTTCCTTCGTCCAGATGGTGCGGTCTATTCTCGTCAATTTCCACTTCAGCTTTGGCGGATTTCATCGGATCAAGACCTGCCGACAGTGTGGCAAGCTGATGTTCGAGAAGAAGGGAAGATCCAAATTCTACTGCAGCAAGGAGTGCGCAAAAAAGCACAGCGACGCCTCGCAGCCCGCGACGATGCGCCTGTGCAGGGAAAGGCAAAACACATGGATCCGATCACAGTATCATATGAATAAAAATTGGGGACGCGCCGATCTCGAGCCCGAAACCATAAAGAAAAAAGACTGCGAGAAGTGCAAGCGCCATGTTGATGAACCAGAAGGGGGAGATTGCGCTCTCCTCTACCGGAAGAATCTTGAAGCCTACAAAAACATGAGAAAGACCGTTAACCCTAGGGCTAAGAAGAAATAGTTCCACCTAACCCATCCCCCTAGAACCCGCCACATCAATCCATCCATAACGTGCCCAGGCAGAGTCTTCTCGCCATCAAAATCTTGTTGTTTATAATGTAACTATTTTTTGAATAATGGCTACAAGACAATTGTTAGCCTCTCTCCAAACGCTAGTGTAAGCTGGCGCCAAAATTCCAATCCGAAAGGAGAGACGAACATGAAGAACGAGATTTCCACAAATGTCGCGGTAGCTAGGAGCACCAGGAGAAGAAGGAGATCGAAGGATGATTACGGCCAGTTTGTCAGTCAAGAAGAATACCTCCAGTTTCTTTGTTTCTGGTCGAAGGTCATCCTCAGCGAGAACCACCCGATGCGATCACTGGTGAAGCTCTTGATCGAAGACAACGAGAAGATTCATATCTGCACGGCGGTCATGCTGTTCCGCCTGAACTCAGACAACAACGAGATGTAGAGCGAAGCGAGGGGGCGGCCCTACCCGACAGGGTTGCCCCCTCCAATCTGTAAATTTTCTAGAACAAATTAATAAATAGGAAAAGGAGATATGAGACATGGATTATATGAAAAACGTCCCCTTGATGATCTCGCTGCCCCAGCGGTATCGAGACCTTCTGCGGAAGCTGGCCGCAGAGCACAACCTGTCCCATCCCGACGAGGTTCTAAGCGCAGCTCGTATCGGGAGAGACATCATTGTGAAACATCTGGATTCCACGACCCCTGAGGGTTTAACCCATGGAAACCAGGAATCCTGATTTTTACACGGACCTAAAATCCAAGAACCCAATTACCGACTGTGCTTTGGAATTGAATTACGCTGGAAAGAAGCATGGAAGCTACTGGCAGGGGGATTGCCCCGCTCATCGAAGCTCCCACGGAAACTGCCTGACCATCTACCCTCGGACGCAAAGTTGGATATGTTTCCACTGCGGGGAAAAGGGTGATGTCATCAACCTGGTCATGCTTTTCAAGCGGTGTGACCACAGAACCGCCGTTGCCTATCTGGCCAAGAGAGCGGGAATCCCCTTGTGGGGTGGAAAGGAGTTATCCCCGGAGGAACTTGCTCAACGGGAAGCGGAACTCCATGAGAAGTTGTTACTCGAGGACATGCTGACAGCGGCCGCCCACTGGTTCCATGAGCAGCTGAAGAACTACCCTCAGGTCAAGCAGCACCTCCACGACCACTATGGATTTTCTGATGAGGTCATAGAAGAATTGAGAATCGGTTTTGCCCCTCCTGGAGCAAGCAACCCTCAGGTCACATCCGACCTTGCCAAGCACATGGAATCCAACCCCGGCTTCAAGGGAAAGCTCGCCATGAGCAGCCTCTTCACGTTCAAGACCCCTTCTGCACCCTTCTGGGACTATTTCCGAGGGAGAATCACCTTCCCCTACTGGAAGGGTGGAAAGGTGGTCAACCTGATTGCCAGGGCAACCGACCTGACCCCTGCGGACAAATTCGAGTGCTACGCGGAGAAGGACGGACACCGTCAAGAGGGATGATCAGTGCAAACCGGCCTATATCAAATACAAGAAGCTCCGGACCCATATACCCGATGATGAGAAGAGGAAACACATCTCCCGGTTCATCAACGCCGATGCCTTCATGGGGGAAGACAGCATTCGGGGAGCAGAGGAGGTAATTATCACCGAGGGAGCCCCCGACTTCGTGAGCGCCGTAGACAAGGGATTTGCCTGCATTTCCCCTGTCACCACGAATTTCCGTGAGAGCGACTTCGAGAAGCTGGAGATCCTGACGAGGAATGCGAAAAGGATCTTCCTCATCAACGACAACGAGGACAACCAGGCCGGTTATATCGGCGCCTTCAAGACTGGCAAGTATCTCACCGAAAAGGGAAGAGACGTTTTTCTGGTCAAGTTGCCAATGCCGCAAGGGTCAAGCAAGATCGATCTCAATGAATACTTCAAAGACCATACTGCGGCTGAGTTGAAAGCGGAGATGGAAAAAGCGAAATCCATCCTGCAGCTGCTCATAGACCAGTTGCCACCGGATTATCTGAAAGCTCAAGCGAACATCCAGAACGAGATTGCCCCCCTGCTCCTGGACATGGATGAGGGGAAGCTCCTGCATTTTATCAAGCTCATCTCCAAGAAGACGGGAACAACAACCAAGGTGATTGCCGCCGAGATCGACGCAGCAATGGCGGCGAAAAAGAAAAAAGAAGCAGAGGCAAGGGAGAGAGCGGAGATTCAGGTGGACCCCGAAATCGAGAAAGCGGCAGCGGCGTTGGCCAAGGATCCACAGCTCTTCAGGAAGAGACTGGATATCATCAACGAAGCGGGTGTCGTGGGGGAGAGAAGGACCGTTGCCATGTATTTCTGCGCCATGGACAGCCGACTCCTGCCCAACAACATCGTCATTCCCAATGTCCTGGCCATGAAAAACGCTGGTCATTACGGGGCTGGCAAATCCTATACCCTGACCATGTGCACCCAAGTCTATCCTGAGGAAGCCTTCTTCATGATCACCAACGGGTCGGGGAAGAGCCTATACTTCCTTGATGGGGGTCTCAAGCACAGGTGCCTCATCGTGACCGAGGGGTTCCAGTTCCAGGAAAACAACGCTTCGGACTCCGAGTTGGTCTACTCCATCCGGTCCCTGATCTCGGAAGGAAGGGTGAGCTACTGTGTCGTTGAAAAGGGTGAAGACGGTAAACTGGTGACCGTGGAGAAGAAGCTGGAAGGTCCCACATCCTTTATCACGACCACGGTCATGGATGACCTGGAGCCCCAACTGGAGGACCGGTTATTCACCATCCATCCGGACGAGGGTTTTGAGCAGACCAAGGACATCATCACCATGACGGGTTTGCAGCGAGCGGACTTGCACTCGGGCCTGGACAAGAAGGTCGCGGACACCTGGAAGCACTACCACCGAACCTTGAAACCGGTCGAAGTGGTCATCCCCTTCTCCCCTGCAATCGCCAGCTTCATTACGAAGAACCCCAAGGTGCCCCTGGCGACCAGGAGGGCTTTCAACAGGGTCTTGATTGTCATCCAGTCCGTTGTCTGTTCCTATCAGCACCAGCGAAAGAAAGACCAGAGGGGCAAGCTCATCGCAGAGATTGCGGACTACTGGATGGCGCTCCAGATCGTGAGGGAGGCATTCCAGGAAAATCTCAGCCGCCAGGACAAGAAGACCGAAGAACGGCTGCAGATCCTTGAGGAAAAGGGGCCCTTGACCCCCAAGGCGCTTGCAGAGGTGCTTGGTGTCTCCGCAGGCGCAGTGTCCCAATGGTCGACGAAGAGGGTGGGTGACAAGACCCTTGCGTGGTGTGATGAATTCGGTGAAGTCTTCACGGTGGAAAGCGAGCTCAAGAAAGCGAAACACATCGGAAAGGCATATCTCAAGGTTGCCGATGACTACGGCCCAATCAACGTCACCGGCCTCCCCACCCCCTTTGAGCTTACCGGAAATCCCGACTGGGGCGTGGATGGCAAGCTGCTCAAGCAACACGACCTCGAGCTGGACAAGCGAGTAGACCTTGGCCAGGTGTTTAGTCGTGTTCAGGAGGTGTTTATCCCCGACATTAACACCATGGATAATAGTGAACCAAACGATACTATTGAGGAATCAGATAATTCAGATACAGGTGTTAAGGTGTTTAGCGATAATGAGGGGGATAAAGATAATGAAATTGATGAGAGCAAGGGGTCGAGTCTCATGTCGAAACAAGTAGCTCTTGATCTTGTTAGAGCTACGGCAACGAAAAAAGAAATAATTCCTAACAAGAAAACGGATGAGCTGTCAGTAGAGCTTGCCAACATCATGGGCGATGGAGTCCAGAGGATAGGAAAGGTAAGCAAGACTCCCGGAATTTGCAGGACTGGTTGTAAGCACTATGATGGGGTCAAGGATGTGAACGACGGGCAGTTCAAAGAGTTTTGCTGCCAAAGAGGAATGACGAAAATAGATGAAGGGCGCTATTGCGCCTGCTTCGAGAGCAAGCAACCGAAGCTGCCTGAAGGGGTATTGCCCATGTGAAAATGTGAATGGTGAAATGACCGGGGTTGACCAAGCGGATGGTTGACCCCGGTTTCGTTTTTTGGTGAGCGCCTCATCTCTTTCACTTACGAGTCTGCACATCATCGGGACAAACGAAGCAAACATTTACCTTTGAAATATAAAAAAAGCAGGGTCATTTCTGACCCTGCCTCATTGAGGACGTTTCGAAAGCAATAGCAGCTCAATGCCTAAAATGATACAGTAAACACCCCACCAGCGGAAAATTCATCCGTGTACTGGCCCTCGATCTCTATGCTAAAATTCTTTCCAAACTTGAAGCGCACGCCTCCCATGCCGCCGAAGTTGTTCTTCGCTTCCCAGGAGCCTCCGCCGTCAATATCGAATTTCGACCAGAAGAGATACGGACCCGCATAGATAATCAGGTTGTCCCCTATATTACCTTGAAATGCGAGTGCAGCGCTAATTTCCCAAGGGTTTTTTAACTTTATTTCAATTCCATTGTAAGAGTCAGTGAAATTATCATAAAGAGAAGCCTGGACGACTGGACCAATTCCGAAG
>Ga0116190_1001324_pt1 | contig 21872 bp, 17 predicted proteins | sample AD_JPNTR4_MetaG_FD_89808 | JGI IMG/M metagenome (GOLD analysis project Ga0116190, IMG submission 89808) | Active sludge microbial communities of municipal wastewater-treating anaerobic digesters from Japan - AD_JPNTR4_MetaG | ecosystem: Engineered > Bioreactor > Anaerobic > Digestate | place...
AGTCTGAGGAACGTGATCAAAGGACGTCCCGCCCAAACCTATTATCAGCTCGGCCGGAACTGGATATTCGGAGAGAACGACCGGCTTTACAACTATAGGCATTTCGACTCCGGCAACGACGTTTTCGCTGATCTATCGGTCTATGACCTGGACCTCGACGACAACCGGTTGAACTGGCATTTGTATGCAAAGAAAGCACGCTGGGATCCGGCAACCAGGAATTGGATCTTAAGCCAGGGATGGCGGAGGGATTTCTCTGGCGGAAACGAACCGAATTTCGAGACTTTCTCAGAAAGGTATTTTGCTTTCCCCGAGCTGCCTTCCTGTTTTGAACAGGAAGTGAAGGAATCGAGCAAGATGACCTACGGGGAACTAAAGGAGTACATCAACAGCCTGCAGCGTGCGGGCTTTGAAGTCGATCAACTGAAAACAGAACTTTACAAGAAGCTTTCCTTCCCGGTTGTAAGCGTCATCATGACCGTGCTCGGGATCCCCTTTGCGTTCTCCATGGGCAGGAAGGGCGCTTTGTACGGGATAGCCGCCGGAGTCCTCATTGGGATCGTCTATTGGGGAATGTTTGGCGCTTTTGACGTTATGGGCGCCAACGGTCTCATCGCTCCGCTCCTGGCCGCCTGGGGTCCGAACATCCTTTTCAGCGCTGCCGGCCTGCTCATGCTCTCCTGGGTGCGAACATAGCAGGCCAGCCTCATCGCTCACCTACCTCGCTATCTGACGGATAAGGTTTTGCACACCGTTTATCGGGACATGGACTTTGACTTTCTCGGCGGTAGAATTGACATCCACCAGGAGGTGCCCTCCGCGCTTCGCAACCGTGACATATTCGCCGCTGCCATTTCGATATTCCACAAACGGGCCGTCAGGGCAGCCGGCCAATTCTTCGCATACGGCGAGGATCAACTCGGTGTGTGAAGTCAGCTCCGACCTGACCTCTTCCAACGCCTGCTCGGGCGCGACACTCACTGCCGCGTGGGCCAGTAACATCGGGACAGGCATATAGAGGCGTTGGCCGTCCGGTTTCTTCTCCTCAACTTCCACATAGAGCACTCCGGTGCGATGAATGACCAACGCCCCGAAAAAGATGGCCGCGACTGTAAAGAGCAGTATAGAAGCCGTAACCTTCGCTAACATGCCATCACCTCCTCAGCGCTTCCCGACCGCCCTTAACACAAACCTCACTCGCTGACGTTCTTTTCGTCGATCCAAACCTTTACGTTGGTCTCGTCATCGGTAATAGAGACGATTTCGCTGGCCCCCGATGTCTTCAGCGCGCGCACCGCAGCCAGCAGGTCCAACGTGTCGTCGGGAGCAGAAAGCAGGGCATCTACGGCCCGAGTCGGTAGTGTCACCTGTACCTGGCTCTTGGCGGTCTCATTGGACCGAACCAGCAAATAATCTCCCTTTATCGCCACACGGAGGTTCAAGTCCGCGCTCTGGACGGTTACGTATTCGGCGTCTCCCTGCTCTTTGACGGCCTGCCAGATGCGACGTAGATCCTGTGTGGTGAGCTCCTTTTGATCAAATCGGATCTTGCCGCCCGAAATTTCCCTCTCTTTAACGAGAGGCAAGACAGTCTCGGCTAAAGAGAGAGGCACGTTAACTTTTATGATTTCCCCGCCTTTTTTCGGACTGTCGACACGAACATGGAGCCATGAGTTGGATTGAGCATTAGCGACAGCAATGAGCCCGGTGAGAATCAGCGCCGAAAACAACAATGGTCTTGGTTTGATCATTCGTCCTCCTTCTGAAAATAGAACGGAGGTCACGAGCGAAAGGTTCAATCCATGTTACGATTGGCTGAATGCGTTCTCGGCCCTTCCACGACCTGGCGATCGCCGGACGCCTGGTAGTTAAACGCGGGCTTCCCGTCAGCCTGATCTTTTTCGTCACCTCGCGCTGTAATCTGCTGTGTCGTCATTGCTTCTACTGGGAAGAACTGAACAAAAAGAAGGATGAACTGGAACTGTCAGAGATCGAGAAGATCGCTGCCAGCCTGCCGAATCTGCTGACGGTTTCCCTGACAGGCGGGGAGCCTTACCTTCGCCCTGATCTCCCGGAGATCGCCGCCGCTTTTGAACGATATTCAAAGGTGAGGAATATTCAGATTCCATCGAACGGGTACTCGGTGGCAAAGACGCTCGAGCGCGCCCAAGCGCTACTGCAGAAGGTGCGGAACGCCAAGGTGGCAACCGGCGTTTCGCTCGACGGGCCGCGAGATGTTCATAACCGCATCCGGCAGAACCCGCGCAGCTTCGACTGCGCTCTTGACACCTTGAAAGGTTTGAAAGAACTGAAGACCGATCATCGCAACCTCTCGGTCGGCGTCGCTTTGACGGTCTCTACGTCCAATCAAGACTGTTTTGGCGAGTTCTACCGGTTTGTGGCCGAAGAACTTCAGCCGGACGCTATCACTATCACGCTGGTACGTGGCAACCCGATCGATCCCACTCTGAAAGCCGTCAATCTGAACAAGTATGCCGCCATCTCCCGGGATGTGATTCAATACCGCAGACAACGGAAGCCCGCCGGATCGATCGTAGAACGGGCTGTTATTGCCAAAGAAGAAGAAACTTACCGCCTGATCAGCGAGGCAGCCACAGCTGATCGCCGGATCGCGCCCTGCTATGCAGGAGACCTGATTGGAATCCTCGGCGAAACCGGAGATGTGTATCTGTGTGAAACATTGGATCGCAAGATGGGGAACGTCCGGCAATTCGATTGTGACTTTCGGGCCTTATGGAATTCTCCCCAAGCCGATTCCGCCCGTCGCTATCAGAAAGAGTTGGGCTGCCAGTGCACCTATGAATGCGCGATGAGTATCAATTCCCTGTTTAGCCCCAAGCGGGCGCTCCGAATCCTGCGCAATAGCCTGAAATAAGAAAATCGCGGCTGGTCACCACCGTCCTTTGCCGGGAAAGAGCAGCGCCACTTCGGCCCATAGCATTTCCAGGAAGAGGAAGGCGCCGGCTTTCAGGGCAAACCAGCGACCCCGCTTTTTCCGACAGTAAAGCAGAAAATGCATGTTCAGCAGGAAAAAGCCCAGAACGAGGACGGCCGCTACACGGAGAAATTGCAGATCGAACAGCGAAGAGGCCAGGCAGCCCACAACCATGCCGGGCAGGAACAACGAAATGAGGCGGTTCCAACGGTGGGCTTTGTATGAAAAACGTCTTGCCTCGGCCGGCAGCTGAATTGACGCTAACTGTCTGACCCTCCGCCAGTCTTCACGAAAAACCCCGGTGAATGAATAGCGTTTGAGATGCTGTCCATTGATTCGTCGATCGATGATAAAGCGGTATCCGCGAGCGCCTAAGCGCGCGCCAAGGGAAAAATCCTCTCCATGCGTCAGGGTCGGATCAAACCCACCGGCCTCCTGCAGAACTTCCCGCCGGATACACAACATGGCGGTGTGCAGAAACGGACTCTGCGTCTCGGTAATCCGGTACAGATAGCAGGACGCAAGGTTTTTATAGTTGGTCCAGAAGTCGTCCCATGGTAATTGCTCGGCGTACTGACCAAGCACGCCCGCGACATCCGATCGGTGAGCATACAAATCCAGGGTTTCGCGCATGAGAATGAGCGCGTTCGAAGGCAGGACGATATCGGAATCAAGAAATAGAACGTAAGGATGAAGCGTTTCACGAAACCCCAGGTTGCGGGCGCCGGCCGGCCCTTGCCGGCCTGGGGTTGGTAGGCATCGACAGCCAAAAGCGGCCGCAATGGCGCCCGACCCGTCGGTTGACCCATCGTCGACAACGACGATCTCCGTGTTTCGGAGATCGTTGGCCGAAAGCGCCTTCAGGCAGATCTCAAGATGAGAAGCGGCGTTGTAGGCAGGAATCACAACCGAGATCGGCCAGCGCTCCGCCAGTTGCGCCGCTTCTCTCGCCTTAATGTCGATGCCCGCAGCCATCATTTGCATGTCAATCGCGAGAGTAGTTATCGCAACCGGACAAAGACAACTGGGGAGACGCCGGCCACGATAAAAGCCGTATTCCTAGCTCTCCCCCAGATATTCCCGCATCATTTTCACAAAATACGGGAAAGCCACCTCCGGCTCCTCCAGTTCGGGATGCCATCCCTTTTCCCACTCCAGGCTGTACCAACCCTTGTAGCCGCCTGACCTCAGGATGCTAATTGTCTCTTTCACTGGTACCGTTCCGGTTCCGATGAGCATGTATCGGACATCCGACCCTTCCCGACGGGAATCTTTAATATGGAGATGACGCACGTACTTGCGCATCTGCTTCCAGGTTTCCGCCGGCGGCTCATTACCGAAAACGTAAGTGTGATGCATGTCCCAAAGCAATCCCACCTCAGACATTCCCACGTTTTCGAAGATAGGTTTCAGATCCGACGACTTGTTGAAGTCTCCATGGCTCTCCAACAACACCGTTACTCCGCTTCCTTTCGCATGTTCACCGAGCTCCTTAAGTCCTGCGATTACGCGGTCTACGGTCGCTTGACGGGGCTCGTCCTTTACGAAGCGATCGCCGAAAACCCGGATGTAGGGACACTTCAAGTTATGGGCCAAATCGATGAACTTCTTGGCTGAATCGAGATCCGCCTTTCGCCTGGACGACCGCGGTTCATGAAGTTGCGTTGAGGCGCCCAGATTAATGATTTTCAGTCCGCTATCCTCAACCTCTTTCAGGCTCTGCTTCCAGGCAGTGCCGGCGAACTCAGGCAGAGTCGGCAGGTCCATCTGCTTCTTAATGCCTCGCAACTCTAATCCGCTATAGCCCATTTTCTTTGCCTGTTCGATAATCGTCTTCCAATCCCAGGCAGGACAACCAAGAGTTGAAAAGGCCAGGGGAGCACTCTTGGCCGCATGAGCTTTTGAAAACACGAATCCCGTCGCTGCCACCGCCAGGCACTTCCTGGCGAAATCCCGTCTGTTAACGTTCTTCATAGCTCCTCCAAAGTAAAATCCAACCTCCATCCGGGGCCTTCCATCGCCCCGCGATCGTCCTTCCGTCTTCGGCCATCTTGCGGTATATCTCGCAGTTGTACGCGGTCAGGTACGAAATACCTTGATGGCCGGTCTTTCCTACAACCCACTTGAACTCGCGCAGCACATCAACCGAGTGCGGGGAGTCTCCCAGCCTCACAATTTCCAGATCTCTGCCCCGCACCAAGCCGGCCAGCCGCAATGTCCCCGAATTAAACCGAGGCACTTCCGGGACCATCGCGATCGGTTCGCCGTCGGGAAGCAGTCGCAAAATGTCGTCCAAGGCCCAGTCCTCCCGGTGTGCAGGACCGGCAGCGTCAAAATAGTGGGTCTGAAAAAAGACCCACTCGCGACCTACACTTATGTAGTCGCTATCACCAGGGATGTCAAACAACGCCCATTTGACCGGCTTGCCGAGAATATTAAAGGAAACCAGAAAAAACTGCAGAAAAGCAACCAGACCGATGACAGCGACGACCGGCGAGCGGTCTCGCCAGAACCTGACCAGGAGAATCGTTAGCGGAGCCGCCGCGGGCATCACGTACCGCGGATCCTTGGCATCCAGAAGGGTCAGAACCAACAGCGCGCCGCCCAGCCACCACCAGAGCAGTCTCGTCCCCTCGCCCCGATTTTCCCGGCCTGGCTCGCGCAGCCACCTGACAATCCCGAAGACAAACAGGAGTGTCAAAGGGAGATAGAGGTAGTAGCTGGCAAGAGCGCGTGGATAGTAGAGCCAACCGAGCAGGGTCGCGGCTGTGGGATCCTGTTCCAGGGAAGTTCCGACTCCCGAGGTCAGCGTAAACCGGGCGGCCAGTGACTTCAGATTCGGCAAATACCAGTAGAAAACAGGCGGAAGCGCCACTAGCACGGCATCCAACAGATGCAGAAGGGAGCGTTTACGGTCCCCCGACGCGTAAAGTGCATACCCCAAGGGGAAGACGAGAAACAACACAAACGTCCACTTCGTCAGCATCCCGAGGGCGAACACGACCCCAAGAAGCAGCGACCAGCCATGTCTCTGAAGCATGCGGCTGCGCCACAGGACATATACAGCCGCGGCCACCCAACCGGAAAGCGATACATCAAGCAGCGACTCACGGCTAGTCCAGGCTACCAGCGGGAGCAGGAGAGGCAGAAGACCAGCCAGCCATGCCCAGCGGTGTCCTACCGTTTGCTCGGCTGTACGAAACGTACAGAACCCCAGCAGGAACAGCCCGGGCAGATTTGCCAGGAGCGGCAAGAATTGGGTGTACGATACCAGCCCGATTACCAGGGCTTCCTGCAGATAGTAAAGCGGGGGATAGTACGAGGACAGACCGGAAAACTGGCTGCAGAGAGCCCCCGAATCCCAGGCCTCCAGGTATTGGAGCCCCATTATCTGATGATAGGCCATGTCCCAGACGGGCGGCGCGTCATTGAAGATCTCGTAAATCAGGTGAACGATCAGGAGAGCCGCAAACCCCAGACTCCATCGCCATGTAGTTCCCGATGCGCCTTGGGTCCATTCCCTGACGCGAGCAAGGAGTTTGGCATTTCTGTCGTCTGGCGAGTGTTTCACAAGTGATCGAATCAAGCTGAACCCATTCGACGTTTTGTTTCCTGGTTTGCCGCGTTGCCCTACCACGGCCGCGTTGGCTCGGGTACAGGTCCCTCGTATTCTTTCTTAACCCGGTATATGTTGAACCATTCCCAGCGATCGTCCGCTTTTCGAATACTGAACGGTAAGACCCCCCACCCGGTACTGTAAAACCCGGCATGTGAGCTGAAGTCGAGCAGACGGATTCGGGAACTCGATTTCACATGCCGCTGTTCCACAAGGTCAGTGTACTCGCGCGGATCGTAAAGTGTGACCCACGGCATGGCGATCCGCGGCTTTATGATGACATCACCCGCTTTGGGCCCGGTCGCCGTTTGCAGAAGCGTCCGGGCGCCCGCTCGATTCATATAGTGCCGAAAACCCCATTCTCCTGTGATCCATATGCTGTGCGCCGGCCGCGCGTAGCTTTGCGACAGCTCGGCCGCAGCATCACGATAGACTGAGGCAAATCGGTAGTCTCCCACGCTGATCCAGAGAGAGTAAACCGCCGTCAGCAGGACAACGAGTGACACCAGGTTCCGGCGAAAGTAATCTCCGCTCACTCGCTCCAACTGCGCGAGAACCAGCAGAATGATAACGGGCAGGGCCGGCAGGGTATAACGCACCGAACCGCTGTAGTAAATAACAAGGCAGGCAACCAGCACTGCGCCGAACCAGAGAAACAAAAGCCCCCAGCTTTGAGCCTGTTTCCTGGAAGCCGCGACTTCACCGGCCTGGTATGGCGGGATAAGCGACCGCAGCTTGCCGGGCAAAAGCACGGCCAGGGACGCCAGAATCAAGACTCCTGTCGAGAGGAACAGGGCGAACAAGAAGGTATCGGGCCAGGACCATCCAGATACCCAGCTGTAGAACGGAATGAAGGCGCAACCAAAAACCAGAAGGGCGACGCGCAGGCGAAAACCCCGCGCCAATGCGATCCAGGCCACCACGGGCATTGTGAACACGCCTCCAATGTTGAGAACAAAGCTCAGCCCTTTTAGCTGGATCAACCCCCAGTCAAAGGCTGCTCGATGGTTCATATGTTGGAATGTCCTGATCAGCACGAAACGTCCGTAGTGCACGTAAGCCAGCAGGAACCAGAGGAACCAGAGGACAAACGGGAGTGCTAGAACAACCGCAAGCTGACGTCGAGTCCTTTGATCGGCGGGCCGTCCGGTTACTACGGCGCCGAAAGCGAATACCGAAACCGGAATGATGGTCGTCAGCGAAATAAAGGCGCCACCCAGAAGGCTCAGGACCAGAATAGCCCAATCGGCCCTTCGCATCGTCTCATCCTGGATCCGGAGGAACCGCGAGAAAGCCAGGATCCAAAAACAGAGGAGCGGAACGTCGGTCATTAAGGTATGGCTGAGAACCAGGAAAACCGGCGAAACGACAAGAAGAGCTGCGGCCGCAAGCGGTAACCGGACAAACCGCCCAGCCAAATCATACATTCCCCAGGCAGCCAGGATCGGAAAGACAAGAAAAGCCAGGTGAAAGGGCCATTCGCGGTCAGAACCAGCCAGCACTTTCACGAGCGCAAGATAATAGGAGGTGAGCGGAAGATGGCTGTGGCTCGCCGCGTCCGGTGCCTGGAAGCCTTCATGGATAGCCGGGTAATCGTAGGGATAAAGTGGCTTCTTGAGGATATTATCAGCCACTTCCAGATAGATACGATCGTCAATATGGAAGGGCTGGTCAATAAAAGGCAAGCAGACGATGCCGACCAGCAGGGCCAACAGCAAGTAAGGATTGGTCCAACCTCGCGCCATGATCCACGCATTGTACCCGAAGTTGTTTTTCGCGAAAGCTGACGCGTGCGGCCCGCGCAGCGCGCTCGACCCGCTACTTGCACTCGCAGACCCTATTCTGTTTGTAGTCCCGCCTTAGGCGAGCAGTTAATCGTTCCTATGACGAAAAATCGACCCTTCCCGAACGTCATCGTCGCTCTAACTAATTGCCACATCACAACTTGCAGTCCAACTTCTTAGCCAGCGTCCCCATTTCTCCCCAGCGTTCCCGTTTCTCCCCATTTCTCCCAAGCCAGCGTCCCCATTTCTACGCCCTCCCATTTTCGTCACCCCCTACCTCCCCGGCGCCCAACCGGGCAAGAACAGAGAAGCCTGGAGCGTAGCGCTTTTCAGCGGAGCGACCCGGCCCTTGACCCGGGGCACCAACCCTTGAAGCGGTACGGGCCGGGTCGCTCCGCTGGGTGAAAAATGGGGCCGCTGGCTAAAAGACGGGACCGCAAGAGGCAGCGTAACAACAACTTAGAACGATACTTGCGTTCAAGACAAGTGCATTTTTGCTGGATGGGCGATCAACCGCCCACCTAACTAAGGAGGCAGAACTACAAACCCGGACCCATGGCGGCTGAGTCCGCACCGATCGGTCTACATCGCATCTCAACTCGTCAGCTGCTTGTCAGTCGTCGACAGCTTGGCCAGCTGCGCCTTGTGGAACGCCTTGACATATTGCCGCTCGAGCAGTCGGATAATCGGGAGAGAAATGGGGACGCTGGCTAAAAGACGGGACTGCAAGAGGCGGCAGGACAACGACTTAGAGCGATATTTGCGTTCAAGACAAGTGCATTTTTGCTGGATGGGCGATCAACAGCCCACCTAAGGAGGCAGGACTACAAACCCGGACCCATGGCGGCTGAGTCCACTCCGGTCGGTCTACATCGCATCTCAACTCGTCAGCTGCTTGTCAGTCGTCGACAGCTTGGCCAGCTGCGCCTTGTGGAACGCCTTGACATAATGCCGCTCGAGCAGTCGGATAATCGGAATTTCCGGCATGAATTCGAAGAAACGCCATTTTAGCCGCAACCGCAAATACCGGTAGTAAACCGAGTAGATGGTCATGAGGAGCGGTTTGAAGCGATTGTCGCAGAAACGCTCGAATGCCCGCCTCTCGAAGAAGCGGCTCATCACGTTGATCTTGCTAATGAACTTCTTTTGTCGGTCCGAAAGGAACGGGTTGTTGTTCTCACCAAAGTGAAAGTGACTCCACCCTTCCAGGGTGTCCGGAAACTGGACTCCGTACGTCAGTCGTGTTTTGTCGTAAAGCGTAGTGCCGGGATAGGGAGTATAAATCGCGACCGGGGCGACTCCGGCATTGGGATTTGTGCTCAGGAGCCGGAACATGAAATCGACCGTCTCCAGCGTCTCCTCTCGCTCCTCGTTCGGAAAGCCCGCCATAAAACCGTACTTGACGTACACGTCGGACCGGGAGAGCATTTCGTTGACTTCGAGAACCTGCTTCAGGCTCATCCGCTTCATGATCTCCTTCAGGCGACTCTCGGAGCCGGATTCGACCCCGACCCAAAGCTCCCGGAAACCCGCTTGGTAGAGCTTGGCCAGCATCTCGTCGTTCTGACGGTACAGGTAATCGATGCGACAGGGCACTTGAATCAGAAGTTTCGAGCCTCTCTCAATCAGCAGGTCGCAAATCTTTTCCACTCGTCCCGGATGACCAAAAAAGTAATCGTCCTCGATGAAAATCGCATTTACGCCGAAGCGTTCCTGCAGATAAAGAATGTCGGAAACCGTACGCTCGGCCGAGTGGTATCGAAAACGTCGCTCGTTGAACTTGAGGTTGTAACAAAACTCGCAGTCGAACGGGCAGCCGCGGCTGGTTACCAGCTGCAGTTGGGCTTCATTGGTCGAGGGCGCGCGGGTGAAGTAGCGCTCCATCTGAATGAGGTCGTAATCGGGCCGGGGGATTGCATCGAGATCCTCGATCATGGGGCGTTTCTCGGTAAAAACCAACCGGCCGTCTTGCTTGAACCCGATACCTTTCACCTCATTGAGGTCGTTGCCTTCACGCAGACAATCCGCCAGGTCGATGACGGTGATCTCGCCTTCTCCGAGGACGACAATATCGCACAGACGATCCTTCAACGTGGATTCGGGGCAAAGTGTCGGGTGGACCCCGCCCCAGACGATCGGGATATCCGGCGCCGTCTTCCGCACGCTCGCCGCCGCCTTCAACCCTCCTCGGATCTGAATCCCCGTCATGCTGGAGATACCTACGAACAGCGGCCGCTCACGCCTGATTGAAGCGGCCACATCCTGTTCAAACGATCGGCTGATCCGTTCGTCCAGGATCTCGACTCGGTAACCGACCCGCGTGAGCACGGTTCCGAGATAGAGGCAGGAGAGCGGCAAACCTACATTTATTCCAAATACGTCCATCCCAGTGGTTGGGTAGATGAGCAGAACCTTGCCGAGGTCCCGCTGACTCGGTCTCTGCCAGGGATAGTCCATCATCGCCTTTCCTCGCCTTACTTCATCAACCATTTCTTGTAAACCCGGTCGGCGGCGGCGCCGAGCCCCGGCAGACGGCGTTGAATGTACGGTCGAATTCTAACCAGTGGCGCCGTCCAGGCAGGGTGGTTGATGTAATCGCACTGTCCACACAATTTCAATTGGTTGAAGTTTCTTTCGTACAGCCAGCGCCTCTTCTGGTTAAAGGAGTCAGAGTGCCAGACCTCATAAATCGATTTCCGATTGATGTCGCCCACGCAGTAAGCTGCCTCCGAGTCGAAACAGCACATCGCGACCCGGCCGTCGGCCAGGATAGTGATGTAATGGTAGATGCGCTCGCAGAAGTTGACTTTGTGGGGCGTTCGTTCCGAGTTCTCCAGTTTGCCGGCCCAGTTAAAGTAGACTGAAAAACGGACCTCATCAACACCTCGCCAGACCTCCTCAAACTGCTTCCGGCAGTGTTTGTTTTCCTCTACTGTGACCATCGCCACCGAGACCTTCGGCGTGGTCTTCCCCTGTTCGTTGCGCCGCTTCATGAAGTAAAGCACATTTTCCCGGATCTCGTCGAAGTCGAGTCCCAGGCGGATTCCCTCGAATGTCTGCTTATCCGCGCCGTCCACCGAAATGATCAGGCTGTCCAGCAGGTTTTCCTGAAGAAAAGCCTCAGTCATATCCGCATTCAGTCGCGATCCATTGGTGGTCAGGTTTACGTGACTGCCCGGCGAAGCGCGACGAATGTACCGGAAATAGTCAAGGACACCTGGAACGAGCAGAGTTTCACCATGCAGGAAAGGCAGAATCCGTCGCACCCGATACCGACCGCATTCATCGATAATCTTTCGGAAAAGGTCAAAAGACATGATCGCACGCCGCCGCTGCATGTTTGGCGTGGCGCAAATGGTGCAGCGCGCATTGCAGGCGTTGGTTAACTCAACATAAACCTGATCCGGGAAATCGGGGTATCGGTACATCCGTCTTCCTAATTCGCTCGTGTACTAGGTCCCACCAGGACCTCCGGCAGGAAATGCCTTTCGATGGCTCTCAGATAACGCTTGCTCGACCTCAGACTGAACAGTTTGGGGAGCATTTTCAGGAAGCGGAACCGTGTCAGGAAAAACATCATGTAGGCCTTGCGCTGCAATCGTTTCAGCGTCTTGAAATCAAATTCAGGGGTTTCGATCCGTATCACTTCCCTCAGATTATCCACTTCGACGCCCGGATCATACATTCCCATGCGGATCACCTGGTCGCGTATCGGGGTACCTGCGTAGGGGATGACGATACTGAATAGGGCCTCGTCAAATTCGGTCTGACAGGCAAACCGGATCGTCATGTTAATCTCCTCGATCGTCTCGCCCGGAAAACCGATCATAAAAAAACCAACAGTGTGGATGTTATATCGCCTGGTCCAGCGGACTACGTCCTTAACCATGTGGAGTTTCAGGTGCTTGCGTGTCAGCGTCTGGATGCGAGGACTTGCCGACTCGATAGCGATAGCGACGTGGTACGTTCCGGCAGCCGCGAGCTTGCGGACCAGCTCTTCATCTATTCGCTCCAACCGGATTCCGTTCCCGAACTGCAAGGCGATTTGCATTCCCGATTCCACAATCAAATCGCAAATCTTCTTGGCCCGATCCATGTCGAAGTTGAAAATGTCATCCTCGACCATGAATTCCTGTATCCGGTACTTCTCGTAGAGCAGCTTAATCTCTTCCAGAACGTTTTCGGGGCCCCGCCCGCGGAATTGCTTCCCGAACAGGTCATGGCAATAGGTGCAATGCCAAGGACATCCCCGGCTGGTGAAGATCTGGATGGCTCGTTTGTACTTAGGAGGATACCGGGCCGAATCTGCCTCCGCATACCGGTCCATGTCAAGCAGATGGTATGCGGGCATAGGAATTTCATCGACATCTGCAATCAGCGGCCTCGGTCCGGTGCGTTTGATTTGTCCATTGCTTTCCTTGAAGGCCAGCCCGGCAACTTGTGAAAGGTCGCCGCCCGAAGACCAGGCATCAACAAACTCCTGGAAAGTCTCCTCCCCTTCCCCAATACAAACAAAATCACAGAAATCTTGAGAAACGACTTCCTCGGGCACGATGGTCGGGTGCTGACCGCCAAACAATATCGGCAAAGATGGATCGAACTCCTTGATCCGACGTGCCGTAAACTCCGCGCCTTCAAACTCCGGAGTCATGCAGCTGAGCCCGACCAAATCCCATTTGCGCTCTTTCAGTTTCGATATCAAGACTGGTTCGGGCTCGGTCTCAAGGGCAAGATCGAGAATTTCCACGTGGTGCCCACGTCGTTCGGCCATAGGCGCCACATAGGCCAACCCTATGGGAATCCCGACGATCATGTCCATAAACGTCGGTTTGGCTCGGATCAGCAGAATGTTCATACCCACAAATCTATCTATCCCGAAAAAGCGGTGCCTTGTAGAAGATGGCCATCTTCTCCATCTTGGGAATCCACCGCCTGAGTTTATAGACATCCACCAGGAAGCTGCCCAGGATCACCGGTAGCCTGGGATTCGCAGCGTGGCAATTCGCGCAATCCGGGTACTCGCTCAAATCGCCCCGCAGGTGAGCCTCACGAATCTTCTGCATCTTCTCTGAGTTCCACAGCTCGTAAACAGAACTCTCCCGCACGTTTCCGAAAGGCGGCGACCGCCAGGTGTAACAGCAAGGGAAGAAATCGCCTTTATAGTTGATCGTCGCCGGCCCCTGCCAGAGCAGAAAACAAGGGTGGCGCTTGCGATCATGATTAAGCCTTTCCTCCAGCGCCACACCTGGTATGACGATCTCGTCTTCCTTGATTCGAACTTCATCGACCCCGTCAATCGCCCACATCTTCTGGAAATCCCTGATCTGGTGCCGATTGTCCGGCAGCCGGACCATCTGAAGCACCACGAAAATCTCGGATTTCCACTGTCTCTTGATCTCCAGGAATCTCAGGATGTTAGCCCGGACCTTCTCGAATCTGGCGCCTTTTCGATACTTCTCGTATACCTCCGGAGTCGTGCCGTCGAAAGCAATGATCAGATGATCCAAGCCCGATTCCAGCAGGCGGATACTCCGCGCCTCGTTCAGCAAGGTGGCGTTGGTCGAGACGACCGTGAAAATATCCGCGTCTTTGCAGTACCGGATCATCTTAAAAAGATCGGGATTCATGAGGGGCTCGCCGCCACCCCACGGGAATACCAACTCCGTCTGGTGTCGGACGTGATCGATGATGTGCTTGAACAGATCAAAGTCGAAATCCTCGGGAGGATAGTAACCAAACTCCCGGGGACACATGGGACACTTCAGGTTACACTTCGCGGTATTTTCGATGATCAGGCTGATGGGGAGAGCCGCGACCTCTGCGCGTCTTGCCAGATAAGCCGACAGCAGCCGCCAGCGGTTGCGGATGCGGGACGATTTCATCAGTCTGAACCTTCACCCTCCCTAGAGGTATGGTTCATCTTACCAAACCTGGCACGGGAGTACAGCAGGGCCACTAAAGTACGCGAAGGAACTCCCAACCTATTGCCCGTGAACTGCCTGCGTCCTCAAAGTCCCTTGGAGTCATTGGAGTCCCTGAAGTCCTTGAAGTCCTTTGCGTCCTTCGAGTTCTCGCCCCCCAAATCCTTCAAAACTGCTTGACCCAATTGATCTTCCACCCGATAATGCAGCCTGGGATTGCCGCTGACAGAGGTGGGAGGGGACATTGATGCGGACCATCGTTTGTCCAAGTTGCCAGTGGGAGCAGGTTGGAGGAGAAGAGTGCCAGCGCTGCGGTATTATTTTCGATCGCTATCGGCCCCCCGAAGCCAGGCCCATCTTCCAGCAGGAGGTGGAAGAGGCTGAGGAGGGACTGAGACCGCCACCCACCCTTTGGCGGAAGATATTCCGCATTGCTCGTATCGTTTCTCCAGCAATTACCGTTCTGATCATCGGCCTGATCTTCAACCTGCCGGCTCCTCCGAAAATCGAGCGCGACACTGACGCCACCGCCAGGGCTCAACAGAAAATCGCGGGCGTACAACAGGCGATTGTCAACCGAGCGTCACCTTATGATCTCCATTTTTCAGAGACCGAATTAAACTCGGTGCTGGCGCTGGCTCTCAGACCCGATAACACTGCACAACTGAGCGCCGAAGAGCGTGAAGCCGCCGAATCCATTCGTGATCTGCGCGTGACGCTCGACAATGATTACACTCACCTCTATGTCGCCTTTCGACTTTACGGAAAGATGCTCACGCTTTCGATCACCGGGAAGGTTCGAGTGGAAGACCGTCAACTGCGCCTTGATGCTGAAAGTGGTCGCCTGGGCTCTCTTCCGCTCCCGAGTTTTGTCCTCGAGCGTGCCATGTATAAGGTTTTCGATGCTCCCGAGAATCGGGAAAAGTTCCGACTACCGCCTCACATAAAAGATATCCGGGTCGAGGACAGCCAGATTGTGCTCAGTGTTGACCCAGCGGCTTCCAGTTGACGATTGACGATTGATTGCTGATGATTGATTATTAGTCTGACGAACCGGAGCGATATACTCGAGTTGCTATTGCCTGATCGTCAATCGTCATTACAATGAAGCCTAGCATTCTCCTCGTTCTCCCTATCCGTGAAGGGAGCAATTATGTCGTATCTCCCGACCTCGGGCTTCTCTACCTTGGCACTGCCCTGGTGCACCAAGGGTTCGACGTCACAATTTTGGACTGCCCCAAAGAAGGCTTTACTTTCAGCGATTTCAGGCGTTTCCTGCAGGAAAGAAAGTTCGACATTGTCGGCTTCAGATGCTTCAGTCGTGATCACAACTATGTCCACCACCATGCCCGGATCGCTAAACAAGTCGATCCTGGTGTAATCACCCTTGCAGGCGGCCCCCATCCATCTCAGTTAGGCGAATACGTGCTCAACGGCATGAAAACGCTCGATTTCGCTTGGCAATCCGAAGCGGAGGAGGGATTGCCTCGCCTAGTGGAATACCTGGCGGAATTCGGAACGTCAGTCCCGGCGGAGCAACTCGCCACTGTTCCCGGCCTTGTGTGGCGGGATCACGACAACGGACGAATTGTCGCTAATCCGCCGGCTTTCGGGACCGACCTGGACAGTTTCGGTCTTCCTGTCTGGGACTTGATCCGGCCGGAGACCTACCCTCCTTTTGTCTGGGAAGGCCAGTATTACCAGGTTGTGACCACGCGAGGCTGCCCGTATCCCTGCACTTACTGCAACACCCCCGGGCTCTCGGGCAGAAAGCTGCGCCACCGGAGTGTCGAAAACGTCGTAGAAGAGCTGAGACGTCTGAAAAGCCGTTACCGGATTAAGAGCTTCAGCATCATGGATGATGAGTTCACCCTGGATCGGAAATACGCCAAACGGCTTTGCGAAGCTCTGCTGGATTCAGGACTCGGCCTGAAGTTTGACTGTCCCGTTGGTGTCCGACTGGATTCGTTGACACCGGAGTTGGTCAAAGTGATGGAAGCGGCCGGATGCCGGGCTATTGCCGTCGGAATCGAATCCGGAAACGACAGAATCCAGCGCCTGATCAAGAAGAAGGTCACCGTCGATACTATTCGGGAGAAAGCTCAAATGGTCGCCGACACCAGCAAGATCGCGATGGTCGGCTACTTCATGATCGGCTTTGAAGATGAAACCGAAGACGAAGTCTGGGATACCATCAAGCTCGCTCTGGAACTGCCGCTGACTCGGGCCAATTTCAACATCGTCATACCTATCCCGGGGACTGCAATCTTCAAAGACTGCGTGCAGAAAGGACAAATTCGGCTCGACGACATAAACTGGGACAGCCTGACCAGCGACCAGGTAGCCTTTCAGCGGAAACACCTGTCCGAGGAAAGACTCTTCGAACTGCAGAAACAGGCGTATTTGCAGTTTTATAGACGACCGCATATCGTCTGGGATGTTACCCGCCAGGTCCTCGGCAACCGGGCGGTCATTCAGGCAAGCATCCGGAAGCTGCGAATGCTCTTTCGCCGCCGCTCGCGCGACCAGTTTATCCCCATGTACCTGCGCGACGCTATCGTCTAGCCGGGTAGATGGGCCTGCAGTCGATGCCAACGCGGCTTTCCTCCCCACCCTTCTCTTGACTTCGCCAGGCAGAATCGTCACGCTATCGATCGTTATGCCTCAGCGACGGGTCACCTTTCTTCCAGATCGACGCAGTTCCCTGTTCGATGAAGGGATTTCTCTGCGAGACGCAGCGCTCGAGCTGGGGATATTAATTGAATCGTCCTGTGCAGGCATTGGAACATGCGGCGAGTGCCGGGTTCAGTGCGACCAGGGAGTCGCGCCTCCAACTTCAACCGAGCTTGACCTCCTGAGCGCCGAGGAACTGGCCAGGGGTGTACGCCTTTCCTGTCAAGCCCTGGTTCAAGGAGACTGCACCTGCACGGTTCTTCCCGAATCCCGTGTGGTCGGGCATCAGATTCTCGAGCACGGAACTCAATCGGCCTTTCCTCTTGACCCGGACTGCCGCAAGCGCGTGCTCATCACACCTGCTCCCCGCCTCGGGGAAAAGTACTTTGACCTCGAGGCCTTGCTCGCATCGTTGGGAGGATGTCCTCGCCCCCGGCTGGATTTGATCCGCAAGGTTCCCGCACTCCTGCGCGGATCCTCACCGACGGTGACCGCGTTTCTGGACCAGGAGGTGCTGCTGGGCATCGAGCCCGGAGATACATCGTCACGCCTGTACGGCCTCAGTGTCGATATCGGCACCACGACGGTGGTAGCTAAGCTGATCGATCTCAACTCGGGAGAGGTCCGGGGGGTAACTTCGGCGCTGAATGCCCAGGAACCGCACGGCGCCGACGTGATTACGCGAGCCAAGTACGTGATGGAACACCCGGGTGGCCTGGGGCTGCTCAGCCGGCTGATCATCGAACAAATCAACCGGCTTCTTGCCGAGCTGTGCAAGCAAGCCGGGGTTTCAACATCAGACGTTTACAAAGCGGTTTTCGCCGGCAACACCATCATGCAGCACCTCGCCCTCGGGATCGATCCCCGTCACCTTGTCGCCGCTCCTTATACACCGGCGCTGCAGGGACCGGTCACCATACAGCCGGCGGAGATCGGGCTGTCTTTGAACGAGAACGGGACTGCATACTTTCTGCCCAATCTGGCCTGTTTTGTCGGCAGTGACATCACCGCGGTCCTGACGACTCTCGATTTGGAATCATCAGACGAGCTGCAGCTGGTCGTCGATATCGGTACGAATGGGGAAATAGTGCTGGGATCGAGGCAGGGCCTCATCTGCTGCTCCTCTCCCGCCGGACCGGCGTGGGAAGGCGCGGCGATCAGCTGGGGAATGCGAGCAGCACACGGCGCGATTGAACGAATGGATGTTCAGGACGGTGATCTCGCCTACCGCACCATTGGCAACCTCAATCCCATTGGGATCTGTGGGTCTGGACTCATGGACTTGCTGGCCCTTCTCGTCAGGACCGGGATTGTGGATGAAACTGGAAGGATCTTGGACCCGGACGAGATTCGGCGCGGATCATGTACGCCCCTTCAACGTCGCATCGCTACAAACCGTGAAGGAGGGCACAGCTTTCGTGTCGTGCCCACCGGCGCTGCAGGCAAGTGGATAGAGCTAACTCAGCGAGACGTGCGCCAGCTTCAGCTGGCGAAGAGCGCGATCGCATCCGCTATAAACATCCTGCTAAAAGAAAAATCCGTCACGGTCAACGATATCAAGCGGGTTTACATCGCCGGCGCCTTCGGGAACCACATCCGCGGAGCCGATGCCATCGACATCGGACTCCTGCCCGCGATGTCTCCCGATCGAATTCATTTTATCGGTAACGCAGCGATGGCCGGGGCGGAAGCCGTGCTCTGCTCTAAGCAAGCGCGCCGCAAAGCGGAGGCTCTGGCTGAGATGATAGAATACGTCGAGCTTGCAGGTCGCAGCGACTTTCAGGACGAATTCAGCGCGGCACTGCTTTTCCCGAAGCATTAATTGGCCGGTGGGGAGGAACTATGACGGCAGGAATACTGCAACGGCTCGCTGAAGGCGAGATATTGGTGGCCGACGGCGCCTTTGGCACCCAGCTTCAACAACGAGGTCTGCCTTCCGGACATTGCCCGGAGGAGTTCAATGTCTCCCATCCCGACCTCGTACAAGCCATCTATAGCGACTACTACTCGGCCGGCGCCGATTTCGTCTCAACTGCTTCTTTCGGCGGAAATCGGCCAAGACTCGCAAGCCATGGAATGGGAGATCGGGTCAGGGAGTTTTCCCAGAAAGCCGCCGAACTGGCACGCGCCGTTTGTCCGGAGGGACGCTATGTGGCAGGATCCATCGGACCAACCGGCGAACTTCTGGAGCCATTTGGTCTCTTCTCCGAGCGTGAAGCGTATGACGTCTTTGCAGAACAGGCAATCGCCCTCGCGGATGGGGGCGTCGATTTCATTCTGGTCGAGACGATGATGGCCGCCCAGGAAGCGCGAATCGCCGTCCGGGCAGCCAAGGACGCGACCAGACTTCCGGTTGCCGCCACGATGAGTTTCGAAGGCAAGAATGACCAGTTCCGAACGAGCTGGGGCGTCTCAGTCGAGGAAGCGGCTCAATGCCTGGCTGAGGCAGGGGCCGACATCGTGGGCTCCAACTGCGGACTCGGATTTGATCAGATGATCAGTATCGTCAAGCAGATGCGCTCGGCCACTACCCTGCCCATTCTGGCACAAGCCAACGCCGGACTGCCCCAGTGGATAGACGGACGGACCGTTTACGCCGAGACGCCTGAGACAATGGCCCCGAAAATTCAGGCAATGCTCGAGGCAGGTGCCAATATTATCGGGGGGTGCTGCGGGACCACCCCCGCACATATCGCAAAGATTAGGGAGATTGTAGACCAGTTCCGGCGCACTGACCGCTGACTGGGGCTAGGGCGGTCAGACGAACTCGACCTCGACGCGTCTGGGGAGCACTCCTGCCTCGACCCCCTTGTCCAGGAACAGCTGCACCGCCTTGCGTCCGTCCTCGCCATAATCGAGGGTACGCTGGTTCACGTACATCCCTACGAACTTATCCGCCTGGCTCCGATCAAGCCCCCGGCCGAAATCCAGAGCATAGGTCAGGGCTTCCTCTCTGTGCTCTAATGCGTACCGGATGCTCCGCTTTAAGAGATTCGAGAGTTTTTCAATCACTGCGGAACCGAGATCACGACGGATAGCGTTCCCACCCAGCGGAAGAGGAAGTCCGGTTTGTTCCAGCCACCATTCTCCCAGATCCACAATTTTCTTCAGTCCCCGTTCTGAGTAGGTGAGCTGACCTTCGTGAATAATTAACCCCGCGTCCACGTGGCCAGCCTCTACTTCTTCGAGAATGCGGTCAAACGGGACCACCCGGCAGGCAACGCGCGGTTCCAGTATTCTTAAGGCCAGGAAAGCTGACGTCCTCTCTCCGGGAACCGCTACCACAACATCCCGCAAACGGCTGACCGGGATCTCCTTGCGGGCTACCACTATAGGTCCGTACCCCTCTCCCATGCTGGCACCGCTGTTCAGAAGCGCGTAACGATCCGCCACGTACGCATATCCGTGGATGCTCAACGCGGTGATCTCGTAAATACCCTTGGTTGCTGCCTGATTCAGCGACTCGATATCCTCGAGATGATCGACGAAATCAAACTCCCCGGTATCCACTTTCTTTTGAGCCAAGGCGTAGAACATGAAGGCGTCATCGCTGTCCGGACTGTGTGCCGCTCTAATTATTAACCTGTTCATAGTTGAGGCGACTATAGCAAAGCCGGCACGAGGTCGGCCAGCCGGGAGAGACGCGGCGCGTTGAGGTGTGCACGGCGTCCGTCAGGATCATACAGGATTGCCTTCAAACCAGCTCGTTTCGCGCCTTCCCAGTCCTCTTCCGGGTCGTCGCCGATATGGCAAGTCAGCGCTGGGGTTGAAGACAGCGCCTCGCAGGCCGCGGCAAAAATGGCTGGATCCGGTTTAGCAGCGCCGACCTGCGAGGAGATCGTAATCACGTCGAAAAAGGACCGGATTCCGAGATTATCGAGTACGTTGAAGACCCGTGAATCATAATTCGTCACAAGGCCGATCTTAACCGTTCGGTCTTTGAATGCGCTGAGAACGGCCCTCGCATCTTGATCCAGGCGCCAAGGCTCTCCGGTCCCGAACATCTCAAAAAGATCCTCATAAAAAGTGTTGAAATAAGGGATTGTTCCATGGGAAGCGAATGTGCCGAGAACCACCGACCTCCACCATTCCCGCTCCAATCCGGGAATCTCCGCAGCTTCCCGCGTTGGAAATGCCAGAGGGCCCTGCCTGCGGAAAGCTGTCCGAAAGGAGGCGTCGAGTTTGGCGGCGATTTGACGATCGGACGCCTCAAACCCGAACCGCTGCGCTCGCTCGAGGTAGATTTTCCCCACCGGCGCCTTCAGATGGATCAAAGTACCTACAGCGTCAAACAGAATGGCCTCTAACTGTTGTTTTTCCACTCTCGGATTGTAACTTGAGAGAAAAAATCCGCGTAATCCGAGTGATGCGTCTAATCCGCGGGCAAACGAGTAACCCGCGGATAACGCGGAACGCGGATCAGAGACGTACCAAAGACGAAACCACAGACCGGGTCCTTACTGTAAAATCATCGCATGTCCACTGGAGAGCCACTGATATTTGAGCGCGCTGTCGAACCTTTCATGAAGAACGGTTACCTGGTTGTGTGCCCGCGGACGCATGAGGCGGTTTACATTGATCCCGGAGACGAGGCCGACTCGCTACTTGAATTGGCGGATGCCAGAAAAATCCGTATCACCGCGATTGCTAACACCCACGGACATCTGGATCATATCTGCGGCGTGCGATCTGTTAAGGAAAAGTCTCAGGCGCCGATCTACCTGCACGCCGACGATGAGCAGCTTTACAACGCTCTCAGCCAGCAGGCAGCCTGGTTTGGCTTGAACTATCCTCCAGCTCCCCCGGTTGATCAGTACTACGGCGACGGCGACCTGCTTCGAGTAGGGACCCTGGAATTCCGGGTGCATCACACTCCGGGACATTCGCCGGGCGGGGTGTGCCTGGAGCTGAACAACCACATC
>Ga0116190_1001328_pt1 | contig 21846 bp, 14 predicted proteins | sample AD_JPNTR4_MetaG_FD_89808 | JGI IMG/M metagenome (GOLD analysis project Ga0116190, IMG submission 89808) | Active sludge microbial communities of municipal wastewater-treating anaerobic digesters from Japan - AD_JPNTR4_MetaG | ecosystem: Engineered > Bioreactor > Anaerobic > Digestate | place...
GACCGCTTACATATAAAGAATATGAGGAGTTCGGTAATGCTTTTATACCAATATTACCATTCACATCCATTATTATTCCTTTATAATTATAAGTTTGTCCTGTTATGTTTCTACCTCTTACAATAAACCCAAAATTATCCATTCTATACATTCGTAAACTAAGATTATTATCTCCGGTATAAAAAGTTAGTGAATTATCTAATCCATCTTGTCCCATTATTAAGTCTCCTTGAGAATCCAAAGGAGGCACTACTGTAGACCCTACATGAACATCGCCATACTGATCTACTTTAATTTGGGCATATACACTGCTTGTAACCATACTGAATGCAAGAACAAAAAAAAGAAAAGTTTTCATACATGTAATTAAAAAATGAATACTTGATTAATTACTGTCAAAAGAAAAAAAAAAAAAAATAACATTTCCAAATTTGTGTAGAAAAAAATAAGAAAACACCTAAAATTCATGAGTGAAAATGCGTACGCATCTTATTGTCAATCTTCTATTATTTTACATTTAGTTACATTACATTGACAAAAATACACAAGCTCTTACAAAAACTATTATTTTTGCAAAAAAAATGCTATGGCACAAAAACCTTCTATACCCAAAGGCACGCGCGATTTTATCCCTGCCGAAATGAGTAAACGTAAGTATATTTTCGATACTATTCAATCTATTTTTACTTTGTATGGCTATTTGCCTATAGAAACTCCTGCTATGGAAACCATGCAAACGCTTATGGGTAAGTATGGCGAAGAGGGTGATAAGTTGATATTTAAAATACTCAATTCCGGTGAATTTAATCAAGGAATTTCTGCCGATGAATATACACAAGCAAGTTCAACTGCTTTGGCTCACAAAATCTGCGAAAAGGCTTTGCGATACGATTTAACAGTGCCTTTTGCTCGGTTTGTTGTAATGCATCAAAACGAAATACAATTCCCGTTTAAACGCTATCAGATACAACCAGTATGGCGTGCCGATAGACCGCAAAAAGGGAGATATCGAGAATTTTATCAGTGTGATGCCGATATAGTTGGCAGCAATTCGTTGGTAAACGAGGTAGAGTTGGTGCAAATGGTTGATGCGGTGTTTTCAAAACTCGGTATTCGTGTGTGCATCAAAATAAACAATAGAAAAATATTAGCCGGAATAGCCGAAGTTATTGGCGAATCGGATAAAATAATAGATATAACCGTAGCTATAGACAAACTCGAAAAAGTAGGTATTGAAAATGTGAATAAAGAATTGAGCGACAAAGGTATTGCGGATTCTACCATAGCGAAATTACAACCAATTTTGGAATTGCACGGAACTACCGAACAAAAATTGCAACAATTACAAACAATTTTACAATCGTCGGAAGTTGGTAAACAAGGAATTGCCGAAATAGAATATATATGCACCAATATTTCGCACATGTCTTTGTCTGCCGAATTTGAGTTGGATTTAACGCTTGCTCGAGGTCTTAATTATTATACCGGAGCTATTTTTGAAGTTAAGTCAAAAGATGTGCAAATAGGTAGTATATGCGGAGGTGGGCGATACGATAATTTAACCGGAATATTTGGTTTGCCGGGTGTTTCGGGTGTTGGAATTTCGTTTGGTGCCGATAGAATTTACGATGTATTGCAACAGCTTAATGCCTATCCTGCGCAGGTAAACCAAACGGCAAAAATTCTATTTGTGTGTTTTGGCGAACCTGAACAACAACAAGCGTTACTCTATGCTCAATCAATCAGAAGCAAAGGAATAGCGTGCGAAGTTTATCCCGATGTAGCTAAAATGAAAAAACAAATGCAATATGCCAACGATAGAGGTATTCCGTATGTTGGAATCATTGGCGAAACAGAACTTGAGTCGCATACAATAATGCTTAAAAATATGATAACAGGCACACAGGAGGCTGTGAATATTGAGCAATGTATAGCTTTTTTACAAAAATAAATACTATAATCCTTTGCCTAACAGAACGGTTCTTATTGTATAAATCAATATTTTAATATCGAGTAATAATGACATATTTTCTATATATATTATGTCATATTTCATGCGTTCAATCATTTCGTCAACATTTTTTGCATAGCCGAATTTTACTTGTCCCCACGATGTTATACCGGGTCTTACACGTTGTAGGAAAATAAATTGTGGTGCAATAGGTAATATTTGTTCAATAAAATATTTACGTTCCGGACGAGGTCCAACTAACGACATTTCACCAATAAGAACATTATAAAATTGAGGAATTTCATCGAGTCGTGTTTTTCTCAAAAATCTACCAATAGGTGTAATGCGAGAATCATTTTCTTTAGATAATGCTATGCCTTGTTTTTCAGCTCCTACATACATAGTTCTAAATTTAAAAATTCTAAAAGGTCTGCCATATTTTCCAATGCGTATTTGACGATAGAAAACAGGACCCGGTGATGACAGTTTAACACCTATAGCCAAAGCAATGTAAAGGGGTAAAAAGAGAATAAGTACACCAATAGATACTATAACATCTATCATGCGTTTCGTGTTTTCTTGCCAAGCCGGCATAGGATTTCGAGATATTACCATTAGTGGTTCATCGTGGAGTGATGTCATTTGTACACGTCCCGAAATGATATCGCAATTATCGGGTATAGCTTTTATGGTAGCTTGTATGCCTTCAAGTTTATATAGTATATGTTCTATATATTGATGTTCTTTTGATTCTATGGCAATTATAACTTCTTCAACATGGTGTTTTTTTAATACTTGTTTTACATTGTCAATATGACCGAGATGAGGCATATATTGTTTCATTACATAATTTTCTTGTTGAATTACATTTACAAATCCTATAAAAGCATTACCCGATGAACGTTTTTTTGCTTCCATGCGTTCGTATAATTGTTTTGCCTTTTCATTACTACCCACCAATAAAGTTGGAAATACTAATATGCGTTTATGTATTTTGTAATTGGTAATAGATGTAATTATAGCTCTTGGTATATACGTAGCAAAAAAATGAAGTGAAAAAAGAAGTAATAATGATTTATAATATGAATAATATGAGTAAATATTGTCATCAAGTAATAAAGTAAAAAATATAACTAATGTGCCAATGAGAGTAAGTATAAAAGTTTGAATAAGTTCTATTAAGCGTGATTTTCTGAAAATGTCTTTATAATACCCGTTTATGTAATAGAGTAAAACCCACATAATTGGTATGATTATAAGACCATAAATGTAATTTTTGTCGAAAGAAATTTCGTTTGAAAATTTCATAAAATATACATCAATATATTTCTTCCGCATCAAAAAGAATAATGTCCATGCAATTGCAGCTGCTAAAAAATCAGAAATTATATAGAGAAGAGTTTGTCTTGTTTTGTTCATTGTTACCCCATTGTATATAGTTACAAATATAATGTATTTTGCATACATCAAATAGAGTTTGCAAAAAAAAGACATGTAAACTATGGGTTACCCTATAATAGGTTCTGAGTACATTATGGAGTACTGCAATTATTACACATTTTAATACTTGAACGTTTTGTGTGAACTGTTTTTTTGAATCTATGTGTTTGCTCAGATGTAATTATTTCAAGAAAAGATTTGTCTGTTAGTGAACCATAGGCAAACGTATGATTTTTGTCGAAACAACAAGGTAATATGGTTCCTTGCCAACTTATTACGCATGTGCTCCACATACGCCAGCAGGCATTTTTAAGTGGTTGTTTTATGTGAATAGTATTATCTTTTATTGTATATCGGCTATACTGTTTATCGGGGAGTAGGTCAATATGTTCGGCAGAGTATAATTGAGCAGTTTTGAAAACTACCTTATCGGCTCCGTATTTTTTACCCAATTTTGAAATTGTTTGTGTATGATGTTGAGTGTGTTTAAACAATAAACATTGTAACTCAATAATAGGAGTGTGAGATTGTAATGTTTGTTTTGCCTGTTGCAGAGCAGTTAATGCTTGCGTTACTTTTTCAAATGAACCTTGTTTGCGATATATTTCGTAGGTTTCTTGATTGTATCCGTCAAATGAAACTATAAGATGAGTAAGGCCTGAACGCACAATTGCTTCAGCATTTTTAGAATCTATAAAATGAGCGTTGGTTGAAATTGATGTTATAATACGCGCTTTATGCAATTGAGTAATCATGTGCACAAGTTGGGTATGCAAAAATGGTTCGCCTTGAAAATACAAATTTACCGCAATTGTATACGGTTTACATGCTTCAACAATAGAAGTAAATGTTTGGGGTGATATATATCCTTTGCTTACAGTACTTGTTTTGTTACCTGTGGGGCATTCCGGACATTGTAAATTACAAATATTTGTTGGTTCTATGCTTACAAATGCCGGAGGATAAGTTGTAACATGTTTTTTTAAAAATATGGATATGTAAAAAGTAAAACGAAGCATACAGTAATTCCATATTTTTTTGAAAGTTAATGATTTAAAAATATAATAGATAAAAAGCAGATAATACTTCATTACAGGTATATTTGTGTGTGGAGATAAATAAATTATTGTTGTTTATGCCACCAATGTATATTTTTATTATATCTAGAACTATATGATTTATGAATTGAATGGATACTCCAAGTTAGACCATTATATTCGGTTTTCATTACATATTTTACAGCATGGTTGTATGGTTGGTTTATGGTATCAATTAGTGTAACAATATACAATTTTGATCGTTTATTTTGGTGCCAATCAAGTATAATTCCTTGTGTAGAAGCTTTTGGATATACTATTTCCATAACCTCACCGGGATTTTGAATGGCTATATTATACTGTAATTGGTTATTAAATTCTGTATTGTCAATAATTTCATAGGGTTTGCATGCTATGCTTGTGAAGCACAATGCAAACCCTATGAACCAAAAAGTTTTCATAATCCTTTACCGAGAATTACGTGAGTTTTGTAATATTTGTTGTAATGTATATGCTTGTTCTATGCGTTTCCATTCAAATTCCAATTTTTCAAAGAATTTGGTATCGCCTCTACTTTGAACAACATCTGCAATTTGAACAATAGAACGCATGTATTCTTCTTTGTCTTTTTGTACCATAGCAGCAAATTTAGGCTGTAATGAATTAAACCATTCTATCTCTTGAATTAAATTTTCTACATATATACTTAATTCTTCTTGAGCACCTTTGGTATCGCCAATTGCATAATAAGCATATGCTGTGTATATAATATTATCATCAAAATATGGGAATTGCCAATCGGGCATTATGGTTTTTAATTTTGCTAATACAGCACGTGCTGAATCTTTTTTGCCTTCGTTTGCAAGATTGAGAGCTAGTTGATTGAACATAGAACGAATACCTATAACACGTGTTGTGCGTTCATTAAAATGACACATGTGAACAGTACTGTCGCCCATGCCACCCCATTTATATACATTCATTATGTTATTGTACATTACATCTGTATCAGTATGAGGTATACGAGGATTTGCACTTTCTATTGGAACAAATTTGAATGTAAATCCATCGTAGCGAACATATTTTTCAAGACCTAATTCTTCTGCCGACATTTGATTTGTAAAATAGAGAGGTCTATCCCATTGATACCCGTCTAATACATCATAAATAATTAATTTATTTTTGTATATAGATTTATCTTTTACTTCTAATCTTATTTCGGGTGCTATAAGTAATGAATCTTTGAGCGAAACTATACGTTGTGATAATACCTGATTTTTGTCAACTGGAAATTTAAGTAAACTTGCAGGCATATAATTATATGAATCGCCGTAGAGTTTAATTTTCATTTCATCGTCACGTACTATTTCCATTGCATCTTTTAGCCACACATATTTACCTTGTGTAAAGCTTGATTCTTGCACACGAACTATATCGCGAATACCTTTAGCAACTTGCTTTTCTGTTAATTTTAAAGGCAGTGGTGCCGATTCATATGTTCTACGCATCATTTGTTGTGAGTACCAATCGGTAGCTAAGAGTGGTGTGCACAATACTCTTACATCTGTTCTGATTCCTTCTACTTCTTGAGCATACCAAAGCGGGAATGTATCATTATCGCCGGCAGTTACAATTAACGCATTTGGGGCGCAACTCATGAGATAATTATATGCAAAATCACGAGCAGTGTATCGACCGGAACGATCATGATCGTCCCAGTTTTCTTTAGCTAATATTACTGGAGTTGGAGCAGCAATTAAGAATGCTATGGTAGCACTTATACCTCCATGTTTTAAATATTTTTTAGAATAATGGTAGAATGCAAGTACACTTAATCCAATCCATATACTAAAGGCATAAAAAGAACCTGCATATGCATAGTCTCGTTCACGTGGTTGATAAGGAGTTTGATTTAAGAATACTACAATTGCCAATCCGGTAAGTACAAATAATAATACTACTACAAACGAATCGCGTTTACGTTGTAATATATGAAACAAGAATCCTAATACACCAAGTGCAAATGGTAATAAATAATAGGTGTTTCGAGTTTTATTGTTTTTAGCCTTGTCTGAAATAAATGTTTGATCTCCAACTAATTGATTGTCAATAAAAGGAATGCCGCTTATCCAATTCCCGTTTATAATGCCCCCATGACTTTGTACATCGTTTTGGCGACCTGCAAAATTCCACATAAAATAGCGAATATACATATGTCCGATTTGATATGAGAAAAAGAATTTTAAATTTTGACCAAATGTAGGTACATTATATGATTGACGTTCTTTTTCATAAAACACCTTACGGGTATTTACTCCATCTTTTATACCTGCCCAGTCTTTATATTCTTTTATATGAAGAGGTTCGCGACTATACATACGCGGAAAGATGGTACAAAATTGAGAATTAAATACATAGTCTATACCATTACTTACTTTTACATATTTTCCATCACGAGGGGTGTACGTAAATTTTTCATTCACTTCGGCAGAATTGTCTGCTTTCCATTCAGGAGCAGCATTATAATATGGACCGTACAATAATGGAGTACTACCGTATTGTTCGCGGTTAAGGTACGAAAGTAATGAAAATACATTGTCAGGAGCATTTTCGTTCATTGGAGTATTGGCATTTGAACGAATAATAATCATGGCATACGAAGAATATCCTATCATAATTACTGCCATAATTGTTACTATAGTATTGAGTACTGTAGGGTTTTGTTTAGTGATATAGTTTAATAACCATATAATACCAGCTATAAGCAACAACCAAATAAGTATACTGTCGGACATAAAAGGCATTCCTATTAATATAGCACAAAGAGTTACTATACCTACTTTAATTTTATTTGCAACATCACGTTTTGTAAGTATAATACCGGCAATAAGAGCAGCAGCAAGTACAAATAGATAAATTATTAATCCGGAATCGAAAGGTAATCCTAATACATTTACAAAAAATAATTCAAATTGAGACGCTACTTCCATAGAACCTGTAATAATACCCCACATCATAAAGGCTATAATAAGTAACGATAATGCTCCTGCAAGTATAATTCCTTTGGTGGTTGGTGTAAATTTTTTGAAATAATATACGTACACAATAGCTGTAATGGTAAGTAAGTTAAGTAAGTGAACACCTATAGATAATCCCATAATATATGCTATAAGTATCAACCATTTGTCACTACGGGGGGTATCTGCAACATTTTCCCATTTCAAAATTGCCCAAAATACTACCGCAGTAAAGAGTGACGATAATGCATAAACTTCGCCTTCAACTGCCGAAAACCAAAATGTGTCGGTAAAAGTATATGCTCCGGCACCTATAAGACCGGCTGCCAATACAACATATATTTGAGATGCAGTTAATGATTGTTTGTTATAGAATTTAAGAGCCAAATGAGTAATTGTCCAAAACAAAAACATAATAGTTGCCGCACTTGCTAATGCAGATAATGAATTAATACACATTGCAATAGTAGATGGATCACTTGCAAACAACGCAAAGAAACGGCCCAACATTAAAAATAATGGTGCACCGGGAGGGTGACCTACTTCTAGTTTTGCAGCTGTTGCTATAAATTCACCACAGTCCCATAAACTTACTGTAGGTTCCATAGTTAACAAGTAAACTATTGCAGCTCCTGCAAATGCTACCCATCCGAAAATTGCATTGAGTAATGAATATTTTTTTTCCATATTGTAATTTTTTATATTCAAATGTTGAACGGCGAAATTACCGTTTTTTTTTGAATTTTTATTGTTAATACGTATTAAAATGCCGTCGAATAAACAGTAAAATTAAATAATTATTGTGTAAACGAAGTCCAACCTTGAGCTTTAAGTGCAACTTTATCTCCGGCTTTCGAAATTAAATATAAACCTTTATCAGCTTCGGTTATGTTTCCAATTACAGTAACTCCTTGAATAGTAGAAATAGAATCAAAACATGTAATAGGTATTGTAAAGAGTAATTCATAGTCGTCTCCACCATGTAATGCAGGGATAAGAGGTTCTATAGAGAATTCTTTACAAACATCTGCAGTATTTTCATGAATTGGAATTTTTTCTTCATAAATATTGCATCCTACATGAGATTGTTTGCATATATGAAATAATTCTGATGAAAGTCCGTCAGATATGTCAATCATAGCTGTAGGAATAATACCGTTTTTTTTGAGTTGTTCAATAATATGTTTTGGTGATTCCGGTTTTAATTGTCGTTGTAATACATATTCGTATCCTTCAAGTTTTGGTTGAGCTCCAACTTCTTTGAATATTGATTTTTCACGCTGAAGTATTTGTAGCCCCATATATGCTGCACCTAAATTACCGGTTACACAAATTAAGTCATTTACGCGTGCTGTTTTTCTATAGCTTATATCAGACTCTGCAACTATTCCTATAGCAGTAATAGAAATTGTTAATCCGGTAATAGAAGATGTTGTGTCGCCACCTATTAAATCTATATTATATGCTTTACAAGCAGTATGAATTCCTTCATATAATTGTTCTATTGCTTCTACGCTAAACTTTGCAGATACAGCAATGCTTACCGTAATTTGTTGGGGGGTTCCGTTCATTGCATAAATGTCTGAAATATTGCATATTACTGCTTTGTATCCTAAATGTTTTATAGGAGTATACACTAAATCAAAATGAATACCTTCTACCAATAAATCTGTTGAAATAAGAGTATATAGTGTGTCGGTATATTTTAGAACAGCACAATCGTCGCCTATTCCATATCCTGTTGTTTTATGTATTTTGGTACTTTGTTTTGTAATTCGTTCTATTAACCCAAATTCTCCTATTTCGGCAAGAGTTGTTTGTTTTGTCATTTTGTAATTTTTTGTCAAAAATACAAAATTGTTTGCAATAAGAGATACATTAAAGATATAAAGCAGGAAAATAATGGTTAGAATTGTTTTGTATTTTTTGAAATGAAATGCGAATGATTTTTATGTAATGTTGAAATAATAATTTAGCAAATATGTTGTTGAGTTAAAATTACATAATATTATAGGTGTTTATGAGTAATGTTTTTTAGAGAGTCTGGTTATGTTTATTTTATATTTATTGAAAAAAACAAAAAAACGTTATATAAATTATATTTGAAATCTTTTTTGTAAAAGTTTACAATAAAAAAAATGTATTTTTGGCAAAAAAGAAACTACACATATGCTTGTATCAATTTTTGATATATCACTACCTCTCAATAATCCTGTATTACAGTTCTCTATTATACTTTTTATAATATTATTTGCCCCCATAATACTTAATAAGTTTAAAATTCCTCATTTAATAGGTCTCATTATAGCCGGAGCACTTATAGGGCCTTTTGGATTTAATTTAATGTTACGTGACAGTAGCATTATTTTATATGGCACAGTAGGATTATTATATATAATGTTTTTAGCCGGATTAGAAGTTGATTTTACCGATTTTAAACGAAATAGTGGAAAAAGTTTGGTGTTTGGAATTTTTACATTTGTTATTCCTATGACATTGGGGTATTTGGCCGGTGTATATATATTACATTTTGGAACACTTACTTCTATATTGCTTGCTAGTATGTTTGCATCTCATACGCTTATAGCATATCCTATTATTAGTAGATTTGGTATTTCGCAAAACAAAGCTGTAAGTATAGCTATAGGAGGTACTGTAATTACCGATACGCTTGCACTCTTAGTATTAGCCGTAATTGTTGGTATGACTAAAGGTCAAATAAATCAGGAATTTTGGGTGCGATTAACAGTTTCTATTATATTGTTTGCTTCAGTGATTTTGTTTATATTTCCTATTATTGGTCGGTGGTTTTTTAAACGATTTTCTGATAAAATATCTCAATATATTTTTGTTTTGGCTATGGTGTTTTTAGGCGCCTTTCTTGCTCAGGTTGCCGGAATTGAAGCTATAATTGGTGCTTTTTTAACAGGGTTATCGTTAAATAGACTTATTCCTCGCACATCGGCACTTATGAATAGAATAGAATTTGTAGGAAATGCTTTGTTTATTCCAATTTTTCTTATTGGTGTAGGAATGCTAATTAATTATAAGGCATTTTTGCAAGATTTTGAAACAATAAAAGTAGGAATTGTAATGACGCTAACAGCCACATTAGCAAAATTTTTAGCAGCATTGGTTACCCAAAAAACATTTAGACTTAATGCAGATCAACGAAGAATTATTTTTGGGTTGAGTAATGCTCAAGCTGCTGCTACACTTGCTGCTATACTTGTGGGATATAATATTATTCTTAATCAAGATCAAATAGATGCTGCTTTAGCAATAGGGCAGGTAGTAGAGCCTATTCGATTATTAAATGACAGTGTGTTGAACGGAACCATTCTTATGATTTTAATTACATGCACACATGCATCATTTGCAGCACAAAAAGGAGCCCGTAATATTGCACTTTCCGAAGCAGGTTCAACAGATGTTGAAAATACAAAAAACGATGAAAGAATTCTTATTCCAATATCAGATAAATCAAATATACAAGAATTAATTAATGTAAGTGTGAGCATGAAATCTAAAGCTAATAAATCAGGGTTGTATGCTCTTACTATTGTTAACACCGAAAAATCTGCCGGAGCCGAGAAAAAAGCTCATGCACTTCTTGATACGGCAGCTATTTATGCATCGGCTACCGATTGTCAGATTCAAAAGTTATTACGGTATGATTTAACTGTATCAAATGGAATTGCAAATATTGTAAAAGAACAAACAATTACCGATGTGGTGCTTAATGTGTCATATAACAATGAGCACGTTCATTTAGGCTCTACAATAGATAATTTGCTTACAAAATGTCAAGCTAATATAATAATTTATAATGCTTTACAGCCGCTTAATACTATTAAAAGAAATTTTATTATAATACCTCAAAATGCCGAAAAAGAAGTTGGATTTCCCTATTGGATTATTAAATTATGGAATTTAGCAAAAAGTACAGGTGTTAAAAATTTGTTTTATGGAACTAAAGATACATTACAATATATTCAAGAAATTTATAAAAAACATCATATAGATGCAGAATTTTTTGAATTTGACACATTTAGTGATTTTTTAGTTTTAGCCCGTGAAATTAAAATTGATGACACTATTGTATTTATCTTAAGTAGAAAAGATCATCCGTCATATATACAAGACATGGCAAAAGTGCCAATTTCATTACGACAATATTTTCCACAAAATAATTATCTATTATTTTTTCCCCTTCAATCGGGTGTAAGTGATAGTACATCACCTGATTATAAAAATCCTTCTATATTGGAACCTCTTGAACGTTTAGATGATTTAGGAAAAACAATTGCTAATTTATTTAAAATTAACCGATAATTTATCGGTTAAATTCAAGAGCCATAGCTTGAAGAGTATCGCTTACACAGCCGTTTTCATAAACGATTGAGCCATTTATTATTGTTTTTTCAATTTTACTTGAAAATGTATAATTGGTAAATGGTGACCAATTACATGCATACAATAATGATTGCGGTGTTACTTTTGTTTGAGCAGAAAGATTAAGTATTACTAAATCTGCAAAAAATCCTTTTTCAATATAACCTCGTTTTTTTATTTGGAATAAATCTGCCGGAGCATGACACATTTTATGAATTATACGAGGTAAAGAAATAATTCCTTGTTTATAAAATTCGAGCATAGCAAGAAGAGAATGCTGTACCAAAGGACCACCTGAAGCAGCTTTTGTATAAACACCTGTTTTTTCTTCTATAGTATGTGGAGCATGATCGGTAGCAACCACATCTATTCGGTCGTCAAGCAAAGCTTCAAACAGAGCTATTCTATCTGCCTCATCTTTTATAGCAGGATTCCATTTAATAAATGCTCCTTTTGTTTCATAATCGTGTGCATTAAACCATAAATGATGTACACAAACTTCTGCTGTTATTTGCTTGTTTGTAACAAGTCCTGATTCTAACAGCAACATTTCATCGGCAGTTGATAGATGTAAAATATGCAATCGTGTATTATATTTTTTTGCTAAATCGTATGCTAATTTAGAAGACGCAAAACATGCTTCGCGACTACGAATTGTAGGGTGAAAAGCTATTGGAATATCATCACCGTATTTTTGTTTATAGAATGCTAAATTTGTTTGAATTATTTGTTCATCTTCACAGTGTGTTGCTACCGGAATTCGAACATCAGAAAATATTTGTTTTAAAGCTTCAGGATTATCAACCAACATGTTGCCGGTACTTGAACCCATAAAAACTTTTACTCCGCAAGTTAAAGTTGGATCAAGAGCTCGTAGTTGGTCTATGTTGGTATTGGTTGCACCTAAATAAAAACTATAGTTAGCATATGATGAGTGTGAAGCTATATCAAATTTTTGTTCCAGTAATTCAATAGTAGTTGTTTGTGGATTAACATTGGGCATTTCCATATACGAAGTTATTCCACCGGCAATAGCTGCTTTAGATTCACTTGCAATAGAACCTTTGTGTGTTAATCCGGGTTCTCTAAAATGTACTTGATCATCAATTACTCCCGGTATAACATATTTGCCGCTACAATCAATAATTCGAGTATTTTTTTGCAAAAATGTTTCGGGTACTTCATCACGAAATACATCTACAATAGTTTGCTTATGAATGAGGATACTTCCGGTAAATTCTTCTCCTCGATTTACTATAGTAGCGTTATGTAATAAAGTATATATCATGTTATTATTCAGTATACTTGGTGTATTTTGTAAACCAACTTTGAATTCGTAATTGTAAAACACCAAAAATTGCTTCTTTTATTATTGCTTTACTCATCTTTGATGTTCCTTCTTTACGATCTGTAAAAATTATAGGTATTTCAGTTATAGTAAAACCATGTTTCCATGCTTTAAATTTCATTTCAATTTGAAATGCATATCCTTTAAATTTAATTGTATTAAGATTAATGGTTTTTAAAACAGCACTTTTGTAACATACAAATCCTGCAGTTGAGTCGCGAATTACCATACATGTAACCCAACGAACATACATAGAAGCAAAATATGATAGTAAAATTCTGTTCATTGGCCAATTTACAACATTTACACCTTGAATATATCTGCTTCCAACAGCTACATGAGCTCCTTTATTACAAGCATCATACAAGCGAATCAAATCATCAGGATTATGTGAAAAATCGGCATCCATTTCAAATATATATTCATATCCTTTGCTAAGAGCCCAATTAAAACCGGCAATGTATGCCGTTCCTAATCCATTTTTTTCTTGTCTTTCAATTATATGTATTTGCAAAGGAAATTCTTGTTGCAATTTTTTTACAATACGAGCTGTTCCGTCAGGAGAATTGTCGTCAACTACCAAAACATGAAATCCTTTGGGGTATGAAACAACCTTTCGAAGAATATTTTCAATATTTTCTTTTTCGTTATACGTTGGTATTATTACAATGCTATCAGACACGTAAAGTAGTATTATGTATATACAAAAAACCCTATCAAATTATGTCTGATAGGGTTTGATATTTTTTATTAACGAGCTAATTTAAACTGTACAGGCAAATTATACCAAACCAATACTTTTTCTCCAGCTTGTTCACCTGGTGTAAATAGTGGTAATTTATTAATAACATTCATTGCAGCTTTGTCAAGAATAGGTGCTACAGATTTAACAACTTCTGGATTTTTTGCTTTACCGTCTTTACCAACAACGAATTTTATAACCACAGTTCCTTCTAATCCCATATCAACAGCTTCTTGAGGATATTCTAAATTTTCTGCTAAAAATTTAAGTAATGCAGCGTTACCTCCGGGGAATACAGGCATTTTTTCAACTCGTACATGTATAGTTTCTTTTTCTTCTTGAGCAGGTCCAAAGTCAAAATCGTTTTTAACTATTTTAGAATTAACATCGTCTTCGTTGCTTTTAAATTTATCTGAATCATCTTTACTTTTATCATCAGTTTCTTCAATTTGTTCAGGTTGAGGTGGTTCCGGCATAGGTGGTTTTTCTAATTCAGGTTTAGGTTGCTCAGGTTCTCGAGTAACTTCTACCATTTCAATATCTTCTTTTTGTCCTCCGGCATTTCCCAAATCTCCCATTTCTGCTTGTGATGCAGTATATTCAAACGCGCCGAAAATAATTAATAAAGAAAGAGCTAAACCAATTTCAGTGAATATTAGTTTTTTCTTTTCTAAGTCTGCTTTTTCTGACTTTTTTAATTCCATTGTGTAAAGTTTTATCTAAACTAAAATTTTCTGCTAAAATAATAAATATGATTTATATAAAACACATATTCATTTTAATTTTTTGTGATTGATTTATTTTTTATTTTAATGTATTACGGATAGAAACATTTTTAAAGTATATTCAATATAAACTTTTTTTTAATTTTAATATAATAAATCACAATAAAAAACCCTAACTCTTTGATAGTTAGGGTTTTATTGTTCTTGAAAGTTGTCCCGTAAGGATTCGAACCTTAAACGAATGGACCAAAACCATTTGTGTTACCATTACACCACGGGACAGTGAATTCGGGTGCAAAGATACATATTTTCATTATTTCACAAATTTTTTTTGATTTTTTTTTCATTTCTTTCTTTTTAAATCTATTTTGTTACTTATAGTAAACTCATTACATTTGTATAATAATAGTACTTTTTAATGAAATGTATAGATAAATCAAAATCGTATATACCTTGGTTTATTTGGGGAATAGTTTTTTTTGTATATACTTTTACTGCACAAAAAACTGTTGGTTTTTGGGATAGTGGGCAATTGCTTGCCTCTGCGCAGTTGCTTCAGGTAAGTGAAGCTCCCGGATATCCATTATATATTCTTATTGCTCGTATTTTTTCACTTTTTTCATCCGGTAATATTCAGTATATACCTTTTTGTATTTCCTTGGTTTCGGTATGCGCAGCATCGTTTACAGTTTTTTTTGTGTATAAAACAACTGAAATTGTAGCTCGTATTCTAATAAGTCGAATTACAGATATTTCATATAATGTTTCTTTACTATTAATCATTGCTTCTGCCGGTATCGCTTCGCTATCATTAGCATTTTCTGATTCATTTTGGTCAATAGCTACACAACCTGGGGTATATCCACTTTCGGTATTTGTAATTATACTTTTAGTATGGTGCATGTTACAATGGCAAATAAAAGGAACAATAAATTATATTGCATGTATTGTTTTTATGCTTGGGTTATCTATGGGGGTCAATAATATTGTTTGGTTTGCTGTTCCCGGATTAGTTGTAATGTATTATTTTAAACAAAATTCTGATTATTCAGTATTTAAAATGATTGGAATAATTGCAGGTAGTATATGTGCAACTGCATTGTTCATATATCTTGTAGTTCATGGAATTCCTTCTATTGCATTTGCATGTGATTTAGTTTGTGTAAATATGTTGAATTTGCCCGTAAATTCCGGGTTTGTTGTTTTGTTTATACTAAGTATATCACTGGGGGTATTAGGCATATATTATTCGTATATATATAACAAAAAAATACTACAAAGTGTAAGTTTAGCAAGTGTACTATTTATTATTGCATATTCAATAAATGCTATAATAATTATACGCTCGGCAGCACATGTGCCAATTAATCAAAATTGTCCTGACAATGCCTATAGTAGTAAAGAGTATTTTTCTCGTTACTTATTTTCTGATAAACCATTAATGTACGGAAATTCATATTGTGCAATTCCGGATAGTGTAACATCGGGAGAAAAAGTTTATATATATGAAAATAATTCATATACACATATATATACTGAACCAAAACCGTTGTATTATTCACAGTTTATGCAGTTTTTTCCACGTATGTGGAGCAACATTCCCTTTCATATAGAGGAGTATAAACGTTGGGCAAATATTGAAGAAGGAATAAATACAAAACCCTTGTATGTTAACGGAAAATCGTATAACAGTCCAACATTGAAACAACACTGTGTTTTTTTTCTGAAGTATCAGTTACAGCATATGTATATTCGTTATTTTTTGTGGAATTTTGTGGGAAGACAAAATGATATACAAGGAAACGGTGAACCTCATAAAGGTAATTGGATTTCAGGCATATCTTTTATAGATTCAATGAGGCTTGGCGATCAGGATGTATTAAATGATTCTTTACATTCAGACTCTTCTCGTAATACATATTTTTTTATTCCTTTATTGCTCGGTTTTGCAGGAATTATAGGATTATGGTTATGGAACAAAAAATATGCATTGGTGTTTACTTTATTGTTCATTTCTACCGGAATAGGGGTTGTGTTATATCTCAATCAAACACCGTTGCAAGTTCGTGAACGCGATTATATATACGTTGGTTCGTATTTGTTTTATGCAATATGTATAGGTTTAGGTGTTATTTCTTTATTTGTTTGGTTACGGCAATATTTCGTAAAACATGCATTATATATTAGTATAGCAATAGCAGTTGTTTGTCCAAGTTTGTTATTTGCCTATAATTATAATGATCATAATAGGCGAAATGTAGATATAGCTTATCAGTATTCAAAGAATGTACTTGCAACGTGTAAACCAAATGCAATATTGTTTGCCACTTCCGATAATGATATATATCCTTTATGGTATTTACAAATGGTAGAACAAAAACGAACAGATGTGCGTGTTGTAAATATTCACCAATTATCAAAAGAATGGTATATTCAGGAATTGCAAAACGCATTATTTACATCGTCTCCAATTTCATTTGGGTTACCAATACAAAAATATAGAATTGGAACAAATGAATCTTTGTTTGTTTTAGTACATTCTCCGTTAGCTCATATCTATTATCCTATTAAGGATATTATTCAATTTATTGCATCTGACAATTCTAAATATAAAGCACAATTGCAACATGGAGAATTAGTTGATTATATTCCGGTACCAAACCTTGTATTGCCTGTAAATAAGTTGAATGCTTTACAAGCCGGTATTATTTGTAACGAAGATACGAGCAGAGTAATGCTAGGTATTCCCTTTACGCCTTTGCAGTTACATAGTGATGGAACTATGCAAGATTCTATTATTTCAAAATCTACATTGGCTATGCTCGATATTATAGCTCACTTTGAATGGAAACGACCATTGTATTGTATGTCAAATATAGACTTATCAACCATTCTTAATCTTCAAAATTATATGTATTCACATGGTTTAGCATCGTTGTTTACCCCAATTGAATCATTACCATCGGTAGAGTCCGAAAATCAAATACATATAGAAGAAATGTATAATAATTTAATGAAAACGTATAGTTGGGGTAATGCTTCGGCAAACCAAGGAAGTGTTAATGAATATGAACGATTAATAATACAACAATATAGAAGTTTATTTGCTATAGCAGCACAATCGTGTATGCAAACTAAGCAATTTGAAAAAGCACGTAATTTGGTTGATGCTTGTATGCAACTATTTCCTCAAAATGTATATAATTATGATATTTTTATGATTGCAATAGCTTCTATATATTATGAATTAGGTAAAGTTGATATGTATGAATCTATTGTAAATGCCTTATATTCAAATATAGATAATATGTTGTTATACTATAGAACAGTACCCAAAAAATTTGAAAAAGTATTGTTACATGATGTAGTACAAGATGTTGGATTTGCAATAGAAATGTATCAACAGGCATTACAAATAGGTGATAATAAGTTTTCAACAAAAATTGCTCATATGTGTACATTGTTTATTGAAGATTATTTTTCATTTACTCGACAAATTTCGGTATGTTTGCCTCAAGAATTTCAAGTAAATAATATGTGGATAATGCAACTGCAAAGTAATTTGGCATACGTAGCGTATTGGTATAATTATATGAAATACAATGTAGTACAAGAGCAAAAACAACAATTGTAATAATTTAGATGAAGCAACCATTGTTACATATTAATAAACCGCAACCACCGCTTATTATAGAAAAGTTATATTCTCGCGTGTTTTGGCGTATTCCTCAAGAGCAAAAAACGGTATATCTTACCTTTGACGATGGTCCGGTTCCTATTTATACTCCTTGGGTACTTGATTTATTAGATACATATAAAGTACCTGCTACTTTCTTTTGTGTTGGAGAAAATGCACAAACGTATCCTGATATTTTTAGTGAAATTCAGAAACGCGGTCATGCAATAGGCTCTCATACATATAACCATTTAAATGGTTGGAAAACAGCGAATGCATTATATTTTGAAAATGTATGCAAAGCAGCACAAGTTGTAGAATCAAAATTGTTTAGACCACCGTATGGAAAAATAACTCTTAAACAAGCTCGTGTTCTATCAGAAAAACTTACCATAATAATGTGGGATGTTTTATCGAAAGACTATGATCAAACCATTGATGGAGAAACTTGTTTTGACAATATAAAAAATTATGTAAGCAATGGTTCAATTATAGTTTTTCATGACTCACCTAAGGCTTTTAAAAATCTTGAATATGCATTGCCTAAAACTATTGAATGGCTGCAGAATGAAGGATATAAATGTGCTAAATTACATGTGGATTAATTATGAAACTGTCTATTGTAATAGTAAATTATAATGTAAAATATATACTCGAACAATGCTTACATTCGGTATTTGCTGCAATTCAAAATATTGAAGCTGAAGTGTTTGTGGTTGACAACAATTCTGTTGACGGTTCGTGTACAATGATTACAGAAAAATTCCCATGGGTGCATTTAATTGAAAATAAAGAAAATGTTGGATTTTCAAAAGCAAATAATCAAGCTATTCGTATTTCAAAAGGAGAATATATTCTTTTACTTAATCCCGATACTGTTGTAGAAGAAGATACGTTTACCAAAACAATTGCATTTATGGATGAACATCCGCAGGGTGGAGGGTTAGGTGTTGCAATGATTGATGGTAAAGGAAAATTTTTACCTGAATCTAAACGTGGGTTACCTACTTTGTCAGTTTCTTTTTATAAAATGTTTGGATTCCATAAAGTATTTCCTCACTCTAAACGGTTCAATTATTATTATTTAGGGCATTTATCAAACAATGAAGTGCATGAAATTGAAATACTTTCAGGAGCGTTTATGTTAATGCGAAAATCTGTACTTGACAAGGTTGGATTGCTTGATGAAGAATATTTTATGTATGGAGAAGATATTGATTTGTCATATAGAATAATAAAAGCAGGATATAAGAATTATTATTATCCGCACACCACTATAATTCATTACAAAGGAGAAAGTACAAAAAAGGCAAGTTTTAAATATGTAATGGTTTTTTACAAAGCAATGGAGATTTTTGCTCGTAAGCAATTACATATGAAAAAATATAGCTTATATTCATTATTTATTCATATAGCTATATGGGCACGAGCTCTTATTGCTCTTGTTTCACGAATTATTAAAAAAGTGCTGTTCCCAACTATAGATACATTTGTAATATATGCCGGATTTTTTACTACAGCACATTTGTGGGCATCGCATCATTTTGGTCCCAACGCTATGTATCCTATTCAATTTTTTACAATTATAGCACCATTATTTACATTGCTTTGGGTTATTGCAATCTACTTTTCATCAGGTTATGAACGTCCCGTAAAAATTGCTAATATTTTTAAAGGAATATGTGCAGGCTTTATTGCTATACTTATAGTATATGCATTATTCCCTGAGTCTTTACGGTATTCACGAGCACTTATTTTCTTTACTTGTATTTGGGGAATATTATTATTGCCTATCATACGTGTTATTTTTCATGTTCTTAAAATTAGTAATTTTAGAATTTTAATTCAAAAGAATAAACAAATAGTTTTGGTAGGTGATGAGCAAGAAAATACTCGAGTTTATAATTTTTTGAAACAAACAAATATACAAGTTCAAATAGTAGGATTTGTAAGTATTGAAAATAAAGTGCATGATACACAATATTTAGGTACGCTAAATCAGTTACAAGAAATTGTAAATATATATGGAATAAACGAAATTATATTTTGTATGCGCGATGTAGGTGCAAGTAATATAATTAAGCATATGTTAGAATTTTCTGATTTACAGGTTGATTTTAAAATAGCTCCCCCGGAATCATTTTCTGTTATTGGCAGTAATTCATCAAATTCAACCGGTGAATTATATACTATAGAACTTAATTCTGTTGCAAAGGGATTAAATAAAAAGAAAAAACGAATGTTTGATATTGTAACATCTCTGATGTTAATACTAGGAAGTATATTTCTTTGTTGGTTTGTAAAACATAAACAGAAGTTTATAAAACATTGTTTTGAAGTATTATTAGGTTCAAAAACGTGGGTGGGGTATGCACCTCAATTACAAGAATTACAAAAAAGTTTACCAAAATTAAAGCCTGGAATTGTATACCCGGGAATGCAATTACATACAAATAATATTCAAATTTTAGAACAAGCTCATATTGTATATGTTAAAGATTATAAAATGAGAAATGATGCTTTAATTGTAATAGCTTGTTTTAATCAGTTAGGTAACTAAAAAAATATGAAAAAAAGAATAGCTTTCATAGTAGGATGTATTGTAATGACATCATTTGCGTTTTCGCAACAAAAAATGTATTATAAATCTACATTTTCAGGTAATGTTGGGTTAAGTTTTGTTGGATTAGGGGTCAATCTTATTTCAAAACAAACTATTAATACTATTGGCTCTGTTGAATTGAGTGCAAGGCCAATGTGGCAAGGTTCATATCATTATTTTTTTAAAAAATGGTTTTCTTTGGGTATAGCATATTCTTCGCAACAAATAATTGGTACTGTATATGATTATGAATATTATAATAATAACGTATTAGAATATATTGATTTTAATGTTGTAGTAAAGCGTTCTAAAATTGGTGTATGCCCCATGTTTCATTATGGTAAATCGGCTCATAAAGATATGTATTCCGGATTTAACATAGGAGTATTACATAATAAAGCAACTTTGAATACTGAATTTGCAGGAGTAATTACAAAAGATTTGTTCAGTTTTAATATGGGGGCACGTCCTTCAATGCAACTATTGTTGTATGGTATACGTTACTACATCAATAAAAATGTAGGGTTTAATTTTGAAGTAGGTTTAGGAGCTCCTTTTTTTTGTAATACCGGCTTACAGATTCGATTATAGAATTAGTACATGCTCTAATTAATCATTTCGCTCCCTTGTTACTTAAGTATACTTAACTTTTTTAATAATCGAAGTACACATGTAACTGAGGAATCTTTTAATGCATTAATACAAGTTTTACAATTCCTTTTCGAGGAGTAGAGATATTAATTTCTTCCTTTTTAGATTAGCTAAAATTTATGCTTAAAATATCAAATCCACAAATTTTCAACTTGATTCCAAAATACATAATAGTAATTAAAAAAGTGTTGCAAAAAAAAAGGAGCCTCTTCGACTCCTTTGCTCCTCAAACTGGACTTGAACCAGTGACCCTCCCGATTTA
>Ga0116190_1001338_pt1 | contig 21721 bp, 7 predicted proteins | sample AD_JPNTR4_MetaG_FD_89808 | JGI IMG/M metagenome (GOLD analysis project Ga0116190, IMG submission 89808) | Active sludge microbial communities of municipal wastewater-treating anaerobic digesters from Japan - AD_JPNTR4_MetaG | ecosystem: Engineered > Bioreactor > Anaerobic > Digestate | place...
CCCTCCGATGCCATCTATTATGGCTGTCTCGACGGCCCGTTCGACGGTAATGGCAACGGACGTTACGGGGAGATTACCGACGGGCTCAACGGCGGGGATGTCGACCTGACCGCCGAGGTCATGGTCGGCCGCTTCCCGGTAGCCACGGCTGAAGAACTCGCACACATGGTTCGTAAGACGCTGCGTCATGAAACCGCGGCAGCGGACGAGTTGGCACCCAATGCGTTTCTGGCCGAGAAGGTCAATTTCGGCTCGGTCGTTTACGCCACCGGCTTCATGGAGGAGTTGCGCTGGGGCACCAACACCTACGGTCTGGCCTCGATGGGTTATGAGAACTCCCCGTATGCCGACGCGTTCGACACGACACACACGCTCTATGATTCAGACCTCCGTTTGTGGAACACCCAAGACGCGCTGGATCATCTCAATCGTGATTATCTCTCGGTCAACCACCTCGGTCACGGCAGCGCCACGACGTGCATGAAGATACCGCTTTCGAACACCAACTACCAAGCCGTCGTCGCCGCCTTCACCAATTCGCTCCCTTACTTCATGTATTCGCAGGCCTGCGACAGTGGTGCATTCGACACCCCGGACTGTTTCGCCGAGCAGATGGTCACAGTGAGTAACGCCGCCTTCGCCGCCGTGATGAACGCACGTTCCGGTTGGGAGTACGTGAACGTGGTCGGCGGACAGTCCCACCGCTTCCACCGCAGTTTCTGGGACGCCGCCCTGCGCGGCACGGCCACGCGATTGGGCACCATCAACGACGCGTCGCGCCGCGCTAACCTGCACCTGCTGGTACCGTATGCCGCCAACTACTGGCGCTGGGTCTACTATGAACTCAACCTGTTTGGCGATCCCGCCGCCCCGTTCGCCCCAGCCCTCAACGTCGTGCCGCCCGTCCTTACGCACACGCCGCTCATCAACACCTACGACACGCAAACCGCGTACCGTGTCACCTGCACACTCGAACCGCTCGGGCTCTATGACCCCGACTCAGTCAAACTGCACTGGCAGACCGAGCGCGCCCCTGGCGTGATCCATACCCAGCACATGAGCCAGGTCGCCAGCAATCTTTTCGAGAGTGTGATCGCCCCGCAACCGGCCCGCACCCGCGTCACCTACCGCCTCGAAGCCGCGAACCACGCCGGTTACGAGAGCGGTTGGCCTGCCGATATTGACAGTACGAGTTTTCACGTGACTGACCGCCTTAATCTGGAAATCCGCGGCTCGCTTTTTGACATCGGCACCGTCTCGCCTGATTACGGCATCACCTATTTCGCATCCGGCCTTGTCGTGACGGCCTCCGCGCCCCCGATCGTGCCGGTCACCGTCTCGACCCGGCATGTCGCCACCGGCTTCTTCGGCACCGGCAGCGCCCCGCAAAGCGGCACGAACCTCACCGTCACCTTCCCCATCGCCACACATTCCATGCTGGTCTGGCTCTGGCAGCGCCAGCACCGCCTCACGCTCACCTCCGCGCATCCGGACTTCCCTGCCCAGCAGCTCTGGGGCGTCGAAGATCAAGCCCTTGATGTCCCCGCCGTGCCCGCCACGCTCACCCGCGACGGTGTACGCCACGTTTTCACCGAATGGCGTCTGGACGGCATGCGCTCGCCTGCCGCTCCCGCCACCTGTACGCCCGATTATGGCCCGCTCGTCATGGACGCGCCGCACACCCTGGAAGCGATCTACCTGCCGGAAGACCTCGATGCCGACGGCAACGGAATCGCCGACTGGTGGGAAATTCGACACACCGGCTCCAATGGCCTCGACCCCGCCGCCGATGACGACCTCGATGGCTTCACCTGTGCCGAGGAGTTCGCGGACCGCACCAGCCCAATCGACGGCACATCCTTCCCGGCCCCGCCCGTCATTACGCACGTTCCGCTCGATGAGATCCAGACGCGGCCAGGCCCCTTTTTCGTGACTGCGCAGATCACGGACACCCATGCCGCCGTTGCCGCAGTCGAATGGCGTCGCCGCACCGATCCTTGGCAAATCACCGCCATGACGCCGACTTCCAATGATCTTTTCACCGCCGCGATCGCTGACCTCTCGGCACCGGGCGATGACATTGAATACCGTATCATCGCAACCGATCCCGATGGCCGCAACAGCGCGACAGAGACCTTTTTCTTTTTCCTGTACTATCCGGTTGCGGACACCACGCGCTTCCACGATCTCACACTTTTCGCGCTGCCCACACAAGCCGCCTTCTCGGCCGTCATGAACCTCCACAACATCGGCAACGCACCCCTCGCCTGGTCCTTGCGTTTCGCGCGCGACGAGTCCGTCACCGCCCCCCACCTGCCTCATTGGGATTGGCGTTCGCTCGGTCAGTCCTGGCAGATCTCCACCAACCGTTCGGTCTCACCGCCCTACGCCCTCCACTGCACCCTGGTCTCGCGTCGCCTGCCCAACACGCCCGAGCGCGCCACCCTCACCCTGCCTCCTTCGCTGATCGGCGCCAACGCCATCTTTTCGTTCAAGCACTGGATCCACTCCGAACTCGAATCGAGCACCTCGACGCGCGCCTTCGACGGCGGCATCGTGGAGTTCTCCATCGACGGCGGTGCCACATTCGAACAGCTCCGCGGCCCCTACACCCACACGATCTACGGATGGGAGGCATCGCCCTGGCCCGACGGCACCCCCTGCTTCGCCGGCAACGGCACCGAAGGCTGGCGTACCGTCACGTTCGATCTGGCCGCCCTCTACCCCGAGCAGAACGGTTTCGCCGGACGTACGCTCCTCTTCCGCTTCCACTACGGCGGTGACAACAACACCGACAACGAGGGCTGGTACATCGACGACCTGACGCTCTCGCCGCTGCTCGCCCATCCGGCCTTTGCGCCTGATGTCGCCATCAATACGCGCTTCAACACCTCTGGCGGGTCTTTCACGCGTATCAACTGGCGCACCTTCCCTGCGGGTATGATGGCGCGCGACGACGCGATCAGGGTGTTCATCGATTCCAACGACCCGGTCATGCCACACGCACACTTCGACTGGAGCCTCGCCATCCGTGACCTGCCGCGCCTCACCGCTTTCACCGCCGCACAATCCACAAACGGTGATGGCCGCGTGCACCTCGCCGCGCAGGTCGCCGATGACGACGGCGAACCGGTCAGCCTCGCGGTCCAGTGGTCCGGCGACGGTGGCGCGCATTGGCAGCCCGCCACACTCACCCATCTGACAGCCACGTTTGGCCCTTCGCTGGCTGATGTCCCCGACGGCACCGTCTCAGGCCTACTGACCGCCACGAACCGAGTCTGTGTCACCAACGCCCTTTTCGCGGCCTGGCCTACACACGATGTCCTACCGCCGCCCGCCGTCAGCACCCAGGCGCTGCTGCGTGTCACGGCCGACAACGGTTACTTCCAAGCCGCCTTCACGTCGTCCTGGTTCACCGTCGATAACGCGCCCCCGGTCTTCCTGCCCGGTGCGCTCGCCTTCGCGCCGCTCAGTGCCGTCGGTCCCTACGCGGTCACCGACGGCGACCTGACCGTCTCCTGGCCAGCAGCCGTCGATCTCCCCGCCACCAACCTGACCTACCAGCTCACGTGCGGCACAGCGACCGCCGCAGTTGCCTCTGTCTCCGCGACGCTCTCCCTGACAAACGCGCTCGACCGCGACCACATCTTCCGTGTCATTGCCATCGACCCGTCAGGCAACCGCAGTCAGCCGCTTGAGGCAACCCTATTGGTTCTCGACGCCGCAGGCGATACCGATGCGGACGGCATGACCGCCGCAGACGAAGAGATCGCCGGCACCGACGCCACCTCCCCGACCGACCGGCTGGCGGCCTCGCTCGCGCGCACACCGCATGGCACGTTCGCGCTCACCTGGGCCGGCGCGGCCGGACGACTCTACACGGTCGAGACTTCCCCCACGCTCCAGCCGCCCGCCTGGCAGCCGCTGCCCGGCTGCATCGACATGCTTGGCCAAGGCGCGCCGCTCACCGTTGAATGGCCGTGCGACGCCCCCTCCGCTTTCTTCCGCATCAGAGTTCGACTGCCATGATTGATGCCATCGGTACCGCTACGCTTTTCTCACGCGCAGGCGCGAAGACACACCGTGGCGGCGTGACCGCCGCCGGGCAAGCAGACGCCTGCCCCCCCCGTCGTTCCGCGAACCCGGCCACAGACCGGGAGGGACGAGCGTCTGCCCGTCCTCGCGCTATCCTTCCCCTCGTCATCGCGACGACGCTCCCGCTCGCGGCCTGCCGCCCCGCCCCCCCCGCACCCGTACGGAGCGAATGGATGACGATGGGCACCGTCGCGGCTGTGCAGTGCGTGGAGGCCACCGCCGTGCCGCAGGTGCGCGATCTCGTGCAGCGCACCTTCCAATCGCTGGACGACGAACTCTCGGCCTGGAATCCCGCCAGCGCGCTCTGCTCCGTCAATGTTGCGGCGGGCACCCCGCAGCCGGTCGAGGTGTCCGCCGATTTCGCCGCCGTCCTGCAGGCCGCTCTGAGCTATTGCGCTGAGACCGAAGGCGCCTTCAATCCCTTGATCGGCCCCGTCATGCGGGCCTGGGGCTTTAACGGCAGCGAGCGGCGTTTCACGTGTCCGGACGAGGCAGATCTCAAAACGTTACTGACCCGCACGCAGTGGCATGAGATCCATTTGACGACCGGTGAACAGGCGACCGTCCGGCTCGCGCTCCCCGGCATGCAGCTCGACCTCGGCGCGATCGCGAAGGGCTATGCGGTGGATCGGGCGTGGGAACGCCTCAAAGCCGCCGGACACACCAACCTGCTGATCGATCTCGGCGGCAATCTGCGCGCGCTCGGCGAGGCCGCCCCCGGACGGGGTGGCTGGCGCACCGGCGTGCGTAACCCCTTTCAGGCCAACGCGCTGATCGGCAAGTTCCTCATGTACGATGGCGAGGCGGTCGCCACCTCCGGCAACTACGAACGTTTTGTCGAGCTGGACGGCCTGCGCTACGCCCACATTATGGACGGCCGCACCGGCCAGCCTGTCAGCGGCATGGCCGGCGTCACCGTGATCGCGCCGGACGCCGCCACCGCCGACGCCCTCTCCACCTCTCTGTTCATTCTCGGTCCACAGCGTGGCATGGCGTTGCTGCGCGCCCGTCCCGGCTGCGAGGCACTCTGGATCCCCGACACGCCGGGACGGCTGACGGTCTTGGCCACCCCCGGTTTCGCGCCCCGCCTGACGCCCCTCGGCGACACGCCGTACCGGCTCACCGTCGTGACCGACGAACCCAAGTTCTAGAGTCCGGCATTTCTCAAGTGGGGGACGAGATCATTCCCATATCCATCCCAATTGCTGTAACCTTTTCACCTCAACGCCGCGGGTTTCAGAGAGGAGGAACGGCTTCATTGCGGGCGCGCCTTTTCGAGTGTCCCGAGAGTCAGGCCGGCCAGATCTTTTTTCGACGGGAAGATGAAGCCGGCGAGCCAGCCGATGACGAAGCAGGTCAGCATCCCGATTCCGGCGTAGAGGAAGAAATGGAGGTCGGAATAGCGCTGCACAAACGCCAGTGCCACGATACTGGCGGCAGCGCCGCAGAACGCGGCGATGCCGCCGGCGCGCCGCGTGAAGATGCCCAGCGCAAAGAGACCGGCAAGGCCGCTGGCAGCGAGGCCTATGAGACTGTTGTAAGCGTCCCAGAGCGAAGCCAGGTTGAGGTTCGCGAGCACGAGCGCGGCACCGGTGGCGAACACGCCGAACAGGACGGTGAGCGCACGGGCCAGCCGGAGCGCACCGGCCCCGGACGCCCGTCCGCCGAAACGGTGGTAGAAGTCGGTCATGATGGCCGTGGCGACACTGTTCAGGCTACCGGACACGGTGGACTGCGCGGCGGCGAAAATGCCGGCGATGACCAGTCCGGCAATGCCGGCCGGAAGGTTCTGGACGATATAGGCGGGGAAGATAGAGTCCGTGGCCTGCGACGGGTCGAGCCGTTCCGGGTGCGCTTTGTAAAACACGAAGAGGGCCGTGCCGATCAGGAAAAACAGAAGGGCCGACGGGACGGCCAGGGCCGCGTTGAGCCAGATGGCGCGCGCGGCTTTTTTCTCGGTCTTGGTGGTCAAGTAGCGTTGCACAACGGCTTGGTCGCTGGTGTAGGGCACGAGGGCGTTAAAGATGTTACCGACGAGGATGACCCAGAACGCGCTCGCGGCAACGGTCGGGCTCCAGGTGAAATTAAACGCATGGAACTTACCGTTTTCCACAGCCGAGGCCCAGAAGCCGGACAGCCCGCCCTCCGTGCCGAAAACGATGAGTACGAGACTCGTCAGCGCGGCACCGAGCAGCAGAACCGTTTGCGCGACATCTGTCCAGATCACCGCCTCCATACCGCCCATCACGGTGTACAGAACACAGAACACACCCATGACCAGAATACAGGTCGTCACGTTCAGGTCGCTCACGGCGGCAAGGGCGAGCGAGGGTAGCAGGAGCACGACCGCCTGGCGGCCAACCTGGAACAGGATGAACGCCGCGCTGCCGTACAGGCGGACAAGCAGGTTGAAACGCTTTTCAAGGTATTCGTAAGCGGACGTGATGTTGAGCCGGCGGTAGAACGGCAGGTAGACGGCGACGAGAAGCGGCGCGACGATCACAATCGCGGCGTTGGTCCAGATGTACGTCCAGTCGGTCGCGTAGGCCTTTGCGGGCATGGCCATGAAGGTGAGCGAGCTCAGCATGGTCGCGTAAATGGCCATGCCGGCGGCCCACCACGGGATGCGGCCTCCGGCACGGAAATAATCGTCGGTATTTTTGTTGCGGCGGGCGCACACCCGGCCGATGCCGACCATCGCGAGCAGATAACCGCCGAGCGCGGCATAGTTGAGCCAGCCGAAAACGGCCTTGGTCTTGATGATGCGCGCCAGCCACACGTCAGGCGAACGCGTGCCGGGCATGCGTTCCCCGCCGGTGACGGCAAAACCGCCGTTCCACGGCACGAGCGAAGTGGTCACGAGCGAGAACGGCATCTCGCCCATCCGCGTCCAGGTGTCGGTGATGCCGTGATAGGCGAGGAGATCGCGGGGGAAGCCCGGGTGGCGCGCCTGCTCCGCGCCGGTGATGTGCCGCTGGCTGCCATCGTCGCCACCGAGCAGAAAAAGATGCGACTGTCCGGCTGCCAATGCCGGCGAAGGCGGGGCTACGGCGGCATGCGGCAAGTCGGCGATACGTTCCCAGCCGGAAGCGGGACGGAAACGCCATGCGTCGCGCAGATATTCGCGCGCCGGCTTTCCATCGGCGCCGGGCTTGAGCCGTACGCCGCCGAACAGATAAAAGACGGGGCCGTTTGCCGAGGCGATCGCGCCGCCGGTGGCGAGGAAACGTCCGCCGCCGGGACACGGTGGCAGCGTCTTCCAGCCGGCGTCGGCACGGTCCAGATCGAGACTGAAAAACACATCCGCGGCTTCGCTCGCGACGGCTTCGGGCTGGGTCAGCCCGCCCGCGACATAGACGGTACCTTTGATCAGCGCGCCGGCCGCGTTCGCCAATGGCACCGGCATTTTCGGCAGCGCGGCAAACGAAAGCGTTCCGTCCTTCGCACGCGTGACGAACCATGCGTCGGCGAAGTGTTCCGAGGCGTCTCCGCCCCCGAACATCACGAAACCGTGCTTCCAAGGAAACGACAAGCCGTAACCCCCGGCGCGCGGAAGTTTGCCGGCCGTGCGCCACGCCGCCGCGCCCGGTTCGAGCGTGTAAACCGTATCGTACCATGCTTTCGCGCCGCCTTCCCACGGACGTTTGACGGGAAAGTTCGAACCGCCCGCAATGACGAGCGCCCCGTCTACGACACCACCGTAACTGCCGGCAAAACCTTCGCGGTCAGGCAGCGACGGGAGTTTTTCCCATTCAAGCACGGGTTGGTCACGCACGGGCACGGTTCCGTCGGCCACGGCGACGGCGGCAAAAACGGCGAAGGCCAAAGCAATAAGCGGACAAGCGATCATCGTGTCACTGAGATGTTCTCTTGGTCATCATGAAGGATAGGACAACAGGTTGATGCGGATCAGCACAGCGTTCAGCGGATCAGCGCCGCCAGCGGAAACACGGCGAACACGATGGACTCGTAGGGGCTGTCCCGCCCGGCCTCGTACAGGCAGGCCGCCTGTCCGTCGGACAGGACGGCAAGGTCGGAATAGGCGGACGGCCCTGCATGGAGGACGTACGAGGAAGGCCACGTCGCGCCGTCGTCAAAACTGGCGCGGACAGTCATGTTGACGCGTGCGCTTGGGTTGGCGGGGTTGCTGAAAAGGATCACTCCCGCGTCTTCCGCCCCAGGCCAGCGGATCCGTTCGACCGCCGCCTGGCAGATCGGCTCGGGCAGCGCAGCGTCGAAACGCTGGTCTGTCCACGTCAGGCCGCCATCCGCGCTCACCGCCGTCTGCCGGCATTTTTGGGCGCGGTCGTAGTTGCGCATGTTCAGCATCAGCCGTCCGCCAGTCAGTTCGACCACCTGGCACTCGTTCACCTGATGATTCGGTGTCCGTCCTCCCAGCACCCAGGTGGCGCCGTGGTCGTCGGAATAAAAGACATGCGAATCGTAGTGTTGCGTGCCGGCCTCGATATGGTCGCACGGGATCACAAGCCGCCCCGCGTGTACGCCGTGCGCGATCTGAATGCCGCTGCCGGGACCGGTGGCGTACCACGTCCAATTGGGCAGTTTGACGGCGGAGGTGATTTCAACGGGCGCACGCCAGGTCACGCCGTCGTCGTCCGAACGCAGCACGAACACACGCCGGGTGTCCGTGCTGGTTCCGGCGATGATCTTCGATTCCTGATCCGCGCCGAGATTCCAGGTGGCGAGCAGCCAGACTGTGCCCGTGTCGCGGTCGACAACGGCGCAGGGATTGCCGCAGGTGTTGTCGGCGTCGATCCAGATGACCTGCTGCGCGCTCCAGCTCTTGCCGTTGTCGGTCGAGCGTTTGAGCAGCAGGTCGATGTCGCCGGCGTCCCCCTGCCCGTTCTTGTGCCCTTCGCAGAAGGCCAGCACGGTGCCGCTGGTCGTCACCGCCAGTGCGGGAATGCGGTAGGTGTGATAGCCGTCCTGACCGCGGGTGAAGAGCGGTGCGCCCTGCGGCGAGGGCTGCTTGGCGAACGTCCCCCGCACGGTGAAGCGCTGCACGGTCATCCGCGCGCGCCACGGGCGCAGGCCGACGCGTCCGATAAAACCGGCGCCGGTCTCGCAGCGATACACTTCGCGCCCATCGATGAGGAACCGCATGACGCTGCCGTGACGGATAGCCTCGAACGTGAACCAGGTGTCGGGCTGGATGACGTCAGCCGTTTGCCCGACAGTCCGCGTCGCGCCGAACTGCGGGCCTTGGACGAACAACGTGAATTCCTTTCCGTCGAACCCGAAATGGTTCTCGCCGAAGGCGACCGACGCGGCGGTGCCTTCGACACGCTCGAGCTTGAGGCGGGCGGTGACGGTGAAGTCGCCCGCGCCCAGCGCTTGGGGCGCGTAGAGCATGCGGCCCATGCCCTGCGCGGACAGCCCGTCGGCGCCCCGTTCCCACGCCGCCCCCTCGTACACGGCATCCGTGGCAGGTGTCCCATCCACCTGCCATTCGTCTGCCGCCGCAACGAAGACCATCGCGCTGAGCAGGGCAGCCGCGGATGGAACTCGGATGGGACTCGGGTTCATTCTGCTCATCTCAACGCCTTTTTCGATACGCAATTTGCGAGGGCGTGCGCGGGGAAGCCTGCTCATCACTTGACCCACAGCAGCGTGCCGCGCGGGGCACGGTACTCAAACAGTCCTGGAATGCCGTACTTCTCCTGCAGGTAGAAGCCGACGTTATTGAGGTCGTCGTCGTTCAGCGCCTTGTTGAACACCATGACCTCAGCGATCAGGCCTTGCAGGCACTCATGCCGCACGTCTTCACCACCGATCATGACCGGGCTTTCGTTGGCGGGGGCTTTGACGGCATACGGCTCGGAGACGTATGCCGTACCGTTGATAGAGAAGGCCTTCACACCGGAGGTCTCACCGGTCTGCGTCAGCGTGCCGGCCAGAACATGCGGCTGGTTGCCCGCAGGCTCGGCGATACGGAACCAGGCGTTGGTATCGGCCGAGGGGCCGGTACCCCAAACCACGCCGGTGTCGTCGCGGAAGAAACGCCAGTCGGCCACGTTGGAACCAGCCGTGCCTTTGGCGACAATGTTCTGGGTGCCGGATTTTTCGCGCAGATAGACGGCGATCAGGGTCCAGCTCTTGCCGGCGCCGACACCAAGATCAAGGGCGTCGTGGTCGGCAGCGGCGAGGAAGTCGTTGATGCCGTCGAAGCGTAGCGCGGCACGGCCGTTGATGGCGTCGGAAACGTAGAGGGGACGAGCCCCGCCCGACGAGAAGGCATCGCTGGTGCCGGCCTGATCGGCCCAGGCATGGACCAGGCCGTTACTGTGCGCGACGCCCATATCGGCTCGCAGCCAGAATACGAGATTGTCGGTCTTGACCACGGGTGGCAGCGCAAAGGCGGTGGTGAAACGCACGATCGGAGACCAGCGTGCGCCATAGGTGTTCTCGGCGTAGACGCGATAGAAGTAGGCGGTGTTTTCGGCCAGACCGGAGACGGCGGACGAGACGGCCCCGGTCTCTTGCGGCCCGAACGGAATGGCCAGTTCCCACGCGTCGGGGCTCTCGCCGCCATCTGCCGCGCCCCAATAGATCCACACGGTGGTCGGCGCGCCGCAGGTGTCGATGAGCGCACCCTCCAGCGCGGCGGAGGTGAAGCCGACGGCGTTGGGCGGGAGCGCGGCGACGATCGGCGGGCCGACTGTCGTGAACGTCACGGTCTCCGTCGCCCAAGCCTCCCCTTGGCTGTTGACGGCAGAGAAACGGGCGAAATAGATCGTGCCGGGCTCGAGGCCGTCCGCGGAGAGGCTGAATGCGCCGAGCGCGTCGACGGTCGCGTTCGTGGCGCCCGTCCAGACGCCGTCCGTCGTGCCCCAGTGCAGCATGACGGTCGTGGGGAGGTCGCCATCCGCGACGTCGACCGCGAGCGTGGCAGAGGTGCCGGTGACGGAGGTGACGACGGTGTTTGCCAGTAAGGTCGCGAAGGGGTTGCGGAACGCGCCGTCGATGCCGTATTTCGTTTGCAGATACCAACCGACGCGGTTGCGCTCGTCTTCAGTCAACACACGGTCGTAAATGAGGATGTCGCCGAACGCCCCGGAGAAACGGCAAAAGCCATTGTAGAGGTTGCCGGCGATCTCGACGGGGCCGTTCTGCGGGTTGTCGCTCACACCCGCGTTGGAAGAACGCCAGACGCCATCAAACCAGCCGGTGAACTGGCCTTTGCCGCCGTTGGCGGCAGCATCGAGCGAGAGCGTCGCGATGTGGATCGTGTTGGGCTCAAAGGTGGGTTTCTGCCCGGACGTGACGAATCCGGGATAGGGCGGGGCCGGGCTATAGGAGCGGCCGAAGTACCCGAGCGCGTTGGTTGCGCTGCCGCCGGTGTCCCAGCGCGAGGCCGCGATACAGAACGCGCCCTGGCCATTGGCCGCCCGGCCGGAACTGACCAGCGGTTTGATGGCGGAGGAACCGGTGATAAAGGTCTGCGGATGCTGGCGGGCGACGACAAAGACGGTGAGATCGTCCGTGTCGGCGATTTCGTAGCCCAACGCGCGCAGATAATCGCCGTCCTGGATGTCGGTGGATGTGACGGCGGGGAGGCCGTTGATGCCGTTGTTGATCGAGTATGTGACGCTGCCGACCGTCCCGGCGCGCGTGGCGTGGCGGTCGTTGCCCGAAGCGTCGTTCCACTGGGCGACGGGCTGTCCGTCCGCGGCGGGCGTGATGCCCGCGTCGGCAAAGACGCCCTCGTCCGCCTTGAGCCAGAACTGGAGTCCGGCTAGGTCCGACGGCTCATCACGCCACGTCGTGAACGTCTCGGCGGACATCGTCCACGTCTCACCGGCGGCATTCTCGCAGCGCAGACGGTAACAGTAGGTCACACCGGGCGAGAGACCGCTGACGGCCGCAGAGACACGTCCGGGTGCGGTGACCGTACCGAAGACGTTGGAGTTTGCCCACGCGGCGGGGTTCGCGCCGCCATCGGCCTCACCCCAATGGAAGACGGCTTTGACCGAGGTTGGCAGGCTGAGGATTTCGGCATTAAGGACAGCCGTTGTCTTGGAGACGGCGGTGGCGGCGCGGACAGCGACTCGCGCCACGAGCGGGTTCTGGTAATAGCCCGCCAGCCCGTAACGTGACTGGAGATACCAGCCGACGGCGTTAAGTTCGTCGCCAGAAAGCACGCGGTCGTAGATGATAACGTCGCCGATATAGCCGTCGTAACGGTACACGTCCGTTGATGTGGCACCGCCGACCTCGACGGGGCCGGTTGTGGGCGTGGCCGTGGCACCGCCTGCGGTACGACGCGTGAGGCCATCGAAAAAGGCGGAGAATTGGCCTTTGCCGCTGCTGGCGGCGGCGTCGAGCGTCATGACGGCCACGTGGCCCGCGCCGGGCGCGAAATTCGGCGCTTCGTTCGTCGCGGCAAATTCCGAGTACGGCACGGCCGAAGCATACCCGCGCCCAAAGCAGCCGAGCGCGCCGACGGTGGGGATCGTCTTCCCGGCGTCTGCCCACGGACGGGTTCCCCCGATGCAGAAGAGTCCCCGCCCACTGCCTTGAGGGCCCGCGCAGACCAGCGGGCGAATGGTGCCGCCAGAGGTCTGCGGGAGAGCTTGGGCGACCACGAAGACGGTCAAGCCATCCGTGGCTTCCGGCGTATAGGAGGAGGAGAGGTAAGCGTTGTTCTGTCCGCCCGCGAAACGTACGGCGGGAGAACCGCCGATCATGCCCGCTTCCAGGCGCAGGGTGCCGGAGGAACCGCTGCGCACCGCATGGCGGTCGTGACCAGACTGGTCGGCCCAGACGTCGACAACACCGGACGCGTTCGTCGTCACCCCCACATCGGGACGCAGCCAAAGCTGGAGGCCGGGCAGGTCATCCGGCAGTATGCTATGGGTGGCGAACTCCCCGGCAGCGGACCACTGCCCCGAAGCGGATCCGTCCTCCGCATGGAAACGGTAACGATAGCGTATGCCGGCGGTAAGGCCGGTCAGGTTGGTGATGAACGCGGTTCCGGCGGCGGCCGCGCCGAACTCGCAGACATTCGCCCACGCGGCGGGCTCGGTGCCGCCGTCTTCCGTGCCCCAGTAAAGGCGGGCGGCGGTGGCGGGGACGTTGAACAGGCCTTTCAGGACGGCATTGGTTTTGCCGACATCCATCACGGGGAGAAGCGTGATGGGGGTGGAGGTCAGCACGGTCGGTATGACACGTCCTGCGTAGCCGCCGATACCCACGCCGGCCAGCGCGGCCACCGCCTCGGCGGGGAGCGCGGTGTCCCAGACCGCCACGTCATCCATGCAGCCGTCGAAAAACGCGGTCGGCGTGGGCGTGGCGCTGTTGTTGCGCTGGGCGCCGAACGAAAGCCGCTGGACGTTGTTCGGCATGGCGACGGACGTGGCGGCGGACGTCGCCTCCACGGCGCCGTTGATGTAGAGCCTCGCGACGCCGTTGTGAGCCCATGTGGCAGCGACGTGAACCCAGACGTTGGGCGGCAGCGTCGTGGCCGAAATGAGAGCTGTGCCGCCCGTGCCGTGGATGGAGAAACGGAACTTGCCATCCTGTTGGAAGAAATAAAAGTTGTCGTCGTGCTCAACAATACGGCGCAACGCGCTGGCAGTGGTGTTCAGGCGGATCCACGCGGCGATGGTGATCGCGGGGAGGCCGCGCAGACCGGTCACGTCCGTGCCGAAGGCGAGGTAGTCGCCATTGCCGTCGAGGGCAAGGTAACCTTGCGAGACGTCGGCGTTATCCATGAGCGTTCCCGTCGTGTTTGCGGCGGAGCCGCCGCTGGCGGCGACGGACGTGCCCGACACGTCGGACGGGTTGAAACTCCCATGCGGCGCGTAGTCCCGCGCGCGCAGACAAACCTGACAGCAGCAACAGTGCGACGATGAGCTTCTTCATGACCGACCCTCCTGAGCTTATACCCATTGCTTAGGTCAAGTGTATCATGTGGCATACCTTCTCGCGTTCAAAATATTGTCATTGTTATTTTTTGACCATGCGTGGTGGAACGGGCAAGCGGATCATCCGGCAGCACGGGGACTGGGCGGACTCCTTTTGCTGTGTCCGCGAGGGCTTTTTTGTTGCACGAAAACACTCTAGAAAAATACCCTAAAAATACCCTGCCTCTCCGTGTTGTGCCGGATGTCGCGATGTGGTATACAAGTTGGTATCATTTATGTGGACGGGCGGGTGGTGCGTTCCTTATCTATGCTAAGGAGGTTGACGATGGTAAAAAGAGCGGCGGGTGTGGTGTTGATGATGATAGGGTGTAGGGCATACGGCCAGCCATTTACTGGCCTGTCCATCCATCCCGGCAACGGTGTGGTCACGAACGTCGCGCCGGTCAGAGGCCCGGTGAACGTGACGGTGAACCCCGGAGCCAGCGGCGGTGGCATCGTTGCGCTCGATCCCGCGAGTGACTACTACGGACGTACGACGCTTGGCTGCGGGACATTGGTGGTCTCGACATTCGCGGACGGTGGCGTGGCCAGTGCGGTTGGGGCTTCGCCGGCTGAACCGGAAAATCTGGTCATCGGTTCTGGCACGTTGCGTTACATCGGGCCTAACGCCACAGCCAAACGCGGTTTCACCGTCACCGGCGCGTCGGCTGTATTTGACACTGCCACGGATCTGACGTTGGGCGGGCAGGTGCATGTCGAGAACGGCTGCTTCTTCAAGACGGGGCCCGGCACCCTTTTCCTCGCCGGCCCCGGCACCAACTACATTCCCGCCGCGTCCTCCGCCGTCCGCCAGGACAACATCGTCAACATCAAGGCGAACGGCGACGCGCCCACTGACGGCCTGGCCTCCATTTCCGTTCTCGAGGGCACTCTGGCCTGGGGCGTTCCCGGCCAGACTGTCATCGTTAACGGCACCGACACCCACGTCGGGGGTTACACGTCGAACGCGGCAGGCGGCGAGAAGCCAGGGTTCATCGACATCTACGGCGGTGACACCTTTTTCAACTGCTGGCTGGCCATCGGGCGACACAACGGCAACCTCACCACGGCGCCCGTGCCGCTCGAATCGCGTGTACGCGTTTTTGGCGGCAATGTAGAGATCACGCACCTGACCATGGGCCGTAACAAAAAGACTTACAACACCTACAAGTTACATGCGCGCCCCACGTTCGAGGTACACGGCGGTTCGGTCCTCGCGGTTTCCACCTGCCGTATCGGTGACGATCAGGGCGGCGATTCGGTCGTTCGTGTTCTCGGCGGCACCTTCACTTCCAATCCTGCCTGCCGGTTCGGTGCGATGGGCGGTCGCTCCACCAACCTGCTCGAGATCGCCAACGGCGGCCGCTTCACCGCGTGGGAAATGAACCTCGCCAATGTCGGTGATGATACCGACACCACCGTCGATGTCCACGACGGCGGCATTCTCAACCCCTACCGGATTTTAGCATCCACCGGCACCACCCGTATCCGGTTCGACGGCGGTATCTTTCGTCCGCGTTTCAGCAATGCCCGTTCCGCTGTCGAGCAGAGCGTTGACGCGGTTTTTCTTTCCACGAATGGGGTGGCCGTCGAAATCACCGCCGCGAACAGCGTACTTGAAGTCAACGCGCCCATTCTGACGGCACCCGACCTCAACGGTGCACCGGATGGTGGCATCACACTTTCCGGTAACGCCAACGGTCGGCTCGACCTCGGTGGCGCGAACACCTACACGGGGCCGACCACCGTTTCCAATGGTATCTTGATCTTGCGCGGCTCGCTGCCCACGACCGCCGCGCTCACACTCCTGCCCGGCAGCGGCCTGGGGATCACCAACGCGATGAAGACCGTCATGGTCGACAGCCTCACACTGGGCGCACCGGACAAACCTGGCACCGTCGATTTCCACATCGGCGCAGCGGCCGATTCCTCCGCCAAGCTCGTTGTTTCCGGCGCGGTCACGTTACGCGCCCCCACCTCGTTCAAACTGTATCTGCTTACGCCCGGCACCCTTGACGCTGCCGCCGACAACGGCACCTTCACATTCTTGCAGCTTCCCTCCGTCCACGCCGCGTCCATCGATCCCGTGCGCTTTGTGGTCGCCAATCCCGCCGTCGGCAAAACATACGTCATCCGCACCGAGATTTCTGGTGCCGATACGCTCTACCGCGTAACCATCGCCGGCGATGCGCTGGCCGGCGACGCATGGATGAACGCCGCCGGCGGTGACTGGCACACGTCCGACAACTGGTCGGGTGGCGTTCCCCCGAACGCGCCGTTTGCCGCAGCCGCGTTCACGACGGAGGCGCAACCCGGCGGTGCCACCGTCAGTCTAGACGCTCCCGTCACGGTCGGCGCGATTTCTTTCGCCTCCACTGAACCTTACACGCTCTCCGGAGGGACGCTCACGCTTGATGGCGGAGCCGCCGGGGCCACACTGGCCTCCGACCTTGGCAATCACACGGTGGCCGTAGCGCTTGTCTCCGCCGGCCCACTGACCGTGAATCCCGCCGCCTCGGGTGCGGGTACGGTACGCCTCACCGGCGCAAACTCTATCACCGGCCCTCTGATCACCGGCAGCGGCACGGTCGCGTTCGAGGGCGCAGACGCGCTCGGCGGCCTCGCCAACCCGACCCTCGGCCCCGGCACCTTCCTCTATGCGGGCACCCCGACCACACTCAGCGGTCTGACGCTCGCCCCCGGTGCCAACCGCGCCGCGATCTTCAAGAATGAGGGCGATCTCGCGTTGTCCGCCCCGCTCACCGCCTTGAACGGCGCGTTCATCAAGTCCGGGGCGGGGACACTCACGCTCGACGGGCCCGGAACTTTCGCGTTCGGCTCCTACCATAACGGGATGGCACATGATTTTGAGGGATTCCCGGCCAACGGTGACTCGCCCACCCGTTGTTTCACCGCCTTCACTGTCAGCCAAGGGAAGATCGTCTGGGGTGAGCCCGGACAGGTCGTCACCATCGGCAACAACGTCTGGATCGGCACACGCAACGCGAACGGCCCGGGTGAGGCCGTCACCGGCGAAGTGGAGATCAACGGTGGCACCACCACCATCAACGGCTCCATCTTTATCGGCGTCGCCAACGGTGACCCCATCTCAGCCCCCGTTCCCCTGCACCCGCGTCTGACGATCAACGGCGGCGATACCACGGTCTCCGGATCTCTCAACATGGGCTGGGACAACCGTACCACCACTGCCACCTATTACGGCACGCAACAGGCTCACAACGCCCAGCCGGAACTGGTTGTCAACGGCGGTGTCCTGCGTATTCATGGCGAATTCTATCCCAGTTACCACGGTGGCGTTTCGCCCACCAACCGTGTCACGATCAACGGGGGCGAACTCCACGCACGGCGGGCGTATTTCGGGCATGACCGGTTCGGCGAAGGACCCGCCGCCGCGACGATTTTTGAAATCAACGGCGGACTCGTCAGCCTGACCGAGGATTTCCGCATGGCGCGTTACGTTGCCGACTCGTTTTTCCGTTTCAACGGCGGCATCCTCCGGGCCTGGGACATCCAGAAGGCAGACGGAGCCGGAGACTCGCAGATCTGGTTCAACGGTGGCGTCTTCCAGCCGATCTGGGGCGGCCAGGACTCTGTCTACCGCACGTTTGATCGCCATACCAACGTCTGGGTCGGAGCGGGCGGTTTCATCATCGACACGTCGTACTGGCCGGCCCCCGACGATGCGCATCCCGCCTACGACATCAATCAGAACATATCGCATGACCCCGCCCTCGGCGATACGCCCGACGGCGGAATCATCAAGCGCGGCGTTTCCGGCATCGTCATCATCCGCTCCGGCCAACGTTACTCCTTCACCGGCCCCATCATGGTGGAGGAAGGCGTCCTCGGCATCGAGGCCAGCGCACTCTGGGAGAACACCCTGATCATGCACGACGGCACAACGCTGCGCTTCAGTAACAAAGATCTCCCACAGGTCGTGGATTCATTCTATGCCGAGACCGGCACGATCACCATTGACCTTTCCTTCGATGCGAGCACGGCCCAGTCCCAGCCCCTCGTCGTCTCCAACACGCTGTCGCTCGCGGCGGATGTCATCGTGGTCGGTCACGCCAATGGCCTGTACGTGCCCACGTTGCCCAGCGGCCAGACCACCACGGTGCTGGTTTGCAACGCCTCACAGACGCTGGATGCGGGCCTCTTCCGCGCCTCGCCGCTTTTCCCCAACCGCTTGGCCGATTTCAATAATATCACCCTCGATGGAGGCCCCTACGCCGGTTGGCAGGCCATCGTCATGAGTGTCGCGGATGCCCCAGAACACGTCTGGAACGCCACGGCATCAGGTGGTGCATGGGACACGGCCGGCAACTGGCTCGTAAACGCCGTGCCGCCCGCCGTACCCGGCGCATCCGTACGCTTCCCGCCCGCCGCAGGCGCGGCTGTACCAGTGACACCCGCCGACGGAACCCTTTTCGGCCGGCTCACGCTTGAATCCGGCCCCGGCCAGGGTTACGCCTTGAGCGGCGGCACCCTCGTTCCGGCCGGGCCCGGCAACGATCAGCCGACCGTCATGACGCTCTCCGGCACACACACCATCGCTTCGCCGCTGAGCGTGGCGGAACAAGGTCTCTGGCTCGACACCCGTATCAGTGCGACGCTCGCCGTGAACGGGCCGCTCTCAGGCCCCGGACGACTCTACGCAAACGCCACCCCGTCTGGCGGTGGACTCACAGTCCTGTCTGGAACGAGCACCCATACCGGCGGCACCGAGGTGCGCTCCGGAACGCTCCGCGTGGAAAACCTTGCCGCACTCGGCAGCCCGGCGCGCGCCGCCAACAACCTTCTGGTTGGCCCCGGCACCTTCCACTACACCGGCCCTTCCACGTTCACCGACCTCGGCATCCGCTTCGCCTCCGGCGCGGCTGGCAGGCCGGCGATCATCCGCGTCGACAACGACCTGACGCTGGCGGGGCCGGCCAGCCAGGCGAACGGCATCTTCGCCAAGTTTGGTCCCGGCACCCTGCGCCTCGCCTATCCGGGCACGAACCAGTTCTCGACCTCGGGTGCAGGTGATTCCAACAGCACGACACCCTGGCCCGCCAACGGCGATGCCCCTGCGGCTGACGCAGGCGGCAGTGGCCGCAGTTTTATCGCCGAGGGGCGCTTTGTGGTCGGCGCCCCTGGGCAGCTCTTCAGGTTCAACAACGAGCTGGACATCGGTTGCCAGCCGCGCGGTTTGGGCGACGAGAACACCTACGCGGTCACGATGGACGTCATCGGTGGCACCATCGATCTCTCCGGCCAATATTTCGGCATCGGCGTCAACTTCAAACGCGAGAACGGCGTGAGTACCTATCCGACCGTCAACATGTACGACGGCACGATGACGATCAGAAATCTCACAATGGCGTACGACACAATCTGGAAAAACCACAGCACCAAGGCGACGCTCAACATCTATGGCGGCACCTTTAACGTCCTCGAACAGTTCCGCCTCGGCCATCACAAGGGCAACACTAGCAATCCGCCACACGCCACAGTCAACGTCTACAACGGTGCGGTCAACCACACGCACGCCAGCCAGGGCACCACCTTCGGCTGGATGAACAGCGGTGATCCCAAGCCCGCCTGCACCGGCACGCTCAACCTCTTCGGCGGTGAGTTCAACGAGTTGTGGATCATGAAGATGGCCAACCACGATGCCATCTCCTACCTGAATCTCCACGGCGGCGTGCTGCGGGCGGAAAACATCACGCATGTGCCGGGCAGTGTCGGACAGTCGCACGTCTTCTTCAACGGCGGCGTCTACATGCCCCTCGGCACCAACACCGCTCAACGCACGCTCCAAGGACTGACCTCCGCCACCGTCTCCACCAACGGCGCGGTGATCGACACCTCGCTGGCGGCGGCAACCATCACCTTCGCGCAGCCGTTGCTGCACGACCCCGCGCTGGAAGATACGCCGGACGGTGGTCTCATTAAGACCGGCGCGGTCGATCTCGTGCTTGCCGCGGCCAGCACCTTCACCGGCCCGGCCGTCGTCCAATCCGGCACCTTACGCGCGACCGTCGACGGTGCAGTGCCCTGCGCGTTACATGTGGATGCAGATGCCGTTTTTGACGCGGCTGGCATCACCCACTCAATCGCACGGGTGACTGGCGCCGGTCTCTGCGCCAACGGCACCGTGCGCGTGACAGAACGCGTCACGCCCGAGAAGGTGCTGACGTTTGAGAACCTGACCCTGGCGTCCGGCGTGACGCACCACTTTGGCACGAACGTCGTGATTGCGGTTTCCGGCCATTTGAGTGCGGAAGGCGGCGGATTCATCGATTTCGGCCGTACCCCCGAGGCGCCATTGACGATCCCCCACTCTGCCGTCGTCATGACCTACGGCACGAGCGACGCTGTTTTCTCGGGCTGGCGCGCGCGCGGTACGGGCCAGCCGGATGGCAAGGTGGCGCTGCGTCTGGTGCGTGACGAGAGCGGCCCGGTCAAGGTGGTGCGCGCAGAACTGATCCACAGCGGGACGCTGATGATTGTGCAATAAGAGCGGTTTGCGGCACACATCCTCAGAGTTCCAGATAGCCGCCGTTCCATGCGCCAATCGACGGGATCAACACACGGCCGTCTTTGATCGGCACATCGACCGTTCCGGGCTTGATCACTTTTTTTCGCCGCTCAGCGCGTAGAGGCGCCGTTGGGTCGGCACATAAAGCGTGCCGTTGGCGGCGACAGGCGATCCGCTGATCGGCCCGTCCAGCATAACAACGGATATGTCCAGAGGCGGGCAGAATCGGTGACATCGCCGGCACCTGCGGCAGGGTTGAGACCGTGCAGCCACGCCTCGCGCTTGCCCCACCAGATATCACCGCCACCAGCGACATAGAGCCGTCTATCCGCCACGACCGGCATCGCGTGAAGCGATGTGTCGGTGTGTATCATCCACACCGTTCGAGGTATTGGCGTACAGAAACCGCCCATGCACCAACGGCGAGCAGTGGGCGGCATCGTGTTGACGCACATTGAGTTCCGCAATCATGTCATACCGCCACAGAATATCGGCGTCAGTCGCGGCGGGCGGGATCGGGGCCTTGCCGGCTGGCACGCAGCAGCGGGCCTCGTCGAGAAACGGGCCGTCGTTCCCGTTTGTCATGTCGGCGGCATCCAGACACATTACCTCGCCGCGGCTGCTGACCACGTAGACACGATCGGCTTCGACTGTCGGGGGAGAACAGACACCGCTGCCGGTCCAGTCCCAATAGATACTGGTCGTGATCTTCGGCACGACCAACTGCCAGAGCAAAGTTCCGTTGCGCTCATCCAGGCACAACAATACACCGCGGTCACCGACATGACGCGGATCACGCGGCCGTCCGTTCGCGAAAAAAGCTCGCCCCACTGCGGCTGATCGGCCGCGCGCGTCCATGCCAGGGTCAGTCCGGACACCAACACGGCAAGACGGCCTGCACGACGGACTATCCTTCCGGACTCGCCGCCTCTTCGTCCAGCACACAAAACCCGAGATTGCTCAATCCGCTTCACTTGGCTAGAGTAACATAGGACGCTCACAGAAAGCGATTCCGATTTGATCGCCTTTGCCCCCAGGGCGTTTTTATTTGAACTGGGCTCGCGCGTTGTTTATCAGGGAAACACTTCGGGGTAGACGGAATCCGGCTTTTTTGCTTACATAGACTGCGGATGGAAGCATCAGCAGAGCAACC
>Ga0116190_1001340_pt1 | contig 21715 bp, 14 predicted proteins | sample AD_JPNTR4_MetaG_FD_89808 | JGI IMG/M metagenome (GOLD analysis project Ga0116190, IMG submission 89808) | Active sludge microbial communities of municipal wastewater-treating anaerobic digesters from Japan - AD_JPNTR4_MetaG | ecosystem: Engineered > Bioreactor > Anaerobic > Digestate | place...
GATTAGTGTAGACAGTGTTGGCGGTGTTCCAAATTTTAAAAATGTAGGAAATACTACAGAATATACTATAAGTGGTTTACAACTTGGCGATGCACGAACATTAACCGTAAAACCTTACTCGAATACAGCATGTTCTACTGGTATGGAATATGCTTCGGCTACTTGTTTTACCGAAAATTGCTATCCTCTTACATTTGATAAATCTCAAGATTTAGAAATTTGTTCGGGTGACACAGCAACACTTTATATTCACAATGTATCTGTACCATACTATTCTGTATCATGGAATGCTCAACCATTTGCTCAAGATACACTAAAAAGATATATTTTTAACAAAGACACTATAATCATGGTAAGTGTTAGAAACAATAGTCAATTAAAATGTAATGCTTCAAAAAAATATTTCAAAATAAAAGTTCATGATTATCCGTTAGTAAGTCTTGAAACTGCAGAATACACTGACACTGTTTGTTCCGGTTCAGCTGTTACGTTTGTAGCAAAGCCATCTGGTTTTGACGAATATTATTTCTATGACAATTGGAATTTAGTGCAAGCAGGACCTTCGCCGGTATATGTGTGCAATAAATATTACAACCAACATGAAATATTGGTGCGTCCCAAAAATAATGGCTGTTTGAATATGGAAGGAACTTCTATTAAACGAGACGTAATAAAACCGCTTGATCCACCTCAAGTAAATTGTGGAAAAACAACTACCGGATATGTAGAATTTGTTTGGGATTCTATTCCCGGAGCTAATGGTTATATGGTAAGTGTAAATGATAACACATTTATTCCTGCAAATGGTACTTTTTCACATACTGTATATACAACTCCTTCTACTCAAGTTTTAATAGAAGTGGTAGCAACAGGAAATACCCCATGTGGCACAAGTTTATCATCTTCTATTTGGTCTGGTTCACTTACTATGTGCGAAACAAAACCATGTGAACCAATCAATTTTACAAGACCGGAAAATTTTGCTATTTGTGCAGGACAACAAGCTAATTTAGAAATACAAAATCTAACAGAACCAACAAATTATAGTGTTTCATGGAAAGGTGAACCAGAAACCACCTCACTTACATATTCTTATAAACCACTCCAAACCGATACTGCATCTATTATTTATTGGGATAAAAATCAACCAGGTTGCTTCCCTGCACGAAAATATACAGTAATAGATGTATATGATATTCCTGTTACCAACCTTATAGCTCCTCAAGATACCGTTTGTCAAGGCGACAACATAACCATAGAATCAACTTTACAAGGAATGGATACTTATGATTTTTACAGTAAAAACAATCTATTATATTCAGGTAATAAATATTGGTTGCCAATATATGATATTCAAAAGGATACAAGTATATATCTTACTGTCAATTTTCAAGGGTGCACATACAGTACCGATGTAATGAAAATCACTTCTTTACAATTAGCTCCTGTTACCCTTATATCATCTGCTATTCATGATTCTATTTGTGAAAATGCATCACTTATTCTTACTGCACAGGCTCAAGGATACGAGAATTTTGCTTTTTACAGAAATGATTCTTTATTACAAAAAAGTGCAGCAAAAACATATTCTATCCCCCGAATATTTTTGAGTGACACAGCACGAATTGATTCTGTATATGTATATGGATATAATTTCTTTGGCTGTAAAAGCAAGGCTTCAAACTTAAAAAAACATACTGTTTTACCCAAGACAAATATTACCATTTCAACCGACAAATCAAATATTTGTTTATATGAAGATGTTCAAATAAGTGTATTGCCAAATGACTTAATGCATTATATGTATATGAATAATGCCCAGCCTATGATTTCGCAACCCATGGCTGAATATATAACCAACAAAATAGGATTTTCCAACAAAATTGAAGTATTAGCAAGTAATGAATATGGGTGTTTTAGTGATACTTCCAATGCAATTGTTCTTACAGTAGCACCAGTTGCAAATCCTACAATTGTAGCTTCTGATACAGTAATTTGTATAGGAGAAACTATTCAATTGCAAGGATTATTAGAACCGGGGTATGAAACTGCTCAATTTCATTGGCATACAGGTGCACAAACCGCTAACACAGACTATACACCTTCTTCAACAAACTATGCATGGGTATATACTATATTTAATAATTGCAAAAGCCTAACTGACAGTTTAGAAATTGAAGTAGACCAAGTAAAACCTGCTATAGATTCGGTATTACCAATTACCGCATGTATTGGTTCTACTATAGAATTACCCGGTAACGGAGGTATGTTTTATCAATGGTTCCCAGCCGATTCTGTTAGTGACCCTACTATTGCCAATCCTACAATTAAAGTAATGAAAACGCAAATATATACGTTTGTAGTTACAAACACCGCATGTGTTGATTCTTCAAAAATTTTAGTCAACATGGATTTATGTTTAGCCGAATTACCATACGATATACCTCAAATAATTACGCCAAATAATGATGGGGTAAACGATACGTGGAACATAATGTATATTGATTATTTTACTCAAAATTCTGTAAAAATTTATAACAGATGGGGTGAACTTGTATATAGTAAAGCCCCATATGATAATACTTGGAATGGCAAGAACAATACAAATAAAGAATTACCAAACGGTACATATTTTTACAATTTAGAATTAGGGCCAAACATGAAAAAATATTCAGGCTTTGTAATAATAAATAAATAAAAAATGAAATATATTGTAAGTATAGCAATTATAATGTGTTTGAGTATAATACTATATGCTCAGCAAAAACCTATACCTACACAATATATGAACGACAAATATTTTGTGAATTCTGCTTATGCCGGAACTACAAATAATGCAACAGCTTCAATCAATGCAAAACAATACCTCAACGGTATTGAAGGAGCTCCTACTACTCAATACTTATATGTACAATATCCCCTTTTGGCAAATTTTATGGGAGTTGGTTTAAAAGTAATGCATGACCAAATAGGGGTAACATCACAAAATAATGCACTTATAACCTATGCTTACCAAATTGGTATATTAGGAGGTAATCTTTCATTTGCTCTTGATGCCGGTTTATATAATGCAAAAACACGTTTTTCTGATTTGATAATTTCTGATGATGCTGCCGACCAAGCCATACCAATGAATAATGAAACTATTATGTTACCCGATGCTTCATTTGGAATGTTTTTTACATTTCAAAATCTGTATGCAGGATATAACGCATATAATTTAATGGGAGGTAAAACTTCCTATACATCTACAGGATATATTGGGAAAGAAGTTTTATCAAAATATCACTACATTATTGGAGGATACACAATAAAACCCAATAAAGAGTTACAAATAGAACCAATTCTATTATGTAAAGTTGCACAAGCAGCTCCTATTCAAGTAGATGTATCATTGTATACACAATACACAAAATTACTTAGCGGTGCTGTTACTTACAGTACCCAACGAGGTTTATCTTTCATGGTTATGGCAGGTTTTAAAGAAGGTCAATATAAAATAGGCTATTCATATGATATGTCAATACCCGGTAATAGAGCTTCATTTTTACATGCAGGGCACGAAATTATGTTTAAATATTCATTAGAGTTAACTCCACCTGCAAGTCAAAAAGATTTTAACCCTATTTATTATTTGAATTAATGATGAATAAATATTTCATACATATTGTGTTATGTAGTATTATTTGCATAGTTTTGATGCAAACACAAGATATGTATGCTCAAAAAAATATTGTAAAAGCTAATATGTATTATAACAGCCAGTTATATGCACAAGCAATAGAATATTTTGTAAAAGAAGTGGCTGCAAACGATAAAGAAACAAAACGAGATGCTATGATAAAACTAGCATATTGCTACAAACAAACCGGCCAATTTATAGAGGCAGAAGAAGTTTATAAAGAATTAATGAAACAATATGGAAAAAAAGAACCCATCTTTATATTTGAATATGCCAATGCTTTACGAAGTAGTTCTAAATATGCCGAAGCAATTACATTTTTTGAACAATATAAAAAAATCCGTCCTAATGACCCATTAGCAGAACAATGTATTCAATCGTGTATTCAAGCAGAACAATGGCTTGTAGAAACACCGGAATATTTTGTGCGAATCATACCACCACTCAATACCGAAACTTCAGATATTTCTCCTGTGCTCAAAGGTGATACTCTCATTTTTTCATCATCGAGAGCAGGAAGCGTAAAAAAAACCATTGACGTCAAAGAAGGTGGTAAATCGACAATGCTTGATTTATTTTATGTAAATCTACAAGACTCAACATTGAAAACCAGCAACAAAGGATATCTTAAAAATCTCAACACCTATATGCACGAAGGCCCTGCCACTTTTTCTGCCGATGGCAATACCGTATATTTTACTCGTACCGTGAGAGGTAAAAAAGACAAAAAAGGAGCTCCTGTAACATTACAAATTTATGTTTCGCGACGTTTAGCATCGGGTGAATGGTCTGAATCAAAAAGTGCATTAGCTATCAATAGTTTAAAATATTCGGTATGCCACCCTTCATTATCGGCAGACGGTAAAAAACTATATTTTGCTTCGGATATGCCAGGTGGCAAAGGCGGTACTGACATATACGTATGCGAACTTAACAAACAAGGACAATGGGGTAGTCCCAAAAATTTGGGTGAATATGTTAATACTATTGGCAATGAATTAACTCCTTTTATTTTTAACGATTCAACTCTTTACTTTTCCTCTGATTTTCACCCGGGTATGGGTAAAAAAGATATTTTTGTTGCATACTACAAAGACAAAGAATGGCGCGATGTAGAAAACCTAAAACCTCCAATAAATACTCTTGCAAATGATTTTGGGTTTGTTAGATTTCCTAACGAAAATAAAGGTTTTTTAACTTCAGACCGATTCAATGGTATTGGACGTGAAGATATTTATAGTTTTATAAATACAGAACCTATCACTATTCAATTTGCTACGTCACATTTTGCCATCAAAGACAATAGTTTTTTCAATACCGCATCATACCAATTAGACTTTGGTGAAGGCAAAGACAAAATAGATATTGTTTCAAATAAAAAGGAATTCAGATTTACGATTCAAGACACATCATTGGTTATATTACAAGAACGACGCGAAGGATTACCATATAACAGAATTAATCTACAATTCAAAAAAAATGAAGACGCATATTTTGAATTAAATGTACGTCCTATGCAAGTGCCTGTTAAATGGAATGGATACGTAAAGCAATCTTTTATAAAAGATTCTGTAACAAAAGACAGTACGTTTAAAATTACTGCATACAAACCTGTAGAAGGCATTACGGTAAAACTTATGAGTAAAAACAATTTAATTGAAGAAGTTGAAAGTGCCAAAAATGGTTTTTATGAATTTCAAACTGAATTTCAATCACGAAAACAATATACAATAATTGCCCAAAAAAAACATACCGATTCATTTACCTATAAAGGTGTTGTAAAAAATCATGAATCTGAAATTATTCCTAACGCACAAGTATTTTTATATCAAAAAAATCAAGTTGTAGATAAATTAAGAGCTACAAAAGAAGGTGAATTTCAATTCAGAGTAAAAAAAGGGGAATCGTATAGAATAGTCGGAAGAGCAGAAAATTATGAATTAAATTATATAGATATAAAACCATCTGACAGTAGTGATGTTCAAAAAATAAGAGTACTTACATTACGCCCCAAAGGTATACAACCAAATCCTATTACTTCTCCAACAACTAAACCTGCACAAGAAATTGTTACTGTTCCGGAAACAAAACCACAAGAAGTCAAAAAAATTGAAAAATTTTATACTGTTTTAATATATGAAAGTATAGCAAAACGACCAACAGATGTGTTAAAAAAAGAATACAACATATCTGACTCTATATCTGTATATTACGATGCAAATTTATATAAATATACAATCGGAAAATTTGATTCATTGGCTGATGCAACAAAATTTAATGATTTAAAAACAAAACATATTGGAGCAACAGTAAAATATGTAGTTGACGGTAAATTTTATGACATAGCAAAAATGCCAAAACAAATTATTGTAGAAGGAAAAATAGTTGACGAAACTCAAAAACCTGTTCAAGCAAATGTAGAATTTAATGATAATGAAACTAATAAAGTTGTTGTAAAAACAGAATCGGATAAAACTACCGGAGAATACAAAGCCCAACTTACCGAAGGTAAAAATTACGGAATGTATGTAAGCCGTGAAGGTTATATATTTCACTCAGAAAACATAAATTTGAGTGATGAAAATGCAATTAAAAGCACACAAAGCAATATAAAGAAAAATATTGAAATGAAACCTGCCGTTCCGGGTAATAGTATAGTATTAAACAACATATTTTTTGATTATGGTAAATCAACTATACGAGAATCATCAATTCCTGAATTAGACAGGGTTGTTGCATTTTTACAAGAAAATCCGCGCTTACGTGTTGAAATTTCTGGACATACTTGTAATACAAGTTCATGGGGATTCAACAAAAAATTATCTGAAGCACGAGCTTTATCTGTTACTAATTATTTAGTACAAAAAGGAATAGCTCGCAATAGAATTGTAGCTGTAGGGTATTCATACGACAAACCCATTGCCAGCAATGCAACCGAAGAAGGTAAACAAAAAAATCGACGTACCGAATTCAAAATTATTCAATAGTAGTAAACCAATCCTGTAACATTTTATATAATTCATGCAATTGTATTTCAATAGAATCGGTATGAATATGAATTTCTTTAGAATTTGACAAGCATTTAATAACAATAAAAGAAAAAGGACCTGAACGAAGTAACGTTTCTCGTAATTCTATAGATTGAATATCGTGTTTTTGAATTACTCTTGAAAAATTTGTAATTCTATGATTGTCAATAATTTTTGACGAATAAATTCTAATTGCAGCTGTTTTTGTTCGAGCAAATACAAATAACAAATAAACGCCTAAACACACATAAAAACCCAAAATTACATACAAAAAACCAACTTTTGTAGAATAATTGGAATATACTATAAAAGGAATAGTTGCCAACAACAACAACAAACTACTTATATATAAGCGTTTATTACTAAAAGGAATAGAAATAAGAAGACGTTCGTTCATACATTACTTGATTTTAAAATAATGAGATTTAATACCGGGAACGGTTACTTCTACAGCAAATAAACCTCCGGCATGAGGATATTTTTGTTCATCACCCGGTTTCATCCAATTGCGAGCAGTGGTAATAAATAAAGTTTTCATATTACTACCACCTAAAGCTACTGAAGTAACATTGGGCGAAGGAACTCTAATAGTATCAAGTAATTCACCGGTTGTAGTATTCCAACGACTAACCAATCCTCCGCCCCAGTGAGCAACCCACAACATTCCTTCTGAATCTATGGTATTTCCGTCGGGTGTTCCCCACTCTTTGGGTGTATGTATGATAATTCGTTTATTTGAAATTTCTGAACGATTTATATCATAATCATACGCAACCACAGTATACGTAGGAGAATCAATATAATACATAGTTTTTCCATCGGGCGACCACGTAATACCATTTGAAACAGTTACTCCATCTACCATTTGTCTGATACTATAATCACCAGAAACTCTATACAAAGCAGCTATTGGCTTGCTTACACCATGATCCATAGTACCAACCCACAATTTACCATCCGGAGAACACTTTCCATCATTAAATCGCACCAAACTTGTATCAATATCGGGTCGTGATTTTTGCACTAATTTTTTTGTTGAAATATGAAACTCATACATTCCATCTGCTAATGCCAATAATACATTATCTGAATCAATAGGAACTACAGTTCCAATCTCTTTTGGCATTGCATATGAATTCATACTTTTTAATTGTGGATTATATATAAAAAGCGCTTTTCCGGTAATATCTATCCATAACAATCTATTATTTTCATAATCCCATAAAGCTCCCTCACCTACACCTGCCTGTGCATCATAAACAAGTTCAACTTTATTCATTTTTGAACACTGTGTTAATAGTGTTAATACTGGTATAATAGCCATAAATACATATAATTTACGATACATGATGTAATTCTTTTGATATTGATGTAATTAATTTTTTAACTATTGTTAATCGTCCGCTTATTTCTATTATTCGTGTTATATCTTTTTCTTCTTTTAATAATTCATTCAAATGCTTTGCCTCTTCATCAAGTCTTCGTTTTTTATAGGCTCCAATTGTATCAATAAGCAATTCGCTTAATTTTTTATCTTCGGTTTCTACCATACTTTCTTTACGTTTCCATAAAGGGCTCAATTTTTTATCTTTGCTGTTTATTTCAACTACAATTTTAGTAATTTCTTCATCAGGATGATACAACAGATGCTTATACAAATCGGTACTTCCTTGTTGCATATACGTATAATAAGTATCAAATATTTTTGAAAACACCGGATTTTGCAGTAACATCTCACCTTCTACAATTTCTTGATACATATAATATTTAACCTTAGTTTCAACAGAATGAATGAACACATCATATTCTCCATATTCCAATAGTAACCGAATAATATCAAATTCATTGTAATATAATTCATTTGACATTGTTGCATGCACCTGCGATTTTTGAATTACAGGTTTAGGCACAGGTGCACTTTGCTTTATATATAAGGCAGAATCTTTGCCTCCTTTTGCATTCTTTATCTTTTGAATTTGTTCAAATAGTATACTTTCAGAAATTTGAAGAGTTTTACTACATTCCGACACATATACACTTTGTGTAATTGAATCTGGAATTACAGCTATTGAATGTACAATATCATTAATTAATTTAGCTCGTTCAATAGGATCATTTTTTGATTCTTCGGCAAACAAACGCGTTTTAAATGTTACAAAATCAGTTTTATTTTCAACAATATATGTTTGTAATTCTTGCGCTGTATGTTTTTTAGCAAATGAATCAGGGTCATCACCATCAGGTAATAGAAGTACTTTTACATTGAGTCCTTCTTCCAAAATCATATTTATACCTCTAAATGAAGCCTTAATGCCGGCAGAATCGCCATCATAAATTACTAAAATATTATTGGTAAATCGTTTTATAAGTTGAATTTGTTCTAAGGTAAGCGAAGTTCCTGATGATGCAACTACATTGGTAATACCACTTTGATGCATACTCATAACATCGGTATATCCCTCTACCAATATACATTCATCTTTTTTTGTAATTTCTGTTCGGGCAAAATAAATTCCGTATAAGGTTTTACTCTTATTATATATTTCTGATTCCGGAGAATTTAAATATTTTGCTAATTTTTTTTCAGGATCACTTCCAACTATTCTTCCGCCAAATCCAATAACATTTCCCGAGAGATTATGTATTGGAAACATAACTCTTCCACGAAATCTATCAACAAAGTATGTTTGTCCAGAATTAGTTTCACCACTCACAGTAAGTCCGGTACGTTCCAAAAATTCTTGCTTATAGCCTTGTTTTAGAGCTTCTTGCGTAAATATATCTTTACCGTCGTGACTATACCCAAGTTCAAATTTTGCAATTGTTTCATCTGTAAATCCACGTTCTTTAAAATATGATAACCCAATAGCTCGACCTTCATTACTTTCATGAAGTTTTTGTTTAAAATAGGTATTTGCGAAATTATTTACAATTTGCAAACTTTCACGAACATCTTTCTTTTGTTTATCTTCATCACTTACTTGTGTTTCTATAACTTCTATATTATATTTTTTAGCAAGATATTTTAACGCATCTACATAACTCAATCGTTCATGCTCCATAACAAAACTTACAGCATTTCCGCCTTTGGCACAGCCAAAACATTTAAAAATACCTTTAGCCGGAGAAACCATAAAAGAAGGTGTTTTTTCATTATGAAACGGACAACACCCTTTATAATTAGCTCCCGATTTCTTTAAAGAAATAAAATCACTAATAACCTCTTCAATGCGAGCTCTGTCAATTATTTGTTCAACCGTATCGGGATGTATCATGAATTAAATCTCTCTTTGTAATACACTTAAAAATATATGGTAAAAATAAACACTATACACATGTAAAAAAAATTTTTTGTTTGTGTGTTATCCACAATTACACATATTTTATATATACCACTAAAAATCAGAGCTATACAAAATAACATGATGAATTGCAGTATAAAAATATGTTAAAAATTATAATAAAAAACTTAAAAAATCTTTTGAATCGTTATATGAAGTATTATTTTTGCTCAAAATTCGTAATCGAAAAATATGATTTTTCGGTAAAAAAAATAGGATAGAGTATACAATTTATATATAAAACAGATGAGTCAGATTGAAACAAAATCTTTGTATGATCCAAGTTATGAGCACGATGCGTGTGGGATTGGGTTTATAGCAAACTTAAAAGGTGTAAAATCGCATAAAACAATTGACGATGCCTTAAAGATGCTAGAAAATATGGAGCATAGAGGTGCTGTTGGGTTCGAAGAAAACACCGGAGACGGTGCCGGAGTATTAATTCAAATGCCGCATAATTTCTTTAAAATTACGTGTAAAGAAATTGGTATAGATTTACCTGATTATGGTAAATACGGCGTAGCAATGATATACTTCCCCAAAAACGTTGTAATGCGTGAAGCGTGTCGTAAAATATTTAATGATTCAATAGAACATTTAGGCTTAGAATTATTAGGATATCGTAATGTACCGGTTTCAAATAAAACGATTGGAAAAACTGCAATTAGTACCGAACCAAAAATTGAACAAGCATTTATAGTTGCTAAAGACAGTTACTTACCAAGCGATGCATTGGAACGCAAATTATTTGTTTTACGAAATTGGTCATACCACCAATTCTGTCAACAATTTCCGGAAAATAAAGATGATTTTTATATCGTTTCCAGTTCATATAAAAACATAACATACAAAGGACAATTAACAACCTATCAGGTTCGTGAATATTTTCTTGACTTAAGTGATGAACGATTGGATTCTGCTTTTGCAATGATTCACTCTCGTTTTTCAACAAACACATTTCCTAAATGGAAATTGGCTCAACCATTCCGTTATATTGCTCACAATGGTGAAATAAATACAATACGCGGTAATGTAAATTGGGCACACTGTAACCAAACATTATTTGAATCATCATTATTTACTAAAGATGAAATAGAAAAACTATTACCTATTTGCGACCATGAAAATTCAGATTCTGCCAACCTTGACAATATGATTGAAATGTTGGTTCTTGGAGGTCGTGAATTACCTCATGTAATGATGATGCTGATTCCCGAAGCATGGCAAAACGATGATTCTTTAAAAGATCCAAAACGAGCTTTTTATGAATTTCACAGTTCAATAGTTGAAGCATGGGATGGCCCTGCATCAATAAGTTTTACCGACGGCCACATAATAGGAGCAACACTTGACCGTAATGGATTGCGGCCTTCGCGATATTGCTTACTTGATGATGATACATTAATTATGTCTTCAAAAGCCGGAGCATTACCTGTTGACCAATCTAAAGTAGTAAAAAAAGGACGCTTAGAACCGGGCAAAATGTTTGTTGTTGATCTTGATCAAGGAAGAATTATAAGTGATGAAGAATTAAAACAACGAATTTGTACCGAACAACCATACAGAACATGGTTAGAACAAAACGAAGTTCATATAAGCAAGATTCCGGTTCCTGAAAAACCAACATATCCATACAATTTGGAAACGTTGAAACAACGACAAATTTGTTACGGTTATACAACTGAAGCTGTAAAAGAAAATATAGCCGAAATGATTAACCAAAAAACTGACCCAATAGGTTCTATGGGTAACGACACACCATTAGCTGTTCTTTCTCAACAAAGCAGACATTTGTCTAACTATTTTAAACAACAGTTTGCACAAGTTAGTAACCCTCCTATTGATGCTATTCGCGAAAAAATTATAATGTCGCTTAAAACAAGTGCAAGCCGTTCATTTAATATGCTTTCGCAATCATCTGTACACTGTAAACAAATTACATTTGACCAACCTGTTTTAAGTAATTCTGAATTAGATGCATTGCGACACATGAGTCACCCTGATTTTCGTGTTACACAAATAAATGCTGTATTCCCTGCAAATGGAACTCCCGGTGATTTAGAAAAAGCATTACAAAAAATGTGTGCAGATGCAGACAAAGCAATATTAGATTACACATCAAATATTTTATTGATTTCTGATAGAAATACCGATAAAAATACTGCGCCTATTCCAACACTTTTAGCTACAGGTGCTCTTCACAATCACTTAATCAAAAACGGATTGCGTGTACGAGTAGGTATAATAGTAGAAGCTGGCGATGCATGGGAAACTCATCATTTTGCAACACTTATAGGTTACGGAGCAAATGCAGTAAACCCATATATGGCTTTTGAAACTATTACCACACTTGCAGAAGAACGTTATATTGCAAAAGATGTTGATATAGAATCAGCAAACAAAACATATATATATGCAATTGGAGCAGGATTACTCAAAATATTCTCAAAAATGGGTATATCCACATTACAATCATATAAAGGTGCACAAATATTTGAATGTTATGGTATTGGCAAAGAAGTTATAGAATCATGCTTTAATGGAACTGTATCAAAAATAGGCGGACTTAATTTTGATGATATTGCACGTGAAGTGCTTGTTCGTCATAAAGCAGCATATCCTCAATTACCAATAGTAAATCAACGATTAGAAGAAGGTGGTATTCACCAATGGAAACACAGAGGCGAAAAACACTTATTTAATCCTGAAACTATAGCATTGTTACAACATGCGGTACGCACCGGCAACAAAGAAATATATAAACAATATGCTAAAAAAGTAAACGACCAAGCCGAACAACAGTTTACTCTTCGCGGTTTATTAGAATTCAAAGGTAATCGCAAACCTATTTCCATAGATGAAGTAGAACCAGCAAGCAACATATTTCCACGTTTTGCAACCGGAGCAATGTCTTTTGGATCTATCTCACACGAAGCTCATACAACATTAGCTATAGCAATGAATAGAATTGGAGCTCGTTCTAACTCGGGTGAAGGAGGTGAAGATGAAATACGATTTGTACAAAAAGAAAATGGCGATTGGGAACGTTCTGCAATAAAACAAGTAGCATCGGGTCGTTTTGGTGTTACTAGTAACTATTTGGCAAATTGTAACGAAATTCAAATAAAAATGGCTCAAGGAGCAAAACCGGGTGAAGGAGGACAGCTACCGGGTCATAAAGTAGATGATTGGATTGGACGTGTTCGTCACTCAACTCCGGGAGTAGGATTAATTTCTCCCCCACCTCATCATGATATTTATTCTATTGAAGATTTAGCTCAATTAATATTTGACTTAAAAAATGCTAATCCTAACGCTGAAATAAGTGTAAAACTGGTATCGAAAGCAGGTGTTGGAACTATAGCTGCAGGTGTTTGCAAAGCATTTGCCGATAAAGTATTAATTTCGGGTCACGACGGTGGTACCGGAGCTTCACCTATTAGTTCTATACATCATACAGGTTCGCCATGGGAATTAGGTTTGGCAGAAACACACCAAACATTGGTACTCAACAAATTACGTGATAGAATTATAGTACAAGCCGATGGCCAAATGAAAACCGGTAGAGACCTTGCAATCGCAGCTCTTTTAGGAGCCGAAGAATGGGGAGTTGCAACAGCAGCATTAGTAGCCGAGGGTTGTATTATGATGCGTAAATGTCATTTAAATACATGTCCTGTTGGAGTAGCTACTCAAAACAAAGATTTACGTAAAGTATTTAAAGGTAAACCCGAACACGTAATAAACCTTATAACATTTATGGTTGAAGAGTTACGTGAAATTATGGCACAAAACGGATTTAGAACTGTAAATGAAATGATTGGACAAAGTGATGTTTTACGTCAACGCGAAGATGTTTCTTTCTGGAAAGTTCAAAAACTTGATTTAAGTCCAATTATTTATAAAGTTCCGGCAGAACCGGGTGTTGGTTTATACAAATCAATTCCACAAAAACATAAAATTACAGACGTACTCGACCGTACTTTAATAGAAAAAGCAAAACCTGCTTTAGAGAAAAAACAAAAAGTAACTGCAGAATTTCCAATCATAAATACCGATCGTGCTGTGGGTACTATGCTCTCTCACGAAATTTCTAAACGATACGGAGGCGAAGGATTACCGGAAGACACTATTACATACAAATTTAGAGGTTCGGCTGGTCAAAGTTTTGGAGCGTTCAGTCAAAAAGGTATTCGTTTTGAACTTGAAGGAGAAGCAAATGACTATTTCGGAAAAGGACTAAGCGGTGCAAAATTAATAGTAGTACCTGATAGAAATGCCAAAATAGTACCCGAAGAAAACGTAATAGTTGGTAACGTTTCATTCTATGGTGCAACTAGTGGAGAAGCTTATATTAAAGGAATGGCAGGCGAACGATTCTGTATACGAAATTCGGGAGTAAAAGCCGTAATTGAAGGTATTGGAAGCCACGGTTGTGAATATATGACCGGAGGAATTGTAGTAGTTTTGGGTAAATTCGGACGAAACTTTGCTGCCGGTATGAGCGGTGGAATTGCTTACATTTATGACCCCGACGGTTTACTTCCACAAACATGCAATAAAGAATTAGTTGATTTAGAAGATGTTGCATTTGAAGACATACCGGAATTACGACAATTGATAGAAAATCATAAAAATTATACCGGTAGTTCTTTGGCTACTAATATTTTAAATAACTGGGACGATTCTATTGATAAATTTGTTAAAGTATTCCCACGCGATTATAAACGAGTACTGGAAGAACGCAAAAAGAAACAAGAAGCATCGGTATAAGTAAGTAAATTTTTTTGAACAACATTTTTAAAACAATACAGCTATGGGAAAACCAACAGGCTTTTTAGAATACGATAGAGAAGTACCTCAATATAAATCACCTGCAGAACGTATTAAAGATTATGCAGAGTTTTATTTGGAATTCAGCAGCAAAAAAACCGAAACACAAGCTGCTCGATGTATGGAATGCGGTATACCATTTTGTCATAATGGTTGTCCTCTGGGAAATATTATACCTGACTTTAATGATGCTGTGTACCACCAAAACTGGAAACAAGCATACGAAATATTAAGTTCTACTAATAATTTTCCTGAATTTACCGGAAGGATTTGTCCTGCACCATGTGAAGCTTCATGTGTTTTAGGAATTAATAAACCACCGGTTGCAATAGAACATATTGAAAAAACAATCATTGAAAAAGCATATCAAAATGGTTGGGTTGTAGCTTGCCCGCCTCAAGTTCGTACCGGCAAAAAAGTAGCTGTAGTAGGTTCAGGACCTGCAGGATTGGCAACAGCAGCACAATTAAATAAAGCAGGACACACGGTTACCGTATATGAACGCGACGATAAAATTGGTGGATTACTGCGATATGGAATTCCAGATTTTAAATTAGATAAATCGGTAATTGACAGAAAAATTCAAATACTTGAAGAAGAAGGTATCAAATTTCAAGTAAATGTAAATGTTGGTGTAGATGTTACCGTAGATTATTTATTACAAGAATACGACGCAGTAGCATTGTGCGGCGGTTCTACAATTCCTCGCGATTTACCTATTCCGGGACGCGAAAACAAAGGAATTTACTTTGCTATGGATTTCTTAAAAGACAATAGCAAACGTGTACAAGGCAGCAAAGTATTACGCGATGAGCCAATTAATGTAAAAGGTGCAAATGTATTAGTTATTGGTGGCGGTGACACAGGTAGCGACTGCGTTGGAACATCAAACAGACATGGTGCTAAATCAATTACTCAAATAGAATTATTACCAAAACCTAAAACTGAACGAGGTATTGATGATCCTTGGCCTATGTGGCCTCAAATTCTTCGTACATCATCATCACACGAAGAAGGATGTCAACGCTTGTGGTCGGTAAGTACCAAAGAATTTATTGGCGATGGTAAAGGCAATTTAAAAGCTGCTAAAATTGTTGATTTAGAATGGGAAACTCCAAAACCGGGACAACGTCCTAACTTTAAAGAAATACCGGGTAGCGAACGTGAAATTCCATGTGAATTTGTTTTCCTTGCAATGGGGTTTGTAAATCCACAACACGAAGGTTTATTAGATAATTTGAAAGTTGCATATGATGACAGAGGCAATGTAAAAGCAGAATATGGTAAATATGCTACAAGCGTTCCTAAAGTATTTGCAGCAGGTGATATGCGCAGAGGACAATCATTAGTAGTATGGGCTATTCATGAAGGTCGTGAATGTGCAGTTGCTATAGATACATTCTTAATGGGATATTCAAATCTTGAAGCAAAAGAAACTTCAAGATATTCATTAAAGTAATTTATAATCAACTTGTTATTAACAAAAAAATAAATCTTGATATTTAAAATCAGAAAAAAGGCAATTATATGATTGCCTTTTTTTTTATATTTTTTTTACATTTTTTCTTCATATAATTTGGCTTGAATAAAAAAAACACTACTTTTGCACCGTCAAAAAATGATTGACCGATTCCGTAGCTCAGCAGGTAGAGCACATCACTTTTAATGATGGGGTCCTGGGTTCGAATCCCAGCGGAATCACTAAAAAAGGCTATCTAAAAAAAGATAGCCTTTTTTATTTTATCATAATAACCTTATAACAATATTTTCATGCTTACGTTTGCAATCTACTTTTTTTAATTTGTCTTTTTTATAAAAACACCATAACTATCATATGTATTCCTGATATAATCAATAAAATTTCAATTATAATTATACACACTCTTTTTGACACTTTTTCGATAATTTTTTTCCCAAACCAACTACCAATAATCATAGCAATACCTATAAATAAGCCATAGTATAGTTCGGTACTATGTATTAAAGAAAATGTATTATACACTAGTGTTTTACTCAAATGCATAACTAAAGCGGTAAAAGCTTCGCTTGCTATATACGCTTGTATAGAACTGTTAATTCCTAAAAATACAGCTGCTCCTAATGGCCCTGCACTTCCGGCAACTCCCGAAAAAAAACCAGTAACAGCTCCTCCTATACATACACCTGTATTAGTAATAAAATATTGGCGTTTACCAATTTTTCGATATATTACAACAGCTATTAAAAAAAAACCTATTGCTGCTTTTATATAACTACTGTGAATACCAACAAATAATAAACTACCAAGAATTGTTAATGGTACTGCGGTACTTATAAATAATACTATTGGTTTCCATTGTAATTCTTTACGACCAAACCAAACCCTCGATGCGTTTCCAAACAATTGAGCAATAGTTAACACAGGTACAGCAGATGTAATTCCTATTAATCCACTTAAAACCGGGAGCAACATGAGAGCCCCTCCAAAACCGGCAATACCGGATATAGTGGCAGCAACTATACTTATTAAAAAAAGTAACACAAACATTTATCTAGGCATAAACAAAATTACACAAGCTCCTATTACACAAATCGTAGCTCCTATAATGTCCCATCTATCAGGGGTAATATGTTCAACTATATACAACCAACATAAAGAAGCTACTATATATATACCTCCATATATTGCATATGTCCTCCCGGCAAATTCGGTGTGAACTTTTGTAAGTAAATAAGCAAATACAATCAAAGAAACAACAGCAGGTATAAGCACATATATAGATTTATTGAGTCGTACATATGACCAAAATAAAAAACATCCAAAAATCTCAAAGAATGCAGCACTTATAAAAATACTTATATCTTTCATGCAAGCAATCAAAATGTATCAATCAAACAATTAATTTAATCTTCAACTAACTCAAAATTATTATCATAGACTTCTAATGTCCATTTATGAGTGCCGGCTCCTTCTACAACAAAATTGCCAAAATAGTCTCCTCCTATTTGATGACTTCCTTCTTGAATTGGTTTATACACAGATTTTTGCTGAATAGGTATGGTATCAAATTTTACCGTATCATCTATTATAATAGTTACAGGTGTACTACTTAAATTTCTAATTCGTATATGATGATCGGGTTCTTTAACACAAGCTACGATTATCAAAAGAGAAATTATAATTACATAATGTTTCATAATGTTTTATTCTAATTAAGATTTCGGTGAATATGTATTGGTATGTATTTTACTATATTGTAATTGTTCTAAATCAAATTCGGAACGAGTTTCGTTTTTGTAACCAATACTAATAATAGATTCAACTTCAAAATGCTGAGGTATACCCAATATTTTTTTTATATATTCCGACGACATTTCACCCGATGCATGCATTCGCTTATGAACTTGTACCCAACAACTTCCCAACCCCATATCTTCGGCCGCAAGTTGCACATAAATTGATGCTATAGATGTATCTTCAACCCACACATCACTTTTTGCAGGGTCTACTATAATTACAACAGCCAAAGGAGCATCTTTTACAAACGAAGCTCCATGAGGTTTACAATCGGCTAATAGTGTAAGAATTTCTTTATCGTCAACAAAAATAAATTCCCACGGATTGCTACGCTTACTTGCAGGCGACATAAGCAACACTTGCTGTAATTTTGTAATAATATCTACAGGTATTACATCTGGTTTATATTTACGTGTACTACGACGTACTTGTGCTAATTTAAAAAATGATTCCATATTGTATGTATTATTTAATTTAATGACGGATCACGCGGAAAATCTGCCCATGCTTTGTATTTGCTTCCCATTTTAACTAACGTAGCATTCCATAATTTTTCTTCGCTATGTGTTAATATAGTATCAACACCAATATCGGTAACTACCCAAGAATTTGCTTGTATTTCATCGTGCAATTGTAATTTTCCCCAACCGGAATAGCCCATAAAAAAACGTATTTCATGAGGGTGTATTAATTGTTTTTTTATTAGACTCCTTACTGCATCAAAATTACCTCCCCAAAACAATCCGGGTTTTATTTGAATACTATCAGGAATCATATGTCCAAGCGAATGAAGCATTTGCAATGTATCGTTTGCAACAGGACCACCTATACACACTGTAAATTTACTTCGTGGAATATCATCTACCAATTCATGTAAAAACATTGGTATTCTTTTATTCAGAATATACCCAACACTTCCTTCAGAATCATGCAATGTAAGTAATATTACCGAACGACTAAAATATGTATCGTTTATAAACGGCACCGACAATAGTACTTTACCAACAGCTGGTTCTACATGATTGTGAGTAATATTGAAAATATCTAAATTCATTGTACCAAATTATTTGTTATAAAAATACATCTTAATTTTACAATTTCAAAATTTTTACTATCCATTCGCCTATATCTTCATAAGTAAACATTATGAATCAATACTAAATTTTTAAAATTCAGTATTCCTCATACCCCATTCAAAAATTATAAAAGGTAATTAGATTTATGTACACCCATTTATTTTTTTCTACCTTTTGTAAAAAATCAAACGATATCCTGCCATTCCTAAAAACAAACCTATTGCATTAGAAAGAATATCTGCAAATTCAAACGAGCGTTGCGACAAAATTGGCTGTAATATTTCTATACAAAAACTTATACATATAAAACTCACTGAAGCATATACAAATACGCGTTTTTGCAATTGAGAATACGATGAATAATTATATAAGAATAATATCATTAACACTCCATATAATACAGAATGTATTACTTTGTCCTGATGTTTAAAAAGAAACCATTCGGGATTAAGAGTATTTTTGGGAGTAAAACTGCCATAAAGAATTAGCAAAAACCAAAGGATAGTCATCCAAAACTTACGAATAATCATAACAAATGTAATTTTTTCATTTCTTTTATATATGCATCATATTCTATAGGTTTTGCAACAATCACCCCGTCTTGTATTATAAATATAGTAGGTGTAGCATAGGTAAAAAAAGCCTGCGACATAGCTCCATCCCATTTCTTAGTATCACATACTTGTATTGTTTTATTCCACTCCGGAATAGCACTTGTAAACTTTTTATAATCAGACAAAACAGTATCAAGCGATACAGTAACTAATGTGTATCCCGGTTCTTTTTTCTTTGCATAATCCAACACAATAGTTGGAACCATTTGAGTACAATGCCCACACCACGAAGCCCAAAAAACCAATACATATATTCCTTTTTGCATATCTTGATTTGAAAATGGTTTTCCTTGAACTGTATTGGTAGTAAATTCAGGTATTGCTGTGCCCACACTCAGCTTTGTATTACTCAAAGCTTTTCGTTGCAACGTAGATTTCGACTGCCCCTCCATACATTGATTTTCTGCTAAATATTGTGCCGAAATATATTGCAACACATCGGTTGCCCCCATTGTTTCAAAACCGTTTAAAAGATAATTTACAACAAAATCATAGGTGGTTTTGTATGGTTTTGTTTTAGAAAGAATTACATCAGCAGCTTGTTTAAATACGGTATTACTTTTACTTTTTTGGTATTGTTCCGAAAATAACCCTAAATATGATATACAAGCCGAAGTAAAAATATTTGTATTACACAACAATGTATCTGAAAAATCAACAGCATCAAAAAAATGAGCAATTTGATATGCTTTTTTCTCTTGAGCCGACACTAATGTAGGTGGTAATACAGGCATAGATGATTGAATTATACGATACACAAACAGCCCTTTTGATTCTGTTTTCAATTGTTCTACAGTACTCATAAAACTTGTAAGTAACTGTATATATTCTTTTTTGGTTAATTCTAAATATGATTTGCCGGTATAATGATCAAAAGTATATTCCAAAATATCAGCATTTGCTTCGAGCAACAGTTTCTGTTTGATAAACTCATAATACAATGCATTTTCTTTTGATTCAAGTACCTTAACATGTTTCAATTGCGTAATTTCTGTTTGCAAACGTACCGTTTCTTTATTAAAAATAAAAAACACTTCGGCATTTCGTAATTGAGGCAACACATACGAATACATACCAATAGGGCTTTTATCGGTAAAAACAGAACGAAAAGTACCACTCAAATCAGCCTGCACTGTATCTACAAAATACGACATATCACCCTCTATACGAGCAACATACGCCTGTTGCCCGCTAAACCCCGGTATTGTAAGACTAACAACATAATCCTTAGAAAATGTAGTTCCCCACCATACAACTATACACACAAAAACTATAATTTTTTTCATACAACTTGTATTACTTATTTTTTACGAAAATACATTTTTTTATAATGCTTACAACATTATTCATTACAAACCCATCCCTATTTTTTAACCTCTACAAAATAAATTATACAATCATATATACAACTCGTAATCATTTAATATATTTTCCTCAATTTTTTGAGCTATTTTTTTTGATTATTACAAGAAATAATATATTTTTGCCATGAATTTTCGAAGAATATGAAGGGGACAATTCGTCCCTTTTTTATTAAATATAATTTATGAATAGTATAATAACATACGAAAACATTCAAAATATAGTATCTTCTTTTATAGAAGGTACCGATATGTTTATTGTAGAAATTGCTTTATCAAAATCAAATAATATTACTGTGAGTATAGATTCACCACAAGGAGTAGATATAGACACTTGTGTAGAATTGAGTAGATACATAGAACAACATCTTGACAGAGAACAAGAAGATTTTGAATTAACGGTTGCATCGGCAGGATTGTCAGAACCATTTAAAGTACACAAACAATACCTTAAAAACATAGGCAAATTAGTACAAGTTCTTACAACCGAACATAAAAAATA
>Ga0116190_1001351_pt1 | contig 21610 bp, 40 predicted proteins | sample AD_JPNTR4_MetaG_FD_89808 | JGI IMG/M metagenome (GOLD analysis project Ga0116190, IMG submission 89808) | Active sludge microbial communities of municipal wastewater-treating anaerobic digesters from Japan - AD_JPNTR4_MetaG | ecosystem: Engineered > Bioreactor > Anaerobic > Digestate | place...
TGACTAGTTTGAATATCTTTTTCATCAACTCCCTGCTGTTTTAAATAATCAATAACTGCTGCCATTTTAGTATTATTGTCTTTAGTAATAGTTTGTACGCTTTTACCTTCGTTGATAATTTCAAGAGTAATTCCTGCAATATCTGGTATGGCTGTTATTTTGCCGCTGCCACTTAGAGTCATCGTCCTATTTTGCGAGGCAATGTTTTTTGCTTGAGTTAAAGTTAAATATCCCCAGGAAAATAATCCGAATATTAAACTAATGACTAAAAACGCTAATAAAAAAACTATTAGCTTTTTATTAAATGATGAGACTTTTATTTCTTCCATAATATAAATTTAATTTATTAAATTTCTAATTATTTATTATGAATTTGATTACTTCCTTAGCCATGATATCTTCGTGGGGTTTATAAGAATGTCGCGCGCCTGGAATAATGACACCTTGAGAATTAGGAATATTTTTTAGCAATATACTCATTGCTTCTTCTGGATGGTCTTTATTGCTTAAATGAAAATATTCATCTTTTTCTCCAACAATAATTTTAACGGGGATTTTAATTTGTCTTAAAATTGGAAAATCATAATTTTTTGAACAAAATTCAAACATTCTGTTAAAATCATTTTTTGAACTTCAACTATTGTAGGTCTGCGGAGATAACCATTCTTTGGCTTTATTAATCTCCATACTTGTTTTTATATCAAAAGGGGCTAATAAAATCAATTTATTAATTTTATTAGCGTACTCTCCTTCAAATAAATATCTAACAACTTTAAAGGTACCTAAAGAATGCCCTTGTAAAATAATATTTTTATAACCTTCAGAAATCAAAAATTTAATTCAAGCAGAAATATCTAAATGGGCTTCTTCTAATAACTCGTATTTACCTCCGATAGTTCTTGCCTCCCCTGTATTTGTATTAAACTCTGTTTCTCTCCCATTTCCCCTTGTATTAATAGTTAAAAAACCAATATTATTTTTTTCTAATTCTTCAGCTAAAACATAAATAAAATTATTTTCATAAAAATTCCCTTCAAAACCATGAATATGTAATAATATTGTTTTTGTATCTGAACTAGGGGCATAATATCCATGAAGATAGATGCCGTCAGTAGTACAAACTTGAACTAATCTATTTTTTAATGGTTGCATTCCCACTTTTAATTTAATTTTAATATACCTTTTAGATATTGCTATATATTATTACTATATAGTATAGCAAATTTTTGGACTTTTTGCAACTCGACAATAAAAGATTATTTCAATTTTTTCGTTTTTTGTACTAACTTAGATTTTTAATAATATGGGCAATACTTTCTTTTTTAGTACCGGCACTGCCGACCAAAACGCCATCTGATATTTCTAAATATTTCTGAAAATTCTGGGGATTTACTGAGCCACCATAAAGAATGGGGATATTTTTTGCGGCTTCATTAGCAAAACGAGTCTCTAACCAAAATTTTATATTATTAATGGCCTTTTTAACATCTTCTGGCGCTGGTAAAACAGTGGGATTATTTTTACTAATCGCCCAGATTGGCTCATAAGCAATCATCAAACTAGTCATTTTATCAAAGGGAATACCTCTCAAAATTTCATTCAATTGGGTAAAAATTTCATTTTTAATTCTAAAGCTCATTGAATTTTCTCTCTCATTCCTTTTCTTTTCTCCAACGCAAATAATTGATTTCATATTTTGGTTTAATAAAGCCTGAGTTTTATTCCTAATGTCTTCGTTTGTTTCATGAAAAATTAATTTTCTTTCTGAATGTCCTACTAAACAATACCTAACATTATATGACTTTAGCATCATTGGGGATATTTCACCAGTATAAGCACCTCGATTATGATAAAAAACGTTTTGCCCACCTAAACTCAAGATATTTTGAAATTTTTGGGCATTTAGATATTTCTGAAGAGGAGGAATGTAAATAAATGGAGGACATAAAATTAGTTTATATTTTTTTTGAGTTTTTTTATCTAATTTTTTAAAATTTTGACAGATTAAAGAAACTAAATTAATAGCCTTAGTTTCGTTTTCTGGAAATAGTTTTCAATTTAAAACAATGTATTTCATAAAATTAAATATTACCTTTATTATTTGATTAAGAATCCTAAGCCACATAAAATGCTGACAATAGTGCAGGCTCCTAAGACCCCTAAGGTTATCCATAAAAATGCTTCCTTTGGTTTAATATTAAATAAAACACTAACTACCGCACCAGTTCAAGCTCCTGTCATTGGTGAAGGAATAGCTACAAATATCGCTAAAGCTAATTTACCCCAGGGGGCGTATTTTTCTTCAAAAGCTATTTTGGCGCGATTAAATCATCAATCAAAAAACTTTTTGCAAAAAGTAGACTTTTGCGATAAATAGTTAGCGCCAAATTTTAAGAAATATATTAAAGGAATAATAGGCAGAATATTTCCCAAAATACAAATCAATGCTGTTTTTCAATAACTAAAGTGATAAACGAAAAGGCCAACGGGTATGGCACCGCGTAACTCTGAGATAGGCGTTGCTGCTAACAATAATAATTTCAATTCAGGAGTCATTAAAATAATATTAACTCGCTAATAAAATGTTTAATAAATATAACATTAAACCTAAGGCTACTCCCGCCGCTTCGATCATTCAAAAACGCATTGTTACTCGCGTTTCTGGCCACCCCAAGGCTTCAAAGTGATGATGAATAGGCGTTGATAAAAACAATTGTTTCTTAAATAATTTTTTATAAGCCTTTTGAATAATCACAGATAAGCTTTCAATAAAGGGAATTAAGAGTAATAAAGGCAAAAATAAAGCTGTATTAGTATACATAGCCAAAATGCCAAATAAAACCCCCAAAGTCATAATACCAGTATCACCCATAAAAAATTCAGCAGGATACATATTGCGCCATAAATATGCTAACAAAGATCCAATTACCACAGCCAATAAGGCAGCTAAATTAAATCGACCTTGAAGAAAAGCAATGATAATATAAGCAGCCAAAGCGATAAACGATACTCCTGCCGACAACCCATCTAATCCATCAGTCTCATTCATAGAAAAAGCACAAGCTACAAAAATAAAAATAAAAAAGGGAATGAATCAGACGCCTAAATGCACCAATCCTTTAAAAGGAACAAATACTACATCTCATTCTAGCTTATATCAAAACCATAAAGAAGCCAACAGCCCTAAAAAAATATAAATCATAACTCTAAATTTCGCCCCTAATCCTCCTCCAAAATTTCCTATGCCGTAGACTCCCAACAAATCATCCATTAAACCAACTAAAGCAGCTATAGCCATAGCCCCTAATATTAATACAGTTTCTTGCCGAGAAATGAAATTAAAATAGGACCAAATGCCATCGGCAAAATAGCTTAAAAACAAAAAAACTACAGCAAATAAAAAAGTAGTGCCTCAAATTAGGACTCCGGCTGTTGTAGGCGTGCCTTCCTTTTTTTTATGAATGCTCATAAAAATTGGAGCGTTAGGATCCTGGCGAATATGCTTGAATATATTATGCTTCTTTAAAAAATTAAGCAATGGGCCGGAAACTAAAAACGAAAACAAAGTAGAAAGCCCCCCTAAAACAATGATTCTGATTAATTGAAAAATAATTGTTTCTCGCATATTTTTTATTTAGTTAATTACATAATTTAGGTTGCTTTTAAGTCATTGATAAATTTTTCTTGTATCTTCAAAGCGGCTAGTAGAGTTAAGTACAATCGACACAAATGGTATTTTTTCACCTTGAACATTAAACTCATAAATTAAAAGCAAACATTCCCCAGCACCACTTGTATATCCGGTTTTACCTCCTCAAATCTCATCAATTTGCCCCAATAACTCATTCGTGGTGACAATAAGATGAGTTTCTCCAGTAAGCGATTTAAAACTGGCGGATTTTGTCCTAGTGATTTCTCCTATAATGGGATAGTTATAATAAATATAACGCGATAATTTAAATAAGTCAAGCGCGGTAGTAAAATTTCCTTTATCATCAAAGCAAAGAGGATCAAAAAAAACAGTATCTTCCATTCCTATTTCTTTTATTTTTTCGTTCATTAAAGCAGCAAATTTTTCTCTGCCATAATAAGAGGCTAAAATCATAGAAGAATCATTGGCTGACATAATAAGCGTCATATTTAATAAATCTCTTACTTTGACTTTTTCGCCTTTTTCAAAATGAATTGTACCTCAATTTTTATTCAACATACTTTCGTCTATAGTAATAACGCCGTCTAAGTCCATTTTATCTAAAACAACTAAGGCGGCGATTAATTTACCAATAGAAGCTGGAAAAGTATGTAAAGTGGCATTTTTGCTATAAATAATTTGATTAGTTTTTAAATTACCTATTAAAACAATAGGGGCTTCTATTTTTTCCGAGAACGTATATTTATTAACATTTTGATAAGATAAATCGAAAAGGCTATGATTATCTTTTAATAAAACACCACCCTGATAATGAAAAAAAGATAAAAACAAAACTATTAAAATAACAGTAAGAAAAAATAATATCCACAAGAATTTCTTTTTTATATATCTAACCTTTTCCATACTGGTTATAATTTAATAAATTTCTTTGTCACCTTCTTGATCAATGTTTTGGGTATTTTCTGATGCTTGAAGTTGTGAGTTCTTCAATTTTTCATATTCTGGTAATTCAGAAATTTTTGTTAGACCTAAGAATTTCAATAAATTAAATGAAATTTCATATAAATAGGTATTTCTGCGTTGAGGATGTGGATAGCGATCAATTAAGCCACGAATAAGCAGAGTTTTCAAGGGGTAAGAAGAATTTGCCCCCCTAATTTCTTCTATACCGCGATGAGAAATCGGGCCTCGGTAAGCAACAATAGACAAAACTTCTAAAGCAGTAGGTGTTAAATCGCCTTCCAAAACTAACTTGTTTAGCTTTTTAACAAAGTTACTTGCTTTTTCGTTAGTAACAAGCTGTACCATTCTTTTGCCACTGCTTTCTTTTTCTAAAATTGTTAGACCTCTGTCTTCTTCCTGATATTCATGAATTAATTCAGTAATTGCCTCCTGAACTTCTTCGTTATTTATTTCGCAAATTTTTGATAAATCTTCCAGAGACAATGGCTCTCCAGATGCAAATAATACCGCTTCAATTTTATATTTATTTTTCATAATTTAAAATTATTTATGCCATTCGTTATAAATGCCACTTTTAAAATAAGAATCTAACATTTTTAATTCCTCATAAATGCCTTCAATCAAATCATAATTTTTACTCTCTTCAAAGCTAACCCAAGCAAAATCAGACATAGAATTTTGAAGATTAATTTCGCCGCTATCATAGTCAGCATATAAACTAACTATTATAGAAGGAATGCCATCAGATCTCACAAAAGCCATGCTCGTTAGATATCTCACGTTTTTAATATTAATACCCACCTCTTCTTGAATTTCTCTTTTTGCAACTCTTTCAAAAATATTATATCAATGATCCTTAGTATCTTTGGGCGTATTAATATAATCGCTCATCTCTAATTTACCACCCGGAACAGTCCATTTTCCAGGAAAATTTTTTTCTCAATCGGCCCTTTTTGTAATCAAATATTTATCTTCTTTCTTAACAATCACCGTTACTGATATATAGTGGGCTTTGTTTAGATTATATTCCATAAGTTTGTATAATACTTATTAAAATAATATTTAATTTACTTTAACATTAATGTCGGCAAAATTTTTATCTTGCTCCAGCCCTATGACTCCTTCTTTAGCTAAATGAAGTATTGCCAAGAAACTAACAATCATATCAATTTTATCGTTTTGATTAATCAACTCTTTAAATTTATAAGTTTTTCCTTTAGTTAATAATCGCAAAATTTGTTGAATTCTTTCTTTCAAGTTTACCAAAACTTTGATTTTTTTAGAAGGATGAGAAACGTTTTCTTTTTGATAAATCTCCAAGATTTTAATAAAAGCATTAGCAATATCATCTGAGGATAAAGCTGAGGGCGGTGAAAATTGAATGATATTCTGCAAAAAAGGTTCGCGACTATAAAAATAGTTTTGCTGGTTAAATAATTCTCTAAACAATAAAGATTTTTCTTTAAATAATTTATAAATAGCGAGCCTATCTTTAAGACTGAAAATCTCTTCATTCTCTTCCGGGGTCAATTGTAAAGTAGGTAGAATAGCTTTTGACTTAATAAGAAGCAAGGTTGAAGCAATCACTAAAAAATCCGCCAAATCATTAGGAGAAATTTCTTCTGATTCTAAATATCTTAAATAATCACTAGTAATTTCAGAGAGATTAATCTCGGTAATTTCTAAATGTTTTTCCTCAATTAATTTCAGAAGCAAATCTAAAGGTCCTGAAAATTTTTCTGTTGTAATAGTAAACTCAGTCATATTAACTGGCTAAAAATATCAACTTTTTATAAATTTTTCCCACAACAATGCTTGTATTTTTTGCCACTACCACAAGGACAAGGATCATTACGACCTACTTTTTTCTTTTCTCCAGAAATAATAATGCTTGGCTTAGCTTCTACTTTTACTTCTTTCTTTTCTACTTTCATTATAAAATCTAAAACATAATCATTAAATTTTGATAACAATTCTTCGTAAGATTCGTAAGAAAGCCGTTTATATTCTACTAAAGGATCTTTTTGAGCATAAGATTGCAAACTAGCTGAATCTCTAAGAGCTTCCATTTTCTCTAAATGAATCGTTCACAAAAAATCAATAGCTTGCAAAGAAATCTGTTTAATAATTTCCATAAATTGTATTTCACCAAATTTTACTTTCTTCTCGCGATAAACTGTTTCCATTTTTTGCTCTAAAATATTTTGTATCCTCTCTTTTTTATTAAAATTTCTCTGAATTTCTGCTGTTTCATCTTCGGAAAAATGTAAAGTAAGATCAGCCAAATAAGTTTGGGCCTTTTCAAAATCTAACCTATTAGTATAAACAAAATCGAGAAAGTTGTTAATTCTATCTTGATAAATTCCTCTCACATATTGATCTAAATCCCCCACTGAAGAAATTTTCAAAATATTATTTCTTTTACTATAAATTGCCCCGCGTTGCTTATTTAATACATCATCGTATTCTAAAATATGACGCCTTAAATCCAAATTAATACCTTCAATTTTTGTCTGGGCAGATTCAATGGCCCTCGTAATCATTGGATGCTCAATTGGCTCCTCTTCCGAAAATCCAAAACGTTTCATCAAAACACCAATAGTTTTTGGTGCAAAAATTTTAATTAATTCGTCTTCTAAAGAAACAAAAAATTGAGTTTCTCCTGGATCACCCTGTCTCCCCGCCCTTCCACGTAATTGATTATCAATTCTTCTGGCTTCATGCCTTTCTGTACCTAAAACAAATAAGCCTCCTAGTTTTAATACCTCATCCCTTTCCTCAACATCTAAGGGATTACCACCTAAAATAATATCAACGCCACGGCCAGCCATATTAGTGGCTACCGTGACAGCACCCTTTCTGCCGGCTTGAGCAATAATTTGACCTTCTTGCTCATGCTGTTTGGCATTTAAAACATTGCAAGGAATGCCCTCGTGCTTTAACATTTGAGCAATTATTTCATTAATTTCTACTGAGCGAGTACCTAATAAAATTGGCTGACCTTTTTCGTGACGCTGTTTAATTTCTCGAACAATAGCCTTATATTTACCATTGAGAGTCTGATAAATTCTATCGGGTAAATCTTTTCTAATCATCGGTTTATTAGTAGGAATTACGACAGTCTCTAAACTATAAACCTTTAAAAATTCTTCTGCAGAAGTAGCGGCAGTTCCGGTCATTCCGGCCAAATATTTATACATACGAAAATAATTTTGAATAGTAATAGTTGCTATAGTTCTACTTTCGGGATTCACATAAACTCCTTCTTTTGCTTCTAAAGCTTGATGAAGTCCACCAGAATAACGCCTATCGGGTAAAACTCTGCCAGTAAATTCATCAACAATCAAAATTTTCCCATCTTTAACAATATAATCTTTATCTTTTTGAAAAAGTACATAAGCTTTCAAAGCTTCTTCTAAATGATGGACATAATTGATTCCTTCTAAATCAAAAATATTTTTTCCTAAAATTGCTTCTAATTTATTTAACCCAGGTTCAAGCAAAGAAATAGTTTTGTTTTTGTAATCAACTAAAAAATCATCATTTTCTTTTAATTTCGGCACAATTAAAGCAAATTGCTTATATAAAACAGATGATTCTTCGTCAGGCTGTGAAATAATTAAAGGCGTACGAGCTTCATCAATTAAAATACTGTCAACCTCATCAATAATAGCGAAATAATGACCTCGCTGAACAACATCCTCGGCCCTCGTCACTAAATTATCACGTAAATAATCGAAACCGAATTCCGAACTCGTGCCGTAAGTAATATCAGCGTCGTAAGCTTCTTTTTTTGTACAAGGACGTAAATACTCTTCAAACACTTTAAAACTTGCTAAAAGATCTCTTTGCTCATCCAATTGTTGTTGATCAATGTTAACTTTTTCCTGGGTATAAGAGGGGTCATAAAGATAAGACGCGCTTTGAGTAATGCAGCCAACGCTTAATCCCAAACTATAATAAATCTGCCCCATCCAAACAGCATCACGGCGAGCCAAATAATCATTAACCGTAATAATATGAACTCCTTTACCAACTAAAGCATTAAGATAAGCTGGCAAGGTGGCCGCCAAAGTTTTACCCTCGCCTGTTTTCATTTCGGTGATTTTATGTTGGTGAAGAGCTATTCCTCCTAAAAGCTGCACATCAAAATGACGCTGCCCTAAAGTACGCCTCGATGTCTCTCTCACTAATGCAAAAGCCTCGGGTAAAATATCATCCAATTTTGCTTGGTTTGCTCTAATAAGAGTTTTGAGATTCGTTGATCGAGCTAATAATTCTTCAGTTGATAAATCTAATAAAGTTGGCTCTAAATCATTAATGTTTTTTATTAAAGCTGTGTTTTTCTGAACAAATTTTTTATTGGTATCTAATAAATTACTAAAAATTGACATAAATAATCTTATAACTTTTTAATTAAAATAACACTATTAAGTATAGCAAAATTAATATAAAAATACAACTGAATATTCTTAGCTTATCATCATTGCTAAAAATATAAATTTTATGAAAGTATTAAGATAGAAATTTCAAAATGTACGTACGCTTGTACATACAACATACGACTTCAAAAATAATTTTAATTATAAACTTCAGCCAATTTTAATCTTTCTTTTGATTCTCTTAGTAAGCTAAAACTACCGGGTTTAATAAAACCTCCTCCTTAAAATAAGGAGGAGGAGAAAGCTTTCCTAAAATAACTAATTAGGTAAGTAATTTTTGGAAAAATTACTTCTTCTTATTCTTTGCTTTTTTTGCTTTTTTTGCTTTCTTAGTAGCCATAATTATAATTTAATTTTTTATTATCTCCATCGACCAACTTTATGGAGCGATTTCATTTTATAATGTTATTAAACATCTCTTTTTCGTTTGTTAAAACATTTTTATAAAACGTAAAAACTATTATTAATAATTTTTGTAATTTTATATTTCATTATAATTATAAACACTTTTTTGAAAAAATGCAAGTATTTTTTCCACTTTTTTATTTTTACATCCAAATATATTCAAATAAATTATTTTTAAAATTGTCTAAAAAATAATTTTTTAAAATAAATCTAAAGTTTACAAAAATTATCACACCAAACTATCAAATTGACTTAATAATTTTTCAGAAAACACGAATGATTAATGAATTTATTGTTTAAAACCCACTAATTCTATCTCTTCTTCAAGCTTCACGCCAAATCTTTTAAAGACAACTTGCTTAATATGCTGAATTAGCTTGTAAATATCGGCACTTTTGGCATTATTGCTATTGACAATAAAATTAGCATGAAGATTAGAAACCTGAGCGCCCCCTATTTGATAACCCTTAAGACCACTCTGTTCGATTAAATATCCAGCGGGCACTTGATAAGTTTTCCCTTTTTTAATTACAACTAAAGATGTCTGATTTTGAAATTTTTTAGGAAATCGATTCAGGGGTATGTTTTTAAAAACACAACCTGCACTAGGTAATGAGTAGGGTTGAGATTTGTGACGCTTCATTAAAATTTCTTGTATTTTATTTTTAATTTCTTGATTAGTAATTTTTGCTGGCTGATCAATAAGTTGAACTTCCCAAATAATATAAGGCTGATGTTTAAAAATGCTATCGCGATAGTGAAACGAACATTTATTTTTTGATAAAGTAACAGATTTCGTTTTACTATTAAACTTGCTAAGATGAGAATATTTAATTGCTGTAACTTTCAAAATGCCATTACTAATTTCTTTATTACTCACACCCGCATTACCACGAACAGCTCCACCAATACTGCCGGGAATACCTACTAAATCTATAAGATTAACTAATTTATAATCAAACATATAATTTAAGGCAGTCATTAAAGTTACACCCGCACCAAAAGTACTGATATATTTATTCTGCTTTTTAAGTATCTCCTGTTTATTATTTTGAATTTTTAGCACTAAACCATCAAAACCGTCATCACTTATTAAAAGATTACTACCTCCACCTAAAATAAAAACGTTGAGCTTGTTTTGATTGGCTCAAGCTAAAGATTTTATTAATTGGTCTTCATTTTCTATGGTGGCAAAATATTTCGCCTCTCCCCCAGTTCTATAAGTAGTATATTTAGCTAAAAGAACATGCTTTTGAATAAAAATATCCATATGATTATTTTGACGAGTTTAATTTATCTAAAAAAGATTGAAGAATTAGAGAAGCAGCAACATCATCAACTCTTTTTGTTTTGTTATTTCAGTTATAAGCTTCTTTAGTTGATAAAATTTCATTCTCCTCATAAACATTAACTCCAGTTATTTTATTTTTAACAAAATTAAAAAAAGATTTGGTAATTTTTGTTTGGTCAGTATCAGTAAAATTAAAACTTAAAGGTATACCTATAACGATATCGGTGATGTTCTCACCTTTAATGATCTCAAGCAAAGATTTCAAAATAAAAGCTTTATTTTTATTATCAATAATTTTATAAGGAAATGCTACTTTTCTATCTTCGTCACTTATAGATAGGCCTATTCTTTTCTCGCCATAATCAATTCCTAACACTTTACCCATTTTAAAACTTTATTTTGATTTTTTATAAGAGTGGTTTCTTAGAGAGTTAAAATAAGCGATTTTTGAGGCATCACTGCTATTGAATGTTCAAAATGGCAAGCTGGCTCTCCATTTAAAGTAGAAAAAGAGCCGTCAGGATTCTCAATAATTTCTCCGCTCTCATAAGTGAGCATTGGTTCTAAAGCCAAAACATTACCTTTATTTAAAACAATGCCTTTATGAGGCCTGCCAAAGTTAAAAACTTCCGGACTTTCATGAAGCTCATATCCCACACCATGACCGACTAAATTTTTAATTACCACTAAACCATTTTTCTCAGCACAACTCTGAATGGCATAGCCAACATCACCAAGAGTATGGCCAGCAATAGCCGCCTTAATTCCCTCTAATAAAGCGCGCTTTGTTACAGTTAAAAGCTTTTTCTTTTTGTCGGAAATTTTGCCTATACCAATACTAATGGCACTGTCCACAAATAAATTTTTATAAATCAACCCCAGATCCAGTGATACTAAATCTCCTACAGCTAAAATTAAATCTTTGGTTGGTACTCCGTGAACGATTACTTCATTTTTGGAAACGCATAAAGAATGAGTGAAAGGAATATCCATAAAATTAGCTTGATAATTTAAAAATGCTGGTTTTGCACCAGCCTGAGTAATTAAATCATAAGCCATTTTATCTAACATATCGCCAGATACCCCCGGCTTAGCAGCTTGAGCAAGCTGCTTTAGAATACGGGATAAAAGCTTTCCTCCTTCCCTTAATGTTTTAATTTCTTGCTGAGTTTTGGTTGTAATCATAATAAAATAATTTATAGCTCCTCTAGTGTTTCCAACCCCAATAATCAATTCGAAATTATTTGGAAAGAATATTGTCGATAATTTGAGTAATGTTTTGATGAATTTCCTCAATTGAACCAATGGCATTTACAGAATAGAGAATTTGTTTCTCCTTTAAAAAGTTGATAGCTGGAATAATGTCCCGATAAAAAACTTCTAAGCGAGTTTTAATTACTTCCGGATTGTCGTCATTTCTTTGAATTAAATCACCGCCACAATTAGGACATTTTTCAAGACCCGGATTAAGAGCTAAAGAAAGGGATTCTCCACACTGATCGCAATAGCGTCTCGTTGTTGACCTCTTATAAACCTCTTCGTCGGGCATATCTAAATAAATCGCAATAAGAGGTTTCGTTTCTAATCAATTGAAAAATTCAACTAAAGACTCTGCCTCTATAAGATAGCGTGGGTTGCCTTCAAAAATCACACCCTGTCCTTCTGGCAATTCTATAATTCTTTTAACCCAAACAAAAGTAGTAAGAGCCACTGGCACTAAATATCCTTTTTGAATGGTCTCATTAATTTTAGCCGCAATATCATTTTTGCCATTTTTAGCTCATTCACGTAAAAGATGACCTGTTTGTACTATCTCTAAATTATACTTTTGCGCCAATAACTTTGCCTGAGTATCTTTGCCACAATTTGGCTTTCCCGTTATAAAAATAATCATAAAAATAAATTACTTTATAATAGTTCGTTAAAATGCCCACTTTTGCTACTATCTTTAATTCGCCTGCCATAAAGATGATTAAAATTCTAAAACAATAGGTAAATTAATTAGGTCAAGAAAAATAATATTTTCTCTAATTAATAATCATACTTCCTCATTGTAATCTGGGCTTCGATTTCTCTTTTAATTTCAATAGCCACGGCGACTAAAATGAGAATCGAAGTACCACCTAAATTAAAGGTATTTACTTTGGTCACCCCCTCTAAAATCATCGGTAAAATTGCTATCAAAGCAAGAAATAAAGCGCCAAACAAGGTGATCCGACTGGAAATTTGAGATAAATATTCCGCTGTTTTTTCTCCTGGTCTATATCCCGGAATAAAACCACCCATTTTCTGCAAATTTTCAGAAATTTCTTTCGGCTCAAAAGTAATACTGGTATAAAAGAAAGTGAAGAAAAATACCAATAAAAAGTAGACGGCAGAATAAACGATCTGGTTTTGAAATAGGTTAACAAGAAAAGTACCGATTTGAAGTGCGGCAGCATATTTGGTTGCAACTAAAAGCTGCCCAATAAAACTCGGGAGCATTAAAACAGAAATAGCAAAAATAATTGGAATAACACCTGCTTGGTTCACTTTTAAAGGTAATTGAGTGGTGACTCCTCCATACATTTTGTTACCCCTGACATGTTTTGCATAAGACACTGGGATTCTTCTTTCCCCTTCGGTCACAAAAACAACAGCTACAATCATAAGCAACGCTAATACCAAGAAAGAAATAATATTGAAAATTTGGTTAGATTTGTAAGTAAAAAAAGTTGTTACAAAACTTCTAGGTAAATCAGCAACAATACCTGCAAAAATTATTAAAGAAATGCCATTGCCCATTTTTTGTTCTGTAATTAAATCACCTATTCAAACGAGAATCATAGAAACAGCTGTTAGTACAACTATATCTCGCAACAAAACAAAATTAGAAGAAACTTGGATAATTTTTTGAAATTCAAACAAGCGAATCATAGCAAATCCCTGAAGTGCTGCCAAAGGTATTGTTAATCATCTTGAGTAATTTCCGAATTTTCTTCTTCCTTCAGCGCCTTCTTCGTGAAACATTTCTTTAAGGCTTGGAATCACCATTGCTAAAAGCTGAAGAATAATTGAGCTCGTGATATATGGACCAATACCTAAAAGTGCTATAGATAAATTTTTAAAAGCACCGCCAGTAAAAATATTAAATAAACCAAGAATCTGATTAGCCTCTAAAAAACTTTTAAGTTTATCTGGGCTTACGTCGGATAAAGGAATTATAGTAAGTAAACGAAAAACTAAAAGTAATCCAAAAATATTAAGAATCTTTTTCCTTAAATCTTTTGTTTTAAAAATTGTAATAAGATTTTTAAACATAAGCTAATTTTATTCTATCTTTCCGCCAGCTTGCTCTATTTCGGAAGCTGCACCTTTAGAAACCTTGATAGCGGACGAAATGACATATTTTTTATTAATTGGCTTTTTAGAAGCAATAATTTTAAATTGCGTTTTTAATGAAGGGATAAAATGATACTGCTTTAAAATTTCTGGAGTAATTTTGGTACTCTCAGGAATAATTTTGCTTAGTTCATCTAAACGAATCTCGATCTTATGACGAGAAACAGAGGTATTTTTAGCACCTCGCCATTTTGGTAGCCTTAAAAACGCCTCTTTTATTTGAGGCTTGATTTTTCTACCAGCCCGGGCCTTTTGACCTTTTTGGCCTTTTCCCGAATATGTTCCTTTTTTGCCTCCTCTACCTATATTTTTTGCCTTTTTATTTTTATGAAGAGGCTTCAGATTGTGTATTTGCATTTTCTATTTTTTGATTTATTTTATTAGAGTCTTTAAAATTTTTATATTTATTACTTAATAATATGAAAGCTTTATTTAAAGATTTCGCATTATTTATTACATTATGTGAGTTACCTAAAACCTTAGTAGTAATATTTTTAATACCTGTTAAATTAAGAATTTCTCTAATAACACCGCCCGCGATAATGCCTTTGCCTTCTTTAGCTGGTTTCAAAATAATTTCGCTGGCCGAATATTTAGCGGCTATTTCAAAGGGAATGGTGTCATTTTTAACAAGAGGAATGGTAATTAAATGCTTAAGAGCATCCTTTTTTGCCTTATCAATAGATTGCGATACATCTGCGCCTTTCGCCATACCTAATCCTATTTTATCGCGATGATTGCCAACTGCCATAGTGGTTCTGAACGATAATTTTTTACCACCGCCAGTAACTCTTGCTACCCTTTTAATTTCTAAAATCACTTCGTCAAAGTCAGATTCAACAGAATGTTTTAGATCCCGACTTTTATCTAAACCTTTAGGTCTTTTAAAATTTTTTTCCTCTTTATCATTAGAATGATTGTTTGTTGTATTTCTTGCTTTCATATTTAAAATTTTATTCCTCCTTCTCTTAAACCCTCGGCTAATGCCTTTACTCGGCCTTGATATTTATAACCGCCCCTATCAAAAACAATAGTTGTAATATTGCTCTCTTTCATTCTTTGAGCCAATAGCTTTCCCAACTCTTTAGCTTTTTGTGTTTTTGTTTGCTTATTATTTTTTAATTCTTTTTCAAAAGCAGAGGCCAATGTCTGCTGACCGATATCATCAATTACTTGAGCATAAATATATTTATTGGAACGAAATACAGAAAGTCGGGGTTTTTCTTTTGTCCCTTTAATTTTTGTTCTAATTTTTTTATGAATCCTTTCGCGTCGTTTTCGCTTAATTTGTTGAATATTAGTCATACAGTAAGCAGTTTAAATTATAAAATTTAAAAATTATGTTGATGAGGCACCACCTACTTTCTTTCCGACCTTATGAATTACTTTTTCATCGCTATAGCGAATACCCTTACCTGAATAAGGATTGATCTTCCTCTGGTGTCTTACTAAGGCGCTAAAATCCCCAACCGCTTGTTTAGAAATACCAGAAATACTTATAGTATTTTTTTCTACTTTTACTTCTAAACCCTCTGGTATCTCTAGAGAAACCGGATTACAAAAACCAATATTTAGAATAATCTGGTTTCCTTTCACTTCGGCTTTGTACCCTATTCCTTGAATTTCTAATTTTTTTTCAAAGCCCTGAGAAACACCAATAATAATATTATTCAGTAGGGCTCTTAAAGTACCTCAAGAGGCTTTATCAACGTCATCAGCCTTTATAGGGGTTACCAATAATTCGTTATTTTTCTGGTTAACAACAAAACCGCGAGGAATTGATAAAGATAAAGTTCCCTTTGGCCCTGTGGTAATTACTTGATTATTTTCTATTTGTACTACTACATTTTCTGGAATAGTAATGGCTTTTTTCCCAATTTTAGACATAAACGATTATTTAATAAATATTAATAGATTTCAAATAAAACCTCTCCTCCTAAATGCATCTTTTTGGCCTGTTTATTGGTCATAATACCTTGAGGGGTGGAAATAATAATACTACCAAAACCCTTTTTATAAGGGTGAATTTCTGTATTTTTGATATAAATTCTTCGCGAGGGTTTAGAAATACGTTTAACATCACTAATAAATGGCGTTCTATCGGCGTTATATTTCAAAACCACTTCTAAATTGTGCTTTGAACCTTTACCAGTTTCTGTAAAATTTTCTATATATCCCTCTTGTTTTAAAACTTGTAAAATTTCCTTTTTCAATTTTGAATAAGGTATAATGACAACAGTTTTTTCTGATAATCCAGCATTTTTTATTCTAATAAGCATATCAGCTATGGGATCGGTCATAAAAATAATTTAAACAATTTATAATTATTTATGGGTACTTTAAAAATTTATCAGCTTGATTTCTTGACACCGGGAATTTCGCCTTTTGAAGATAACTCTCGAAAACAAATACGGCAAAGCCCGAAATCTCTCATATAGCCTCTCTTTCGACCACAACGAGAGCAACGTCTTACAATGCGGCTAGAATATTTAGGGGTTTTTTTTGCTTTTGCAATAATAGATTTTTTTGCCATAAAAATTAATCTTAATTTAAAGCTTTATCATAATTATGAGGGTTTTTAACTATTTTGCCAAGGGAAAACCTAGGAGTTCAAACAGTTTAATAGCTTCTTCCTGGTTTTTAGTATTAGTTACAAAAGTAACTTCAATACCAAAAGGAATTTTTATTGTTTCACCAGAAACCTCGGGAAAAGCATTAATATCTTTTAGACCTATGGTAAGATTGCCTCTCTTATCAAAATGTTTTTTAGAAATACCCCAGAAATCACGAGTTCTCGGCAGAACAATATTAACAAACTTATCGATAAAGTCAACCATTCTTTTATCCCTTAGGGTTACACTAAAGCCAATAATCATACCCTCCCTAATTTTAAATGAGGCAATTGAATTTTTAGCGGCACATTTTTTTGGCGTTTGTCCTGTAATTTCAGCTAACTTTTCACTAATATTTTTTTCAATCTCTTCACTTTTAGATCCTTCAGCGGTTACTAATTTACCAATACCGCTATTAATAACTACTTTTACAATGCGAGGCACTGCTAACTTTCCTTTTTTGCCTTGATTTTTCTGGAAAAAAGGAACAACTAACTTTTCATAATTTTCCTTATAAGAAATTTTCATAAAACTTATTTAAATAAAAGAGAATATTCTTGTTAAATTTTTGCCTGACATTTTTTACAAACTCGCTGTTTAATTTCTTTATTGCTTTTATTTTTTTCGATGATAAAGCCGACGCGCGTAGGTTTACCACACTTAGGACAAAGAAGCATTACATTAGAAGCAGCAATTGCTTTTGATAAAACTAAGATCTCCCCTTTTTCTCCTTCTTTTCTTGGTTTTCTGTGCTTTTTATAAGTATTGATACCTTCAATTAATACTTTATTTTCTTTGGGAAAAGAACGTGAGACAATCCCAGTTTTACCTCGATCTTTGCCTTTAATAACTTTTACTTTATCACCTTTTTTAATTTTCATACCGAATTTTTATTGTTTAGTTTATACTAATTCTGGACCCAATTCTATAATTTTATTATAGCCTCTTTCTTTAATTTCGCGAGGGACTGGACCCAAAATACGCGTACCCACTGGCTCCAATTTATCATTAACAATGACCACTGCATTCTCGTCGAACTTAATATAAGTACCATTTTTTCTTTTAAAATTGCGACGCTGTCTAATAATAACTGCCTTAACTACATCTTTCTTTTTAACCGCTTTTCTTGGTTTGGCCACTTGTACAGAAGCAATAATAAGATCACCTATTTGACCATAACGACGATAAGATCCGGGCTTAATCTGAATGCATCTTACTATTTGGGCCCCACTATTATCGGCGACTTTTAATAAAGAACGTGCTTGAATCATATTTATATTTATTTATATAATATTACACTAAAATCAAATAAATTTCAAGAGCTAATTTGATTTTATATCTTCTTAATAATTATTCATCTTTTTTCCTTAGAAAGAGGTCTTGTTTCTTCTATAATAACTCTATCGCCTAAATGATATTGATTTTGAGGATTATGAGCTTTAAATGATTTTAGGGTTTTATAATATTTTTTGTAAAGAGGATGTTTTTTAAGGCGACTTACTTGAACAACACAAGTTTGATTCATCTTATCAGAAATTATTATTCCCTTTAATTGTCTTTTTATTTTTGTCTCGGTATTATCCATATTTTATAAAAATTATATTTTTCTTTATCTTAAAACTAGCTTTATATTAAATTATATTAAATTAGGCTGATTTTTGTTTCATAAATGTTAAAATGCGAGCTATATCTTTTTTAAGTTCTTTGATAATGTTGGAGTTTTTAATTTTGCCCATTTTAACGTCAAATTCTGTTTTTAGTAATTGAATTCTTTTTTCGTTTAGCAATTGAGCTAACTCGTCTTTGCTTTTTGCTTTAAGCTCTTTTATTTCTTTAACTTTCATAATATTCAAATTAAGATTTAACTATTTTTGTTTTAAAGGGAAGTTTAAAGCTTGCCTGTTTTAAAGCCTCTGTGGCTTTTTCTCCTGATATTCCATCAATTTCAAAAATAATTCTTCCGGGTTTTACAGGAAAAGCATAATGATCAACATCACCTTTGCCGCCACCCATTGTAACTTCAGGGGGTTTTTTAGTGATTGGTTTATCAGGAAAAACTCTAATCCAAATTTTACCTCCCTTTTGAATATAGCGCAATAGCACTCGCCTGCTCGCTTCCAGTTGACGACTAGTAAGACGTGCGGATTCTAAGGCTTTTAATCCAAATGATCCATATTCTAAATTGACGCCCCGGCTTTCAAAAGTGCGACTTCTAGATCTTCCTTTTTGACTCTTTCTATATTTTGTTTTTTTAGGAACTAACATATTTTCTTATTTATTAATGATTTATTTAGTCTGATTCTTAATTTTAACAGCTATTTTTGTGCTATTTTGATTTACTTTGACTAAAAACATCGCCTTTATAGATTCAAACTTTGATACCAACGGTGCCATAGGTGCAATGCGCTGTTGCTGTACCATAATCAATATTACTTCTCAAAGTATTAAGGGGCAATTTTCCGTCTTTAACAAAATCATCACGACGATTTTCTGAACCATCCAAACGACCAGAAACTAAAATTTTTGCTCCTTTTACTTCGCGGTTAGCCATAATACGTTCTAAATATTTTTTAATCGTACTACGATAAGGCATTCTTCTCTCAATATCATCAGCAATTTCAAAAGCAACTATTTGACTATAAGCAAATGGCTTTCTAATCTCCTCAATATTTAAAGAGATATTGAAAGTATCAGGTAAATGATTCTTTTTGCGATATTTTGCTACGGTATTAGATACTACTCTTTTAATTTCATCCAAACCTTCTCCTCCATGTTTGATAATAATGCCGGGTTTAGCGGTATAAATAGTAATATTAATTTTATCACCCTTCCTTTCTATTTCGATGCTTTGATAATGGGCTTTTTGAAGCAATTTATCTAAAGTCTTTCTAATCAAAAGATCTTCTTCTAATTTTTGTGGTAAGGCTTTCATATCAAATCAACGCGAACTTCAGGTTTTGTTAATGCCTAATCTTTTTGCTATGGGATTAATTTTTTGTGCCATAATAATTATTAATTTTATTTATTTTAGAAATGTTTTTGAATATTACTAACTAGCCGATAACTTTTCGTTGAATTATTTTCTTTGACTGTGCCTTAGTCGCTTTCACATTAACTCTTTTCGATTGCTGAGACTTTTTATTTACTTTCTGAGTATACACTTTTTGTTTTTTGCGACCCTCTTTTTTTATCTGACTTTCTGCTTTCAAAGGCTCTAATTCTTTTTCTTGAGGTTCACGCTCCTCTAAAATTATATCAACATGAGAGAGACGATGTCTTATAACATTAGCTGATCCTCGAGCTCGGGGAAACATTCTTTTCAACATCGGGCCTTGATTAACAGTAATATTTTTTATATAAAGTTTTGCTGGATCTATTTGAAAATTATGAGTTGCATTAGCAGCGGCTGACTTTAATAATTTCAAAAGAGGATCACTGGAACGACGTTTCAAATGTTTTAATTGAGCTTCTGCTCCTTCCAATGACATTCCTTTGATTAAATCAGCAACTGCCCTTACTTTTCTGGGCGCGATTTTTAAATATTTTATTGATGCCTTGATTTCCATAATTAATTCAGTTATTAATTCAGTTATTATTTGCCAGGAGTTGCTCGAGCACCTCCTTTTTCTACTGCTCTCTGCAATTTTCCTCCGTGTTTAATAAATTTTCTTGTTGGAGCAAATTCACCTAACCTATGCCCTACCATTTCTTCAGTAATTTCCACATTAATAAAATTTTTGCCGTTATAAACACTAAAAACAAATCCGACCATTTCTGGAGAAATCATACAGGCGCGATTTCATGTTTTAATAGGAGTTTTATCGCCTGGTTTTAATTTACTTATTTTTTTTAATAGTTTTTCATCTATGTAAGGACCTTTTTTAAGAGAACGAGACATAATATAAAATTAGATATTTAATTATTTTATTTCTTTTTATGAGAAGGACGACGCGAAACTATAACTTTATCAGAATATTTACCTTTTTTTCTTGTCTTATGGCCGCCAGTAATATTACCTCAGATATCTTTAGGCCTTTTGGTGCCCCTGGGTGATTTGCCCCTACCACCTCCATAAGGATGATCTGGCGGATTCATAGCCGAACCTCTTACTGTCGGACGAACTCCTAAATGTCGAGTCCTGCCAGCCTTACCCAATTGTATCAAACTATGTTCAGGGTTGGAAAGATTACCAATGGAAGCGTAACATTCATTTAGTATTTTTCTTATTTCGCCAGAAGGCATTTTTATATAAGTGTATTTTCCTTCCTGGCCTGTAACTTCAGCATAAGAACCTGCACTACGAGCAATTTTTCCTCCTTTTAAAGGTGTGATTTCAATATTATAAACCTGGGTAGCATTGGGAATATTTTTTAGTTTTAATCTATTGCCTATTTTAATAGGAGTTTTTTCATCACAAATAATTTTATCACCTGGTTTTAAACTTTGAGGCATTAAAATATAAGATCTTTTTCCGTTCTGATAACACACTAAGGCAATAAAGGCACTTCTAAATGGGTCGTATTCAATACGTTCAATCTTTCCTTCGAGACCAAGATTTTCTTCTCCAAAACAAACGTGGCGATACAATTTTTTGCTACCACCCCCTTTATGACGAACGGTAATTCTTCCCTGAGATCTACCTTTTTGCCTTTTTTTATAAGATACTAAAGACTTTAAGGGTTTTTCCTTGGATAGATCATCTCTTGAGATATCAATATGGTGTCTTTTACTGGGTGTTATTGGTTTGTTCTTTTTCATAAATTAAATTAACTTTAATTCTAAATATTAAACTCTATTTTATGCCCTTCTTTTAAGGTTACCACAGCTTTTTTCATCGGCTTCTTCTGAAAGGTTTTTTGTCTAA
>Ga0116190_1001366_pt1 | contig 21456 bp, 22 predicted proteins | sample AD_JPNTR4_MetaG_FD_89808 | JGI IMG/M metagenome (GOLD analysis project Ga0116190, IMG submission 89808) | Active sludge microbial communities of municipal wastewater-treating anaerobic digesters from Japan - AD_JPNTR4_MetaG | ecosystem: Engineered > Bioreactor > Anaerobic > Digestate | place...
TTCGTCTACCTCTTTTAAATACTTGGCCAAACGCCTGTCTGCATTCTGAAACTGTTGATACTCCTCATTCTCCCGGTATAGCCACATCGACAGCTCCAAATCGTTTTTCTCTTTCAACAGAGCATGATATTCCCTAGCCACCTCCCAGTCTGAATAAAGAGATGACTTACGGGATTCAAGTTCTACCAACAAATCCTCAAGCCTAACCAGATCCCTGCCTGCCAGGGATAATTTATCCTCGATTTCTTTTCGATTGAGTCTGAACCTTGATACCCCCGATGCTTCTTCTATCCAAAGGCGCCTATCTTCCGGCCTTCCACCCGCGAGTTCTTGAATGGTCCCCTGGCCTATAACCACATAGCCTGTGTGTGATAGCCCGGTGCCTAGCAATAGGTCGTTTACATCTTTATACCGACAAGTTTTGTTGTTGATCCTGTATTCACTAGAGCCATCCCTTGTAAAACGTCTAGTAAGCTCTAGCTCTCTTTCATCTTTGACCCCGTCGATAAGCAGCCTCACTTCGGCCATGCCCATAGCCTTTCTCTTGTGCGTGCCACCGAATATGAGATCTTGCAGCCTATTGCACCGTAGAAGCCTCGGGTTTTGCTCGCCCAGGACCCATCTTAATGCGTCTGCTATGTTGGATTTCCCACATCCGTTAGGGCCCACGATTGCAGTAATTCCTGTTCCGAAACTCAAGTCTGTGCGGTCACAAAACGACTTGAATCCATGAAGCGAGATCTTTTTTAGCAAGAAATCAGTGCCTCCTGACAAAGGTTATGTATGTAAATTTATATATGTTATGTAAAGGATTATTCACCCACTGATATAAGGTAACTATGTTATCCAAATATCTAGGAGTGGGAACCTTTTGTCTAAAATCGACCAAATGGCTTATTTCATACTAGCCAATCCAAATATAACAGGTAAAGAGCTTGCTGCAAAGTTAGGCTATTCTGAACCAAAGTCCGTTTACTACTGGCTCGAAAAGGCAGGGTACAGCGGTCTCAAAGATTTCAAGAAAATGGTGTTATCCAGGTCTTTTCCTATCCCAAGTCAGACCGTGGAAACTACACGGGACTCAAAAAGATGGACGACCATGCCCCTTTATTTTGAAAACGACAGCCTGAGGCAACTTGACCTGAAAGAATACATCAACGCACATTTAGGTCCAAGGAGTTTCGCAGTCCTCATTTCAGAAAATAGATACGGAGAGATAGCGAGTCCGGGAGATTTGCTCATAATCGATCCGGAAGGTAAGTGTGGCCAGGGAGACCTAATACTCATAAATCAACAGGGTCATCCGGCCATCGCGAGGGTTTACTATTTGCCCGATAAGGCTCCGATCTACATAGATGTAAAGGACGTTACTCAACTGCTATCCCCTGACTTCATAAATGGCAAGATAATCTTCATTCTCAACCACTCAGTCTAAGAGCCCCTTTTTCTGAAGATATTCTCGGGCGGAATTCTCCTCAGCTTCTTTCTTCGTGCTACCTCGTCCTGTTGAAACCTGTTTGCCATTAATCAAACAAGCGATGTTGTAATGAGGGCTATGATCTGGTCCCTCTACGCTTATGACTCGGTACTCAAGTTTTGCACCGGGGGTCTTTTGCACAAACTCCTGCAAAAGACTTTTGGGATCTATCGGCAGCTCAGTCGGATCCTCATTTATCAAAAGAGCGGTTACCAGTTCTCGAGTCCGTTCCCAACCATATTGTATAAAGTACGCACCTATGACTGCCTCAAATGCACCCGCAAGTATGCTGGGTCTCGCTCTCCCACCAGTTAGTTCTTCGCCTCTGCCCAATTTCAGGTAAGACCCGAGATCCACCATCTGTGCTATTTGAGCAAGCGATGCCCCTGAGACTAATGCAGCCCTCATCCTCGTAAGTTCGCCTTCAGAAAGGCCAGGCAACCGTTCGTACAAGTTCAGTGCCACCGCCAGAGATATGACCGCATCTCCTAAAAACTCCAACCTCTCGTTGGACGGAAACCCTTCACCCTTTTCATTTGAGTACGAAACATGAGTAAATGCTTGGCTCTTCAGCTGCTCGTCAAGGCCTTCTATTGCCTTCTGAAAGACACCCTTTAGTCGTTCAATTTTCTTATGACAAGGCAAGCGTTTTGCCCCCCAAAACCAAAAGAGTTCTTTAGTGCGACGCGAATCTCGCATTCTCTTGCTTTGTTAGGTACATAATCGAGGTCACATTCTGGGTCCGGTTCCTCGTAGTTTATCGTAGGCGGAACGATTCCGTTTTCCATGGCCAAAACCGTCGCAATTGTCTCAACCGCCCCGGCTGCGCCAAGCAAGTGACCAATCATAGATTTCGTTGACGATATCATCGTGTCATACGCTTTTGGGCCCATTAGATTCTTGATCGCTTGAGTCTCGTTGGCGTCGTTGTATGGAGTAGAGGTTCCATGAGCATTGATGTAGTCTATGTCAGAAGGTGTCAACCCTGCGTCTCGTATTGCAGCGTCCATCGCCCTTCTAGCGCCATCACCTTCGGGCGCGGGAGCTGTAATATGATATGCATCGGAACTCATACCATATCCCACTACTTCAGCATATATCCTAGCATTGCGCCTTCGAGCATGCTCTAATTCCTCGAGCACAAGGACTCCGGCCCCTTCGCCTATCACAAAACCATCGCGGTTCTTATCAAAAGGAGAAGACGCTTTGGAGACAAGTTCATTTCTTGTAGACAAGGCTTTCATGTTGCAAAAACCCGCTAAGCACAAAGGAACAAGCGGAGCTTCGGTGCCGCCGGTAACCATCATTTCCGCGTACCCATGCTGTATGATTCTGAAGCTTTCGCCAATTGCATTCGTGCCCGACGCACATGCGGTGACGATAGTGTTTATGGGACCCTTGAGTCCCAAATCGATAGATATATGGCCTGCTGCCATGTTCGGTATCATCATAGGCACAAAAAAGGGTGAGACTCTTCCCGGGCCCTTAGTCATGTAGTTTTCGTATTCATTGGACAGAGTCTCAATACCGCCTATTCCGGTTCCAATAATAACCCCTGCTCTTTCAGGTTCAAGGCCATCATTCATATCCGCATGTTCCGCTGCCATGCGCGCACACGCAACAGCCATCTGGGTGAACCTATCCATTTTCCGAGCCTCACGTCGGTCCAGGTAATCCAAAGGGTCAAAATCAACCTCGCCGGCGATCCTAGAAGGGAAATCTGATGCGTCAAACCGAGTAATCTCCCGTATGCCAGACTTACCCTCGACAAGGCTATTCCAAAACGATGGTAATCCAGTACCTATAGGGCTTATGACCCCCATACCAGTAACAACAACGCGTCTGTTTGCCTCCACCTTCAGGCACATCCTCTCCGTAGACTACGGCCCCGCTGGCCACGAAGGCCGCAGGGCCTCGCTCTAACCGTTATTCTTTGACATGCTCCTTAAGATATTCTACGGCATCTTGGACCGTTGTAAGATTCTCTGCATCTTCGTCAGGTATTGTAATGCCGAAATCACTCTCAAAAGCCATAATAAGGTCCACAATCTCCAGGGAATCGGCCCCTAGATCGTCGATAAAAGAAGACTCCATATTAACCAATGACTCTTCGACACCTAGCTGATCAACTATTATCTTTTTTACCGCTTCGAACAACTTATCCTCTGTCAAGTTATTCACCTCCTCGCAGTAACGCTATATGCTAAACGCCGCTGGTGAACATGCCACCATCGACAAATAAAACCTGGCCCGTGATGTAAGCTGCCTCATCTGACGCCAAGAATGCAACTGCATGCGCGACATCTTCCGGTGTCCCCGGTCTGCCCAAGGGAACCTGGCCAACAAGTTTTTCCTTGATCTCCTGAGGTAGTCCGTCTGTCATATCTGAACTTATGTACCCGGGTGCTACCACATTAGCCGTGATCGTATACCTGGCAAGTTCCTTTGAAAGTGTCCTGGTTAAGCCCACGACACCTGCTTTGGACGCAGCGTAATTAGCTTGCCCAGGGTTACCAGTAAAGGCTACGACCGACGATATACTAATGATTCTTCCCTTTTTTCGCCGAGCCATGGGTCTTGTGACCCACTTAGTGACATTAAACACGCCCTTGAGATTCGTGTCGATAACCAGATCCCACTCTTCTTCGGTCATGCGCACGAATAAAGAATCTTTTGTGACTCCTGCATTGCACACCAAAACCTCAATAGGCCCCATGTTCTTCTCGATTAGGTCTATGAGTTTCTCTGTATCTTTGTATGAGGAGACGTCGCACTGAAAAACCTCTGCTCTTCTCCCAAGAGTTTCTACCATTTTCTTAGTCTCATGTGCGCCTTCTACGTCTCTCACATAGTTCACCGCAATATCGAACCCACTCTTGGCCAGTTGCAGGGCACATGCCCTTCCTATTCCCCGTGACGCACCAGTTATGAGCGCTACTGGGTAGTCACTATTCATAATATCGAAGCCTCCTTATAAAAATCAATAACAGTATTGAGATCGTAAGGAGATGAGAATTGCACAAATCGGACAGCCGGGTTGATTCGTTTTCCAAAGCCTGTAAGAGACTTGCCCGGACCTACTTCGATAAAGCCGGATGCACCGTCGAGGATCATGTTCTCCATGTCGACTTGCCACAGGACCGGCTGGGTCATCTGTTGAATCAAAATATCCTTCACACCCCGAGGATCGCTCAGGCGTCTACCCGTGACATTCGAATAAATCGCAACGGTAGGTTCCTTAAACTCAATCTTCTCAAGGTCGGCACTCAGCCTCTTGGCTGCCGGTTCCATCAATGCACAATGAAAAGGCGCACTTACCGCAAGAGGAACTCCCTTGGCGCCTCGTTCTTGCGCCCTGCGACAAGCATCATCCACAGCCTTTTTGTGTCCGGAGATTACCACTTGTCCGGGACAATTGTAATTTGCACCAGTGACCACTCCCAGTTTTGAGGATTCGTAACAGATAGCCTCAACTTCGGCACAAGGCAGACCGATTATTGCAGCCATGCTCCCTTGACCGGGTGGGCAAGCTTCCTGCATATATCTGCCACGTTTTCTGGTGATCACCACCCCATCCTCCAAACTCAATGATCCTGCCACTACAAGCGCAGTGTATTCGCCAAGGCTCAACCCAGCAACCATGTCTGGCCGCAGGCCCTGACTTTCCAAGACCATAGCTGCAGCAACGCTCACAGTAAGTAGCGCGGGTTGCGCATTGTAGGTCAAAGTTAGCTCGTCCGATGGGCCCCCAAAGATCAAATCCGACAATTTAAAGCCCAGTGCTGCATCGGCCCTCTCAAACACATCCTTTGCAATATCGTATTGGTCGTATAGTTCTTTTCCCATGCCTGGAAACTGTGCTCCTTGCCCTGGGAACACCCATGCTATTTTTCCCAAACAAAACACCTCCCAATGATAACTGCCTAGACCGCTCTGCAGGGGATGGCCAGTAAAGCGAGAGTACCAGGGCCTGTATGGGTACCTATTATCGCGCCAATTTCGGTCTCAAAAAGTCTTCGGATATTGAGTCGTTCTTGAGCTTGCTCCTTGAGTTTTGCTGCTTCGGTAGGAGAATTGGCATCCGAAACGCATACATACAGTTCTTCTTCCCCCAAATGTTCGAGCACAATGTCTACCATCCTAGGGATGACCTTGTTTCTGCCTCTGATCCGTTCCTTTGCCACAACATATCCCTCATCATCAAGAGACAGGATAGGTTTCATGTTAAGCATGCTTCCAAGCAAGTGCTGAGCCTTGCCTATTCTGCCATTTCTAGCCAAATAATCGAGAGTGTCTACTGAGAAAACTGTGATACCTGCTTGAATCATACGCTTGACAGCAGCTACTATTTCGTCAAAAGTGCTGCCCTTCCCTGCCATTTCTTGTGCCAAAATTGCCATCATTCCATACATTCCGGATGCGCTCTTTGAATCGATGACTTCGATCTGTCGGTCGGGCAAAGCCTCTTTCGCCATCACTGCGGATTGGTAAGTACCGCTGAGCGCCGACGAAAGGAGTATGGCGACTACCGATGAACCGTCTTCAGTAAGTCTCTGGAACACCTCTTGGAATTCCCATGGTGACGGCTGTGAGGTTCGTGCTATAACCGATGAACTGGTCAGTCGCTCGTAGAATTCTTTGCCTCGGATCTCATAACCATCTCTATACGATTCCTCACCAAAGTGAACGGTTAGAGGTACAACCGTGATCCCCATTTTCTCCAAAAGTGAGGGCTCAAAATCCTGCGCACTGTCAGTCACGATCTTTACCGTGGCCACTTCAAAACCTCCCTTGGTTTCGCATGTTTTTCGGGTCTCGATCCTAGATTACCAGTTTATCGCGATCGAACCCCAGCTCAGACCAGCGCCAAATCCCACTAATACTACAAGATCCCCTTTGTTGATTCGGCCCTGTTCGTAAGCTTCGTACAGCGCGATTGGAATCGACGCCGAAGATGTGTTACCGTATTTCTCTATGTTAATCATCACTTTTTCTCTAGGAATCTTGAAACGCTGAATTGCGGACTCAATTATCCTTATGTTTGCCTGATGTGGGATCAATAAGTCAATATCATCGGCTGTTTTCCCAATATCCTCGAGCAATCTGGTAACGGCACTGTCCATGGTTTTCACGGCAAACTTAAATACAGCTTTTCCCTCCATATGTACATAATGCAGACCTTGGCTAACTGTATCGCAGCTAGCCGGGAGCTTGGCCATACCTGCCGGGAGATAAAGAAGATCCCTTTGCGAACCATCAACTCCCAGATGAAATCCTAATATCCCTTCTCCTGAATTCCCCCTGGTCAACATCGCTGCACCGGCACCGTCGCCAAAAAGCACGCACGTATTACGGTCTTTCCAGTTAATTAGACGTGACAGCGTTTCTGCTCCTATTACCAGTACGTTTTTGTATACTCCGGATACGATGAATTGAGAGCCTATGGCAAGTGCATATATGAACCCAGTGCAACCGATTTCCACATCGAATGCAGCAGCCCGCTTGGCCCCAATGGCCTCTTGTACGATGCAGGCAGTTGCCGGGAAGGCATAGTCAGGACTTGCGGTTGCAACTATGATGAGATCTATATCTTCTGCTGAGACTTTCGAAGATGACAGACAAGACAGCGCCGCACCCGCCGCCAGATCGGAGGTGCTTATGTCCTTGCTTGCGATGCGTCTCTCCCTGATTCCAGTTCTTTCAACAATCCATTCATTTGAGGTCTCCACCATCTTCTCTAGATCTGCATTCGTCAGTACGTCAGGAGGCACGTAGACTCCCAAAGACTCTATCGTTGCTGAAACGGAATTCTTCATTGTTCACTCTCCTCAAGACCCATTTCCGATATCGTTTCAGATATCAAAGAGGCCACGTTGCCTTCTGCGAATCTAATAGCTTGTTCAATACCCTTAGCAATAGCCAATCCTTTTGAAGAACCATGACACTTGACCAAACACCCCTGCAGACCAAGCATGGGAGCCCCACCATAGATTGAATAATCGAACGAACGCGCTAACTCATCAAACACGGGGCGAAGCAGCAGTGCCCCCATTTTAGATATAGTGCCTCTATTGATTAAATCTTTAAGACATTTCATCTGAAAGAGCAAAGCTCCCTCGGACGCCTTCAATAGCACGTTACCAACAAATCCGTCAGCAACTATGATATCTGCTTTGTTAAAGAATACATCGCGGGCTTCAATGTTACCCACAAAGTTTATCGGAGCGTTGTGCATCAATTTGTAAGCCTTTTTTATTGTAGTGGTACCTTTACTGGATTCGGTTCCAATGTTCAATAACCCCACCCGAGGATTTTTCCAACCTAACACCATGTCTGCATATAGACTTCCCATAAGGGCAAAATCAACCAGGTTGCTCGGACGAACATCATACGATGCCCCCAAATCCATCAGCAAGACACCATGATCATTGCAAGAGGGAAAAACCATGCCTAAGCAAGGTCTTTCTACGCCCTTAGCACGACCCAAAATCAGAACTCCGCCCGCCAACAGTGCACCCGTCGAACCTGCTGAGACAAAACCCGAGGCCTGACCGTTCCTGACAGCCGCAAGACCCCTAACAATCGTTGACTCACTTTTGGTTTTCACCGCCCTGACAGGCGACTCCTCAGATGTTATCACTTGATCGCACACGAGCGTAGCCAGATTCGGATGCTCGATCCTGCTCTTTAGAAGTTCAACGGCCTCACTGTTCCCTAGCGCCAAGATCGATGCCCCTTGCTCCAGCGCCAACACACAACCGTCAATTACCTGATAAGGCGCATCGTCGCCACCCATCAGATCAACAGCTATTGCCTTTTTGTTATCAATGCCCGTTTCGTTCAATTCTCGCTCCCTCTTTCATCAAGGGAAAACACCAAAAACTTACCTCTGAACACCAACTCACCCTTGGAACGTGTCTCTACAAGCACCGAAAACTTGTCTCCCCTGTCGCTTATGACTTGTCCTTTTGCCACAAGTCTTTCTCCTACTTTAACTTGGCGTTTAAACTTGAGATTTGCAATTCCCGTTACCACATTCTCTGCATCGACGATGCAGATTGCAAGGGAATCTGCCTGTGCGAATATGTACTGGCTCCTTGTTATACCGGACCTTTCAAATGCCATTTCCGGAGTAGTCTCAAGTATAGATATAGCGGATTTGCCCAAATCCAGATCAACTAGTTCTCCTACTATCTCTTCGCCACCCATCGCACGAACAATTCCATAAGCTCTTTCGGCGAGTTCTTTGGTCCTGGTTCTCTGGTCTGGAATGCCCAAAGCCAACCTGTCAAGACGTATGGTCTGGGGACTCACGTCAAAATAGCGGGCCAACCGCCTATCCGGAAGGAAGGGGTTCGCCGACAAGATATCTTTTAGTCGTTCACGTCGTTCTTTCGGGCTCAGCGCCATCTACACCCGCCTCAGAATTCTATATAACCTAACCTTATGGGTAGATATTAACACCTACCATACAAGCTATGTCAAGTGTCTCTCTTTTCTTTGATAACAAAAAAACTCCGAAATTTCGGAGTCTTTTATTGTGTTATTGCCAAGCGTGTGAACAGCTTACTTCTCCTTCACTTTTGTAACTTGACGGCCCTTGTAATATCCGCATTCGGGACATACCCTGTGTGGTAGTGTTAACGAATGGCACCTTGGGCATTCTATGAGATTGGGAGACGTAAGCCTGTTCCTCCAGGCAGAGGCCCTGCGCATATCTCTTTTAGATGCCGAGGTCCTTCTTTTTGGTACTGCCATGTTCCTTGCTCCTTTCCTCCACCGCGTCCAGCAGTTTCCTGCCAAATAGCGTAGGTTCTTCGCCAAGTTCTTCCTCTGTGTCTTTCTCACGGGTATCGTACCCAGGAACTCCCTCACAGTCCGGGGTGCATAGAGGTTTCATCGGAAGACTAAGTATGAGCTCATGCTTTATCATGTCGTCTAGCACACAAAATGCGCCCTGCAGGGCAAACATCTCCACATCGTCATCATCGTTCGCCGCCACAGCTCCAAGAAAAGCTTTTTGGAACTTACCCTCGCAACTGATGTGAAACTGCTGGTCGTACTCTTTCAGGCATCTTGAACAAGTAAGACGGACGACACCTTCAGCATTAGCCTGGACATATATTCCATCCCCGGTTGATGTCGCAACCCCTTGCACCGAAATCGGACAAGACAGATAGACCTTATCCTCCCCTTCCAAGAATAGGTCAGAAGGCCCTTCCTGGAAAAAGGAGAAACTCGAACCCGGTTCTTTGATTATGCTCGATACATCAATTTTCAAATTATCGCTTACCTCCATTGACAAGACGGATTATACAAGGACGCGGACAGGGATGTCAAGGATTCACGCCGTAGGTTACAACGGCGATAGCCTCTTGGAATGTGCTAACGCCTACTACCATGAGATCGTGGGCTAATCTAGCCGCCTCGTCATAATTTTCCTTGGGCACCAGGAAAATGTCTATACCCATTCTCTCGCAAGCAATCGTCTTTTGGGCAATACCACCTACTGCACATACTCTCCCATCTCTATCCAAGACTCCGGTGCAGGCTATCTTTCTGGCTTGTATCATATCATCCCCTAGACGGTTCAAGACCTCAAGGGCAAATGCAAGTCCTGCTGACGGGCCTGCAACGTCACCAGTGTAGGAGGAAACCCGGATAGGTAAGTCATATTCATCAGAAACTTCTATTCCGCTGGCCCTCAAAGCTACATAGGTGGCTATCCTCTGACTTTCTTCCATAGCCTCACGGCTCTTCTTTGCATAATCTTCCGGTTGCATTCCGCCGAACACTTGGCTCTTTGTCCAAAGTCCGGTTTCCGAATCCACGGCCGCGATAATGCATTCAAGCACGCTCGCATCTTGAGCCAAGACTGAAACCATATAGAAAGAATGTTCCTTAGGAGGATATTCAGACACTTCCAAAACATCGCAAAGATCCATGACGGGTCCCGGGTAAACTACAAGGCAGCCTGATGGCACAACTCCAAGGCAACACACAAAACACCCGAAGAGAATAATCTTGACAACAATCCTCAGCTTCTTCCGCTTGTTGCCACAAGACAAGTCACCGAACATTATTATGCAAAGGAGTCAGAATCCCACGGGTCATCGTCAAACCCTGCGTCTGAGATCCTTCGTATCTCCGGCACTTCAGAGTCTGCGACATCAGGTCTGTCTTCTGCGCTTACACCTAGCTCTTGGCGATTTGTCCTTATTTCTTCAAGCATAGATAAGAGCAGATTCTCCACTTTCTCCATGAGTTCATCCGCATATTCTCGAGCGCTCATGTGTATTTCGGTCGCGACCTCCTGAGTCCTATCGAGAATCTCTTCTGCCTGCTTCCTTGCTTCCTTAGCGACAATGGATTCGGAAGCTAGTATGCTGATTTGACCCTTAGCGTCGCTAATAATCTCATCAGCTTCTTTCCGGGCTTCTTGCAGTATGCGATCCCTTTCTTTCAGAAGCCATTTGGCTTGCTCTAGTTCTTGAGGAATTGCTGCCCTTATTTCGTCGATCAGGTCAAAAACTTCATCTTCATCTACGACAAGTTTTCCTACCAGTGGCAAGCGCGAGCACTCAGAAAGGTATGTATCCAACCTGTCAATCATCGAAAGTACATCCATCACCTTTAGCCTCCTGTGTTTTACTGCGTAGATTGATCCGACACGCTTACTTCCCTCATCTTCCTTATCAGCTTAGTTTCGACGCGAGGCGGTACTAAATCCTTTATGCACCCGCCATATTGAGCAACCTCTTTGACTAGGCTTGAGCTAAGGTAAAGATAGTCAATAGACGTCATCATGAACACGGTTTCTATGCCAGGGTCCAATTTCTTGTTCATCAATGCCATTTTGAATTCATAGTCGAAATCCGAAACCGCTCTTAATCCTTTAACCATTATATTAATGCCGTTTCGCCGGGCAAAATCAACCAGAAGCCCGCTGGCTCCTACTACTTCGACATTTGGCATATCTTCGCATTCGTCTCTAATCATTTCTAATCTCTCACTAACAGAAAACAGGGGGGTTTTTGACGGATTGTTGAATACTGCGACATATAGTTTCTCGAAACATCTCGCGCTTCGTTTGATGATATCAAGATGTCCATTAGTGATAGGGTCAAAACTTCCTGGATACACTGCAGATTGCAAGAGACCAACCTCCGTTCGCCTGGCTTTCAATAAAATGAATCATCTCAGTTTCTACGTTATGATGATACCATTTAATGTGACTTCAATAAACCTGAGTCACCTAGATCTTGCGTGTTGCGTTAAATCGCCAAATCGACTTTCGATCTCGTCCACAAGCGCAGAGTATTCTTGAGGAACATGGCCGCTGTCATTAAACGCATCCATGGTACGCCTAGCTTCTTCCCTAGCTTTCTCTATTGTCTCAGTGGTAATGCCCAGATCCTCTACATTAGTTCCGGAAAGCCCATGCTGCCTAACTCCAAAGAACTGCCCGGGACCCCTCTGCAAGAGATCTATCTCGGCTAGCTCAAATCCGTCAAACACAGTTTCGAATACTTTTAGCCTGTCCAAAGATTTAGCCTCGCCATGAGATGGGATTAGGAAACAAAATGCATCCTGTCCGGCGCGCCCTATCCGCCCCCTTAGTTGATGCAAAGTAGCAAGGCCAAACGCCTCGGCTCCTTCTATCACCATACAGGTTGCATTAGGAACGTCTATCCCAACCTCCACCACTGTAGTGGCTACAAGCACCTGAATCAGCCCTTGAGAAAAATCTGACATCTGCTGTGACAAGAAATCGCGAGGCATGCCTCCATGCGCCAATCCGACTTTGATACCCTGTAGATAGCCCTGACTCAACTCTTCAAAAACGCGTTCAACAGATTTTCGCTCCGATTTACCATCGCTAATCTGTGGACATACCACATACGCTTGATGTCCTCTTGCGATCTCTTCACGCACCTTGTCATAAGCTGTCTTTCGTTGACCGTATTCCAATAGCCGCGTCTGAATCCTGTTCGCACCATAGGGTAGCTCATCGATAACAGATACATCGAGATCCCCATAGATCGTCAGAGCCAACGACCTAGGAATCGGCGTAGCGCTCATGATAAGCACATGAGGTACCGAGGTTTGGGCGGAAAGATTCATACGCTGTTTTACACCAAATCTATGCTGTTCATCGGTGACAACCAGTCCAAGGTTGGCCCATTTAACACTTGGTTCCAACATAGCGTGAGTACCGACTAAGATATCTATGTACCCCTCGGAAATGCTCTTGAGAACCTCCTCTTTTTCAGAAGCAGTAAGGCTCCCCGAAAGGAAACCAACCCTGGCAAATTTGCCGGCAAGTTGTTGGATCGTTTCTAGGTGCTGTCTAGCCAGGATTTCCGTGGGGGCCAAGAACGCACCTTGATAACCATTGCTCACAGCAGATAACAGCGCCCAGATAGCAACGACTGTCTTCCCGCTTCCGACATCTCCTTGGATAAGTCGATTCATGATTCTACCAGAGGAGAGGTCTTGCTCGATGTGTTTTATGGTCCTCTCTTGAGCCATGGTCAAGCGAAATGGCAACGAAGCCACAAATTCCCTAGGGAGACAGAACTTTTCGAAACCAGGCATAACGCCTTTGGCGGTGTTTTCCTTTTTCATCATTAAGAGGGCCATCTGTTGCAGAAATACCTCTCTGAAGGCAAAGGTTCTACGAGCCCTGTACCACATCTGGGCATCTTTAGGCAAGTGAATGTCACAGTACGCCTGTCTCTGGCTCACAAGTTCATGTCTGGCGATTGCGTCAGCAGTAAACAGTTCCGGAACCAAGCCAAGATAAACCTCAAGGTTCTCGCCAATAACCCTAGATATGGTTGAAGAAGGCAGTTCTGCCTTACAATGATATATTGGGATAATTGGCCCATGGACGTCTGTCCTTGCTCCCTCTTTAACCAAAGGGTGAGCTATCTCCCAGCTCTCACGGCGCCATTCTGCCTTGCCAGATGCGACAACTTTCATTCCCCTACGCAGCCTGCTTGTCATGTATGGCATATTGTACCACACCAGGTAGCAAAGACCGGTTCCGTCTGATATGCCTACACGCACAACAGGGCCTCTCAGACCCGGAATTGTGACAGTTGTTGTAACTCTCCCTGCCACAGTCACCTCATCTCCGGGCCTCAAATCCGCGATCCTCTTGGTGCAGGAAAAATCATCTATCCTAAACGGAAAGTAATCGAAAAGATCCTTGATAGTATGAATTCCAAGAGAATTGAATTCTTTGGCTCTCTTAGGCCCGACACCTTTTAAGTACCTAATATCTTGAGTTAGAGACATCTGTTTATCCATTATTCCACCGACACAATATAGTAGTACAAAGGCTGCCCACCGAAATGAACCTCTACATCACATGTATCACCAAAACCGTCTGTTAACATCTCATAGACTGTCTTAGACGTAGCTACATCAATATCTTGCCCGTAATAGACAGTTATTACTGAATCATTTTCTCTGACCATCTTGGCCATGATTGCCATAAGCACTTCCTGAGGATCGTGCCCCACTATCTCGACCTTGCCTTCAATCAATCCAATGATATCGCCTTGTTTGAATACGTGCCTGCCAAATTTGCCATTTCGGGCTGCAAATGTAACTTCGCCAGTCTTTACGCTTCGGATTGCTTTCCCTGCTTTCCGCAAGTTGTACTCCATATCTTCGTCTAGATTGAGCGATAAAAGGGCGGATATGCCCTGAGGCACAGTTCTAGAGGGGACGATATACATCCTCCGACCGGTAATCCTCTTGGCCTGTTTCGCTGCCAGGAATATGTTTGAATTGTTGGGCAAAAATATGACCTTGTTCGTACTCAACGAGTTTACCGCAGCGGAAACATCGCTTGTCGATGGATTCATCGTAATGCCACCGTCCATGACCAAGTCACACCCAAGGTTCTTCATTATGGCTTTGAGTCCTTCTCCGGTGGCCACAGAAATCACACCTATGTTCTTAGTAGCGCTCGCAGGCAGGCTAATCTCTCTATCATGCGTAGTTACAGTCTTTGCGGCATCTCTGAGTTTAAGAGCTGCCTTAGATTGTTCAATCATATTATCTATGGTGACTTCGGATATCTGCCCGTATTCCCTGCATATACCTATTACTTCTTCGGGCACCGCAGTATGGATGTGAACTCTTACGACATCGCCTGAGCCCACCACAAGCATCGAATCTCCTATGGGATCAAGCACTTGCCTTATGTCTTCAACTGATAGGTCGTTTCCAAGAATAAGGAGCTGAGTATCGTAGGGGTTCTCAATACTGACTATGTCCTGTTCATGAACAACTGGGACTGCTGCGCTTCGGATAGTCTCTCTTTCACCATATTGTTTCACAGACCGGTCTTGCTCATACCACTTAAGCGCGCCTTCAACGACATACACAAGCCCCTGGCCCCCCGCATCCACAACCCCAGCTTCTTTAAGTACAGGAAGCATTTCCGGAGTCTTTTGCAAAACCTCATTTCCCTTACAAACACATTCTCTTAGAAGTTGCTCAATCGTGACATCAGCAGCCACCGCCTGGCTAATAGCCGCATCTCTCATTCCCCGTAATACCGTGAGGATCGTTCCTTCAACAGGTTTCATGACTGCTTTGTATGCAGTTACGACAGCATCCTCGATAGCGAGAGCGACATCTTCCGGGCGAGCACATTCCTTGTCTGCAAATCCTTTGGCAATACCTCTCAAGATCTGCGATAAAATAACACCCGAATTGCCTCGAGCGCCCATGAGCGCTCCCATGCTTGCGATTTCAGCAGCCTCTGACAATGAAATGGCAGATTTCCCATTGAGACTTTCAACAGCCGAACACAGAGTAAGGTACATATTCGTTCCTGTATCTCCGTCTGGGACTGGAAACACGTTTAGAGCGTCCACTTCATCTTTTCGTTGACATAAATAGTCCTTCGCGTGAGCAAGTATGCCAATAAATGAATCGCCACTCATACATAGTTCGGTCATCGTCTAATTCTCCGTATCTTGAAACCTTAGGCTTTCTACGTTAACTGTTACTCGTTTTACCTTTAGACCTGTGTAGTTATAAACAGTATAGCGAACCTTTTCCGCGACCATCCGAGCGACTTCCGGAATTTTTACGCCGTAGCCAAGAATTACCGAAACATTGATATATACATCGTCACCGTCAATAGACACGGTCACACCTTTTGACAGGTTTTCCCTGCCTAGAAGTTCAGACAGTCCGTCTGTCATCTTACGACCTGCCATACCCACTACTCCGTAGCACTCGGTAGCAGCTGCCCCCGCAATTGTGGCTATGGCTTCTTCTGATAGGGCCATCTTCCCAATATCCGTTCTTATTTCTTTTCCTACCACAAGTTACACTCCACTTCTATCTTTGACGGTACAAAGTGTATACTACAATAGTACGTACACAATAGAATTTGTAAAGATTGAAAGTCTCCCAACGGAGCGTTCGTCCTTCGGAGAAAGCATTCAACAGCGAATAGCGCTTCTCCTGCCTTGAGTTGTGTGCTAAAATAAGCAGGCTATTAGGTCTGAGGAGGTTAGAGTCATATGCCCAAATGTGAGATCTGCGGTAAAACGAGAGCGGTTGGCCACCGAGTCAGCCATTCCAACATAAAGAACAAAAGGGATTGGTCTCCGAATGTCCAGCGAGTCCGCGTAGCAATCGGCAATACTCAGAAAAAGATGTGGGTGTGCACTAGGTGTCTCCGCAGTGGAAAAGTGCAACGCGCTACCAAGTAAAGTTATGTTGTGTTTCCTTAACCGAATAACACCTCTCGCGTCTCAAAAGGCGAGGGGTGTTATTGGTTTCTCCCCCCAAGTAAAAACACCTTGCTTTCATCGTTCACTTGGGCTGGGTGTTTTTAGATTCCTTATAGCACCGGACACGTCGTCGCTGGAAAAAACATAACTTCCAGAGACCAGGATATCAGCCCCTTTTTCCACAACTAACTTCGAATTATCCGCGGTTATCCCACCATCAACTTGGATTTCCACGGGCAGACCTGCTTCGTCAACCAAGCGTCGGATCTCCTCTATCTTCGGAAGCATGGCCGGGATAAAAGATTGTCCGCCCAGTCCGGGATTTACGGTCATAACGAGGACCAGATCAACTTGATCGATCACATAGGGTAAAAAATCAGGAGGGGTTGAAGGGTTTAGCGCTACACCGCTTCTACAACCTCTATCGCGTATCTCCCGCAGCAACCTGTGCAGATGAGCGGTAGCTTCTACGTGGATTGTCACGTAGTCCGCATACTCGCAGAACCAACACAGCGCGGAATCCGGATTAGATACCATAAGGTGTACATCGAGGGGTAATCCCATAGTGTGCAGATCCTTAGCCATGTCCGGCCCGAAAGTCAGATTGGGTACGAAATGTCCATCCATTATGTCAAGATGCAAAAGATCGGCTCCCCCATCTCTCACTCGAGCCACATCCCGTCCTATGTCCAACATATTCGCTGACAAGAGTGAAGGAGATACCTTAATGTTCCTTCCTTTGTTCTGGATACTCGAATAGGCCCTCATGAATATCTCCTTCTCTCGGTTGCTTCTTCCAATAGTTTCAGATAACTCTCATAACGTCTGGCAGGAATCTCACCTTGTGAAAGTGCATGTTTTACCCCACATCGGTCCTCGGTCTTGTGAAGGCATTTGGGAAAATGACAAAGCCCTGCATATTTTCTAATCTCAGGAAACAAAAGACCCAGTTCATGCGGTTCGACTGGTATCAGATCAATCCGCGAGAACCCTGGCGTATCTGCAACGTAACCGTGCCCGCCTATAGGAAAGAGTTTCACCCATTTTGTAGTATGCCTACCGCGCCCGGCTTGGGATAGGTTACCTATCAACAAATCTGCTCCTACTAGGGAGGCGATAAGTTTCGACTTACCGACGCCACTTTGCCCGGCAAAAACCGATACTTTGCCCCGGAGAAGCCTTCCTAGTTCGTCCAAACCGTAGCCTGTAAGCGCTGAAGTGACAACACATTCATATCCTGCCTGCGAATATACATCTATGATCTCTTGTATCTTCTCAGGTTGTTCTATGTCTTGCTTGTTGACACAGATCACCCCGCGAACGCCCTCATACTCCATTTGAACCAACACTCTATCAATGTAGAGATAACTCATAGGAGGTTTGGTAACAGCCGTTACCAGAATTCCTTGGTTCACATTGGCGACAGGCGGCCTCACCAACAGATTAGAACGTTCATGTACTTCTTCTATCACGTACACATCGTCACTGTAAGATACCGTCACAATATCCCCGGCATAGATTTGCGCATCTGAGATCTTCAACCGGCCTCTCAATACGCATGACACCAACATGTCCCCAAGATCTACTTCACATACAGCCGAATGCACGCTTAGCACTCTACCAATCAAAGATTGCTTAGCACCTCTTTCTACGGTTTGATTACCTCCTCGTAGGAGAACTTACCGTCAAAATACACTTTGATAAGAGCTGCACTGCCCTTGTACTCGAATGTGACACTAATGGTCTGATCCGGGGTCTCATCTTTTTCATAGCAGACAGTCTCACCCCGCATGTCCAAGACCACAACTTTCACCCGTACCGGCCCATCCTTTGCGGGAACTTTGATCTGTATTGTGTGGGACCGTACCGGCTCTTCTGGCCCTATGGAGATCGTAACATTAACCTTGCTATGAGCCAAAGCCTCAGTTCCCTCGGTTGGATCCTGAGTGATGACAGTGCCGTATGTGAGATTCGTGTGAACCTTAGACACTTCGCCCAGTTCCAAGGAATTCTCTTTGAGAGTGCTTTCAGCCTTGTCCAATAGTAGTCCTATCAAACGCGGAACAACTGTCTTTTCTTCTTGAGGACCTTTGGACACTGAAAGGTCGACCCGCGTCCCTATAGACACAGACGTATTTGCCCGCGGGTTTTGGGTGATCACATGGTCTTCGGGTACCGTATCGTGGAATACATGATCCACATTCCCAAGTTCTAGGTTGTTATTCTCAAGCTCCAGTTGTGCCTCTCTGAGGGTGAGATCACGCACATCGGGAACATTTACCAATGACTCCCCTTTGGATAAGACGTAGTATACTTCTCGGCCTTTTTTTACCTTTTCGCCACCCAAAGGACTCTGGGATATAACAGTGTTCGCCGGTACATCCGGATCATACTTCTCTGCCGAAAGCCGTGGCACAAGGCCACATTCGACCAGCAATTCCTGAGCTTCCACCTGATTCTTCCCGACTATGTCCGGGACTTCGACCACAGGTACCGACATCCAATTGTTGAAGGCATAGATCGCATAGCCCCCCAGGGCTAGACCGACTAGCACCACTACTCCAAGGAGTTTCAAAGCCCTATCTGACGACCTCTTTTTTTGCCGCGACATTTTTTGATCACCTTCTGGCATCAACTCGGCATGCGGGTCCGAAATGGCACGTGAGCTCAGTCGCCGCATTGCTGCTAACATCTCTTGAGCCGACTGGAACCGGTCCTTCGGATCTTTTGCAAGTGCCTTTGTAATCAACATCTCCAGTTCTATGGGAACGTCTGGGCGCTTCTCACGAATAGAAGGAATTCTACCTTCCACGTGCTGAAGCGCGACCGCTACTGCAGTTTCGCCAGTATATGGCACTTCGCCAGTGAGCATCTCATAGAGGACAATTCCCAGCGAATAGAGATCCGACGCAGCCGAGACAACGCCATCCTTTACTTGTTCTGGTGAAAGATACGAGGCCGAACCAACTACTACGCTTTTTCCTGTGTTTGACGCCGCTCCAAGAGCTCGTGCGATGCCAAAATCGGCCACTTTCACTTGTCCGGTCTTCGTTATCAAAATGTTCTGTGGCTTTACGTCTCTATGGATGATACCGCTAGCATGAGCATGAGCCAAACCCGAGCATATCTGAGCAGCTACGCTGAGCACCTCATCTACCGACAGACTTCCGGTTTCATTGAGTATGTCTCGCAGGGTTCTACCTTCGACAAGTTCCATGACAATAAAATGCAGCCCTCGATCTTGCCCCACGTCATATATGCTCACAATATTATTGTGAGATAGCGACGCAGCGGCCTTCGCTTCTTGTCTGAATCTTTGTACAAAACCTTCGTCCTCACTCATCTCAGGTCGCAATATCTTAAGAGCTACATATCTATCTAGGACTTTGTCCTTTGCTTTCCATACAACACCCATGCCACCGCTACCTATTCTCTCTACAATCTCGTAGCGACCGGCAATCATTCTGCCAAGCATATCGTCGGTTGAGCTCATTCTGCCTCACCTCTGGTGGTATGTGATGAATCTGGGATCTCCGGCCAAAGCAGAACTACTGTGACATTATCATAGCCACCACGGCTGTTTGCAAGGTTGACAAGCTCGCCTGCGACATCTTCACATTCGCAGTCTAGAATCGTCCGGCGAATCTCTTCGGCAGAAACAAGACTCGTAAGTCCGTCGGTGCACAAAACTATTACATCGTCAGGTAGGAGCCTTTCTTCATAAAGAGAGAACTGGAGTGATGCTTGGGTTCCCAAAGCTGCGGTAAGTACATTCCTGTTGGGATGGTTCATTGCATCTTCTTCTGTTATTGCACCTCTCTTCAAAAGTTCGCCGGATACCGAATGATCATCTGTAACGCGCCTAATTTGTTCAAATGACACAATGTACACCCGACTGTCCCCGACATGCCCTATAAAGGCTCTTGATTCATCTTGGCATACCAAAACACATGTAAGAGTTGTACCCATACCCGTTATACTGCTGTCAGCAGATCCGGCTTGGAAAACGCTCGCATTGGCATGATTCATGGCTTCCGTAAGCAACGTGACTGGTCCGTCATTCCAAGAAGACCGAGTGAAGAATTCCACCACCGACTGAACCGCCAGACTAGAGGCTATCTGTCCACCTTCTCTTCCTCCAATACCATCCGCTACAACGGCCAGCCACGCTTCCTCCCCATCGGACCGAGCGAGATGATTCACTGACCATGAGTCTTGATTTTCAGACCTTACGAGTCCCTGGGACGATCTAGCCTTCCACCTCAAGATCTTGTTCCCTCCCGATATCTACCTTTTCGCCCGCTGGAGCTGTCCACAGGCACCCTTGACTCCAATGCCTAGCCTACGGCGCACTGTAACTTTCACATGGTTTTTCTCTAGAATCCCTTTGAAATTATGTACCTGGCTTTTTTCGCTAGCTTCGTAGTCCACACCCGGCACAGGATTCCATGGGATAAGGTTCACTAAACAATCCAGATCGCTTACAAGGCGCGCAAGAGTTCTTGCATCTTCACTAGAATCGTTCACTCCCTTGAGCAACATATACTCAAAGGTTACTCTCTGCCCTGTGACTTTTGCGAAGTACCGTACAGAACTCATCACCTCGTTGAGCGGATATACTTCATTTACGGGGATGAGCATATTCCTCGTATCATTGGACGGTGCGTGAAGCGAGACTGCCAGCCGCACACCGGCTGAATCGTGGGCAAATCTTCGTATTTCAGCCGGAATTCCCACAGTAGATATTGTAATCTTTCTTCGTGACATGTCGTAAGTGCTGGCTTCGGACAACATTTCTATAGCGCTCATGACGTTATCGTAGTTAAAAAAAGGTTCTCCCGTTCCCATGAAAACCAATCTGCTTATACGCTCTCGGGTGTGACGACACATTCCGATGAGTTGATCTATGATCTCGCCTTTAGTCAAATTTCTCTCGAAACCCAGCTTTCCCGAGGCACAAAAACTGCAACCAACCGGACAACCTACCTGAGTTGACAAACACCCTGTAGTCCCATATTTGTAACTTAGCAGTACTGATTCGGCCACGGGCATACCGTTTAATCCCCACAGGTAACGTCTGGATTGTTGCGAACGATCTGAGTAACATGCCAACATAGACAATGTGCTCAGACTCAGATTTTGGGCCATATAGTCCCTTAGATCCTTAGGAAGATCGCTCATTTCTTCATAAGAAGATGCGAATTTCTTAAA
>Ga0116190_1001378_pt1 | contig 21313 bp, 23 predicted proteins | sample AD_JPNTR4_MetaG_FD_89808 | JGI IMG/M metagenome (GOLD analysis project Ga0116190, IMG submission 89808) | Active sludge microbial communities of municipal wastewater-treating anaerobic digesters from Japan - AD_JPNTR4_MetaG | ecosystem: Engineered > Bioreactor > Anaerobic > Digestate | place...
CAAAATTATTTCCATACGTTGAGTATAACCATGATGTGCGAATGATACACGTATTTTGATTAGATGCGAGAGCATTATTTTCACCACGCAATTTGCTTGCACCGTAAATAGATTGCGGATTAGTTGTGTCTGTTTCAATATAGGGAGTATGCTTTGTGCCATCAAAAACATAGTCGGTAGAAATGTGAATAAAAAAACATTTGTGTTGAGCACATACTTCTGCTATATTTTTTGGAGCTGTTGCATTTATTGCATAAGCTATTTCTGTATCTGTTTCTGCTTTGTCAACAGCAGTATATGCAGCACAGTTAATGATATAGGTGCAGTTATTTGAAATTACAAATGATTCAATAGCATCTTTGTTGCATATATCAAGTTCAGCTATATCTGTAAACAGCCAAGTATATTTTGATTGTTTTGCCAATATTTGTAATTCATTACCAAGTTGACCGTTAGCACCGGTTACAAGAATAGTAGCCATAGTTTAAATAAATGGAGTTATAAAATCTTGTAATGTTGGAAGTTTTGCATCTTTTTCAGATACTATTGCTTTGACTAATGGAATCTGCCAATTAATACCTAAACTACTGTCATTATATGATATACCACCTTCTGTTTCGGGATAATAATAGTCTGTGCACTTGTATTGCACTATTGCGGTTTCACTTATCACCGAAAAACCATGAGCAAAGCCTTGTGGTATGAGTAATTGTTTGAAATTGTCAGCACTTAATTCAATAGCCACATGCTGCCCATATGTAGGTGAATTTTTTCTGATATCAACAGCAACATCTATAATTATGCCTTCTACAACTCGTAATAGTTTTGTCTGTGCATGAGGAGGCTTTTGAAAATGTAAGCCTCGTATCACACCATAACTTGATTTTGATTGATTATCTTGCACAAAGGTGTATTCTATACCTTTTTCTTCTAATCGTAATTTATTGTAACTTTCGAAAAAATGACCTCGAGCATCAGAAAATACACGTGGTTCAATGATGTATACACCGTCAATATGAGTAGGAGTAATATTCATTATTCTAGTACTTTATTGTTTGCAATTTTAATAAGATATTGTCCGTAACTATTTTTTTTGAGTGGTTCAGCGAGATCTAATAATTGTTGTTTTGATATATAGCCTTTTACATATGCTATTTCTTCAAGATTTGCAACCATAAGGCCTTGACGATTTTCAATAGCTGCAATATAGTTTGAAGCTTCTAATAAACTGTCATACGTACCGGTATCGAGCCATGCAATGCCTCGTCCCAATAATTTTACTTGTAGAGTACCTTCATGTAAAAACAATTTATTTAAGTCAGTTATTTCTAACTCACCTCGAGTCGATGGTTTAAGATTTTTTGCTTTTTGAACTACCGAATTGTCATAAAAATATAATCCTGTAACTGCATAGTTAGATTTTGGTTCTTTTGGTTTTTCTTCTAAGCTTATAACTTGTTTTTGTGCATTAAATTCAACCACCCCATAGCGTTCCGGGTCGTTTACATAGTATCCGAATACATGTGCTCCATGTGTAAGATTTCTGCTTTGTTCAAGTATTTTTGCAAAATCATGACCAAAAAATATGTTATCGCCAAGTATAAGACATGCCGTGTCATTGCCTATAAACTCTTCGCCAATTATAAATGCTTGAGCTAAACCATCGGGTGAGGGTTGAATAGCATATTCTAGTGTTATTCCCCACTGGCTACCATCTCCCAATAATTGTTTAAAAAGCGGATTGTCTTCGGGGGTAGTTATGATAAGGATTTCTTTAATATTAGCAAGCATAAGTACCGATAATGGATAATAAATCATTGGTTTATTATAAATAGGTACTAATTGTTTCGAAACACACTTAGTAATAGGGTAGAGGCGTGTTCCCGAACCTCCGGCTAATATTATTCCTTTCATGTTTAGCAGTTTATGTTGTAATTATATTACTTTTTTGAAGTATTCAATAGTTTTTACCAATCCTTGTTCAAGTTGAATATTTGGATACCAATTATTTAACTTTTCTTGAGCTAAACTAATATCAGGTTTTCTTTGCATTGGGTCATCTTGAGGAAGTGGTTGAAATGTAATTTTTGATTGAGAACCGGTAAGTGTTATAACTTTTTGTGCTAATTCTAAAATGGTAAATTCTCCCGGATTACCAATATTTACAGGTCCCAAAAATGAACTATCTGAATTCATCATTCGTATCATTCCTTCAATTAAATCGTCAACATATTGAAAACTACGTGTTTGAGAGCCGTCGCCATATATTGTAATATCTTTATTTTGAAGTGCTTGTACTATAAAATTTGATACAACTCTACCATCATTTGGGTGCATACGCGGTCCATACGTATTAAATATACGAATGATTTTAATCTTTACATTGTTTTGATTATGATAATCCATAAATAATGTTTCAGCACAACGTTTTCCTTCATCATAACATGAGCGAATGCCAATAGGATTTACATGTCCCCAATAATCTTCGCGTTGTGGGTGAACTTGAGGGTCGCCATACACTTCGCTGGTTGAAGCTTGTAATATAGTTGCTTTTACACGTTTTGCAAGCCCCAACATGTGAATAGCTCCCATTACTGATGTTTTGATGGTTTTAATAGCGTTATATTGGTAATGCACCGGTGAAGCGGGGCATGCAAGATTATAGATTTGGTCTACTTCGGCATAATAGGGGGTAGTTACATCATGACGAACAAGTTCAAAATGAGGGTTTGGTAATAAATGCAATATATTTTGTTTACTTCCGGTAAAAAAATTATCTAAACATATTACATCATTACCTTCATTTAGAAGTCGTTCACATAAATGAGAACCAATAAATCCGGCTCCTCCGGTTACAAGAATTCGTTTCATTATTTATATATGGTATTTCAGTTTTTATTATTATACACATGAAGTTTGAATAATTGGTTTTTTCCCAATACCAAAATAATCAAACCCATTGTCAAGCATATCTTGCGTTTCGTAAATGTTTCTTCCGTCAAAAATTACTTTACGTTTCATTATTTTTGCCATAATTTCGAAATTTGGCATTCTAAACTCCTGCCATTCAGTTGCCACTATCAGAGCTTCTGCATTATTTAGGCATTCGTAAGGTTGGTTACAATAGGTAATTATATCTCCAATTATTCGTTTTGTTTCATGCATAGCCACAGGGTCATATGCATAAATTTTTGCACCTTGTTCTAGTAATTTTTGAATTATAACTAACGATGGAGCTTCGCGCATATCATCGGTATTTGGTTTAAATGATAGCCCCCATAATGCAATTTTTTTACCTATTACATTACCCTCAAAATATGTTATAATTTTATCAAACAATACCTCTTTTTGTTTTTCATTAACCTGTTCTACTGCTTCTAATACTTTAAGGTCATATCCATGTTTTTTTCCGGTTTTTATAAGAGCTTTTACATCTTTAGGAAAGCATGAACCTCCATAACCGATACCGGCGTAAAGAAATTTACTTCCTATGCGAGAATCACTACCTATACCTTTGCGAACCATATGTATATCAGCTCCAACAATTTCACATAAATTTGCGATGTCGTTCATAAAACTTATGCGCGTAGCAAGCATTGAATTTGCGGCATATTTGGTCATTTCTGCCGAAGGAATATTCATAAAAATAATAGGATGACCATTGAGTAAGAAAGGTTTATAAATTTTTCTCAAAACTTGTTCTGCTCTATCAGAATCTACCCCTATAACAATACGTTCGGGTTTCATAAAATCATCAATAGCCGCACCTTCTTTTAGGAATTCCGGATTTGAAGCTACATCAAACGGAATAGAAACTCCGCGTTTGTTAAGTTCTTCTTGACAAGCATTACGAACTTTTTCGGCAGTTCCTATGGGTACTGTGCTTTTGGTAATTATTACAAGATAATCAGTCATGTGTTGACCAATTTCGCGAGCTACAGCAAGTACATATTGTAGGTCGGCACTGCCATCTTCATCGGGTGGTGTTCCTACAGCAATAAATACGGCACTGCAATTATGCAAACATTCTGATAATTGTGTACTAAAAAGTAATCGTTTTTTTTGGAAATTTTGAACTACTAAATTATCTAAACCCGGTTCATATATTGGTATTATACCTTTTTGTAATCGTTCTATTTTTGAAGTATCAATATCTACACATGTTGTAGTTATTCCTGTTTCTGCAAAACAAGCTCCCGAAACTAAACCAACATATCCTGTACCTACAATTGTAATATTCATGGTGTAATTATAATTTGTATATTGATATATATAAAAAGACACATACAAGGAGATTGTATGTGTCTTAGTATGTGTTACATTGTTTTATTGACCCATCATTTGTTGCATGGCTTTCATGTTCATTTTAGGAGCTTCACCTTTTTTTGTAGCAAGTAATTCCACCTCAAAAATAAGAGTTTCATATGGTTGAATAGCACCATGAGCATTAACACCATATGCTAAATCTTCCGGTATATATAATTTAAATTTACTCCCAACAGGAAATAATGTCATACCTTCAACCCAACCTTGAATAAGTTTTCCGGGAGTTAATGATAAGGTAACAGGATTAGCTCCTTTTGAACTGTCAAATACAGAACCGTCTAATTTAGTCCCGTGATAATTTACTGTTACAGAATCATATATTTGTGGTTTTGCTCCGGTTCCCATTGAAATTACTTCATATTGTAATCCTGAAGCTGTTGTTGTTACTCCGGCACGTTTTTTATTTTCTTCCAAGAATTTTTTACCAGCTTCTATATTTGCAGAATATTTAATTTTTATTTCTTGGATTGCAAAATTTTGAATGGTATTACTTATTTCTGCAACTGCAATTTTATATGATTCCGGGTCTTTTGCGTCTAAATAACCAGCTATAAATGCATCTAAATTAAGCGAATCTAATTTATCTTGTGCTAAATTTGTAGCAACACTTAAACCTAAACAGTAGCTTGCACTGTCTCGTAAGTTAGTTAATTTTGCATCTTTGTCTTTTTTTAATCCGTTACAAGCTAATAAACTTATAGCTACTGTTGTAATTGTTGTGAATTTTACAAGTGATTTCATGAGATTTGTATAAATTATTAATTATTATTTTTTTACAGTGTCTTTATAAAGGGAATCGCGAACTGAATCAACATAATTTCCTTTTAATGTTTTAACAAGTTCTACATCAAAAAGTAAGGTTTGATATGGTTCAATTATATCTTTTGAAGTAACAGAAGTACCGTATGCAAATTCATGTGATGAAAAAATACGAAGTTTTGCACCTGTATATACTAAAGGAAGAACACGTTTAAATGCTGTTATTGCAGAATCTAATGGCATTTTAATAGGATTTGCTGATTTTGAACGTGTATCATAGAGTACTTTTTGTTGAATATTTAATATCTTGAAATGAATAAGAATTGTATCACGAATATCAGGTTGTAATTGTCCCCAACCGGCATAATAAATTTGATATTGTAATCCTTTTTGTAGTTCGGTAACACCGGGATTTTTTTTGTTTTTATCTAAAAATATATTTCCTTCTGTTTCATTTGAAATAAATTTTGCAGCATATTGAGAATTAGAACTTTTCATTATTTGTTCCAAATAGTGTTGTATAATTTTTTGTGATTCTTCTTTGGTTACTACGGTAGAACGAGTACTGTCAAAATAATCGCGTATGCCTTGAATAAAATGCTGGAACGATATGCTGTCTATATTGTTTTCTTCTAAATTTTGAGGGATTTTGCTTGCAAATAGGAGTCCTAAACTATATGAAGTTGAGTCTAACGAAGTTTCGAGTTTTCTGTATTTATCAGCGTTGTTACACGATGCAAACAGGATACTTGCTATAAAAAAAATTAAAACATTTCTCATTGTTTATAACTCTATTACATATAAGGTTTTGAAACCACTGCAAACATACATTTTTTTATTTAAAAAAACGAAACTAATATGCAAAAAAAAGAGGTTGTTTTTTATTCATAAAAACAACCTCTTTTTTTGATTTTTTTTTAAAATTACCCTAAAATACTTAATAAAATACCGGCCGCAACAGCAGATCCTATAACTCCTGCTACATTTGGTCCCATTGCATGCATCAATAAGTAGTTGTGAGGATTTGATTCTTGTCCCACATTCTGAGAAACACGTGCTGCCATAGGTACTGCAGAAACTCCGGCAGAACCTATAAGTGGATTTATTTTTTCTTTTAAGAATAAGTTCATGAATTTAGCAAGTAAAACACCACCGGCAGTTCCTAAACAAAATGCTGTAACACCCATCAATAAAATTTTAATTGTTTGAATGTTTAAGAATGTTGAGGCAGTTGCAGTAGCTCCAACTGAAATACCTAAAAATATAGTTACTATATTCATTAATTCATTTTGCACAGTTTTGCTTAAACGTTCTACAACGCCACATTCTTTCATTAAATTACCTAACATTAATGATCCAATAAGTGATGCGGCTGATGGTAAAGTTAATGATGTTATGATAGTTACAACAATAGGAAATAGAATTTTTTCTGTTTTTGAAACCATTCGGAGTTGTTTCATTTCAATCAATCGTTCCTTTTTACTTGTAAGTAAACGCATAATTGGCGGTTGAATTACAGGAACTAATGCCATGTATGAATATGCTGCAACAGCAATAGGACCTAAAAGTTCAGGTGCTAGTTTTGATGTGAGGTATATGGCTGTTGGTCCGTCTGCTCCACCTATAATTCCTATTGATCCTGCTTGTCTTGGTAAAAAGTCTAATCCAATAGCACCAATATATGTTGCGAAAATTCCAAGTTGCGCTGCTGCTCCTAATAATAAACTTTTAGGATTTGCAATAAGAGGCCCAAAATCTGTTAAAGCACCAACACCTAAGAAAATTAAACACGGATAAATCCCTAATTTAACACCTAAATATATATAATCAAGTAATCCGCCTTTATCTGTGAAAATATCCCAATGTATTTTACCATTTGCAAATAATTCGGGATTAAACATTCCTGCAGTAGGTAAATTTGAGAGCAACATTCCAAATGCAATAGGCAATAATAGTAGTGGTTCATATTGTTTAGCTATAGCAAGATATATAAGCAAACAAGATATTAAAAGCATCAAAATTACTTTGAAATCAATGAAAACAAATCCAGTGCTATTCAATATTTTATTAAAACTATCAATAAGATCCAATGGTTCTACAGAATCAGCAGTTTGTTCTATTGATTTTTCTGTTTGTATAGAAGAATCCGGAGTATTTTTACTCGATTCATTTTGAGCCGAAATAGATAATGTAATAAAAACAAAAATCGGTAATAAAAGATATTTTTTAAATTTTTCCATTTCAATTATTTTTATTGGTTAATTTCAAAAAGAGTATCTCCTTGCATTACGCTTTGACCAATTTCAACAGTAATTGATTTTACAACACCATCTTTATCTGCCAATATGTTATTTTCCATTTTCATAGATTCCATTATTAATAGAGTGTCTCCTCGTTTTACTTTTTGTCCTACTGAAACTAATGTTTTTAATATTACTCCAGGTAAAGGTGATGTTACCAAATGTTTTCCATTAGTATTGGAGGCAGAAGCATTTGTTTTTGAGGATTGCTTAACAACTTCAACACTACCTTCAAAATCTATTAAAATATCACCTTGCATTACTGTTTGATCAACATTAATATGCAATGCTTTTACAACACCATCTTTTTCAGCTGTTATATTATTCTCCATTTTCATAGATTCCATTATTAAGAGAATATCACCCCGTTTTACTTTTTGTCCCTTTGTTACAAGTATTTTTTTAATTACACCAGGAAGAGGAGATTTAATAGCCGTAGGAATTGTTATTGGAAGTGGAGGTGTAGCTATAGATGATACTGTTTTTATACCACTTATTGTTGAAGTTTCACTTTTTTCTATTTCAACAGTAAACGGCGTGCCATTTACTTCTATTTCAACAATATTTTTATTTACCTCATGTATAGAAACTTCAAAAGAACTTCCTTCTATTGTGAATTTGAATTTTTTCATTGTTTTAACGTACTAAATTATTTATACCATATATTTTTGAACTCCAAGGAGAATATTTTCTTTCAATATTCTTTATTGTAATTTGTTGTTTTTCAGTCTCAATATCATTGTAATAGTATAGATGAATAGCTGCGGCTATTGCTGCACTTTCAGAAGCTGTAAGATGAATTTCATAAAAGTCATCTTTATTTTTTGATTCTGTTGGAATTTTAATTTTAGTAGTCATTATAGCACTAAATATATTAAGAATGAAAACCAAAACTATTAATACAGCAAAAACAATAGCTATTCCTATACCACAAATAATAAATGCATTACTCCATATTGTTAATAATAAATTATTCATAATTTTAATTATAAAGGTATATTACAATGTTTTTTAAGAGGATTAGTTACTCGTTTTGTTTGTAGTCTTTGTAGAGCTCTGATAATTCTAAAACGAGTTGTATGAGGTTCAATTACATCATCAATAAATCCATATTTAGCTGCTTGATATGGAGTTGCGAATAAATCATTATATTCTTTTTTCTTTTCTTCATATTTTGCTGCTTTTGCTTCAGGAGTGTCAAGTGCGGCTATTTCTTTAGCATATAATACCTCAACAGCACCATCTGCACCCATTACTGCAATTTCTGCAGTTGGCCATGCGTAATTAATATCGCCACGCAATTGTTTGCTGCTCATTACTATATGAGCTCCACCATATGATTTGCGAAGTGTTACAGTAACTTTAGGAACAGTTGCTTCACCATATGCATATAATAATTTAGCTCCATGAGAAATTACACCGCCATATTCTTGAGTGCTACCAGGTAAAAATCCAGGTACATCTACAAGTGTTACTATGGGAATATTGAATGCATCACAAAAACGAACAAAACGAGCACCTTTACGAGAAGCTTCAATATCGAGTACTCCAGCTAAAAACATTGGTTGATTGGCAACCACACCTACAGGCATACCACCCATTTTAGCAAAACCTACTACAATATTTTTTGCATATTCTTTATGTACTTCAAAGAAATCACCACCATCAATAATCAATTCAATTACTTTAATCATGTCATATGGTTTGCTTACGCTATCTGGTATAATTTCATTTAGAGATTCTTCATTTCTGTTATTTGGATCAATGCAAGATGTAATAATTGGTTCTTCCATATTGTTTTGAGGAATAAATGAAATTAATTTTCGAATTTTCATCAAACAATCCTCTTCAGATTCTGCTACAAAATGCGATACGCCTGATTTTGAGGCATGTACATAAGCTCCACCTAAATCGTCAACAGATATATCTTCGCCAGTTACTGTTTTAACAACTTTAGGACCTGTTAAAAACATGTAACTATTTTGTTGTGTCATAAAAATAAAGTCGGTAAGGGCAGGAGAGTATACTGCACCACCGGCACAAGGACCCATAATTGCAGAAATTTGAGGAATTACACCCGACGCCATAATGTTGCGTTGGAAAATTTCGGAGTAGCCAGCTAAACTTTGAATACCTTCTTGAATTCGAGCGCCACCTGAATCGTTTAATCCAATTACGGGTGCACCAACTTTCATAGCGTTATCCATTACTTTACAAATTTTCTGAGCCATAGTTTCTGATAACGAACCGCCAATAACTGTAAAATCTTGAGCAAAAACATACACTACACGTCCGTCAATAGTTCCGCTACCTGCAACCACACCGTCGCCTAAAAATTGTTGTTTTTCCATGCCGAAGTTTGTACAACGATGCTCCTTAAATACATCGTATTCTTCGAAACTGCCTTTGTCTAGCAAAATATCAACTCGTTCTCGAGCTGTATATTTTCCTTTTGCATGTTGTGCTTCAATTCTTTTTTCGCCTCCTCCTAGCTTTGCTTTTGTACGGAGGGCAATTAGATCATTTAGTTTATCTTGATTACTCATAATAATTTATATAAAAATATGTTTTATTTTTTTGGATTTTCACAAACTTCAGTTAAAACTCCATTTGTCGATTTTGGATGAAGAAATCCGATTTGTAATCCTTCAGCACCGGCACGTGGAGCTTTATCTATTAACGCTACTTCTTTAGATGCAGCATGGTCTAGAAATTCTTGCACGCTTTCTACTGCAAATGCAATGTGATGAATACCTTGTCCTTTTTTCTCTATAAATTTCCCAATTGGTCCTTCGGGGTCTGTAGATTCCAACAATTCAATTTTTGTTTGCCCTACCATAAAAAAAGCAGTTTTTACTTTTTGGTCTGCAACTTCTTCAATATTGTAACACGTAAGTCCCAATACTTCTTCGTAATACTTAATTTGTTCTTCTAAATTTTGAACAGCTATACCAATGTGTTCAATATGACTTGGTTTCATACGTAAATAGTTTTTTATGTTTTTAAAATTTTGTGAACAAATATATAACTTAAACTAATAGGACATAAGAAAATATGTTTTTTTTTTATGAAAAATTACAGTTGATATTATGTTTATAGTTTTATGTGTGCAGAAATAAAAAAAAATGTACATTTGCTCGTACATTTTTTAAGTATAATTAAATTTTTTAACAATGGATATTTTTGAAAGAGTAAAGAAAAACAGAGGAGCTCTTGGAATTTGGCAAAAAGAAGCTCATGGATATTTTATGTTCCCAAAATTAGAAGGAGAAATAGCTCCTCGTATGAAATTTCGTGGAAAAGAAGTGTTGACGTGGAGTTTAAATAACTATTGCGGTTTAGCAAATTTACCAGAAGTTCGCGAAGCCGATGCACAAGCTGCAAAAGATTGGGGACTAGCATATCCTATGGGTGCTCGTATGATGAGTGGTCAAACAAAATATCACGAAGAATTAGAACAAAAATTAGCTGATTTTGTTAAAAAACCAGCTGCATATCTTTTAAACTTCGGATATCAAGGTATGGTTTCAATTATTGATTCTTTAGTATCGCGTCATGATGTTATTGTATACGATTCTGAATCGCATGCATGTATTATGGATGGTATTTTCTTACATAAAGCAAAAGGCGGTAAAAGTTTTGTGTTTCCTCACAATGATATTGCAAAATGCGAAAAAATGCTTGGCTTTGCTAAAAAAATTACCGACGAAACCAATGGTGGTATCATGGTAATTACCGAAGGTGTATTTGGTATGGCAGGCGACCTTGGTAAACTTGACGAAATTGCCGCTTTAAAAGAAAAATTTGATTTCCGTTTATTAGTTGATGATGCTCATGGTTTTGGTACTATGGGGCATGATGGTAGTGGAACAGGAACTCATTTTGGTGTTCAAGATAAGATTGATATTTATTTTAGTACGTTCGCTAAAGCTATGGCTTCAATTGGTGCATTTGTGGCGGCAGAAGAGGAAATTATAGATTATTTAATGTATACTATGCGTTCTCAAATTTTCGCAAAATCGTTACCTATGCCTCTTGTAATAGGAGCAATGAAACGCTTAGACTTAATCCAAACTCGTCCTGAATTACGTGAGAAATTGTGGACTGTTGTGAATGCTTTACAAACAGGATTTAAAGAAGCTGGTTTTGATATTGGTAAAACACAATCTCCTGTTACCCCTGTATTTTTAAAAGGTACAGTAGCTATGGCAGGAAATTTGGCTCTTGATTTACGCGAAAATTATGGATTGTTCTGTTCTGTTGTTATATATCCTGTTGTTCCTAAAGATGTTATTATGCTTCGTATTATTCCAACAGCAGCTCATACACTCGAAGATGTAAAATATACAATTGAATCATTTAAAGCTATTAAACATAAATTAGATAGCGGAATGTATGCATCTGATAAAATTCAAATGAATATTTAATATCATTTTTATACTATATTAGTAAATAAGGGAATTCGTATGAATTCCCTTTTTTTTAAACCATGACACACAATATTTCTGATATATCTTTAAATCAAAGTCAACATATTCAAAATGTTGGCTTCTGTGAATATAAACATACAGGTTTGTATGTTGATAATAGTTTTATAATCCCTGAACAACTAGCATTACGTACGAAATATTTTATACCTGCGCATACAGTGTTAAGTATTCAACAATGTAATGTGTCTGCTATACGTACTCGAACTTCTATTCAAGTTGCTTCTGAATTACACGTTGAAGCCGATGATTGTATTCGTTTTCTTAATCATAGTTGCCAACCAAATGCTGCAATTATTAGCAAATATTCTGAGAAAGATAATTATGCAACTATTGTGTTAGAATCTATTCGTGATATTGCTATGGACGATGAAATATGTTTTGATTATGCATCAACTGAATTTACCCTAACAGAAGAATTATTGAATAAGCCGTGTTTATGTAATTCTCCACGATGCAGAGGAATACTAACAGGTTACAGTGAATTATCACAAGAGCAAAAACAATATTTAGTTGCTCATATTCCTGTTGCTCATTTTTTACTATAATTCTATGAATCAATTTGAATATCCATCAAAAATTTTGGAACAAGCTGTTCTGGAAATTGGTAAATTACCAAGTATTGGAAAAAAAACAGCTTTACGTTTAGCTTTGCATATTTTAAAACAAGATGTAGAATATGCTCAAAAATTAGGTGAAGCAATTATTCAATTACGACAAAATATTACATTTTGTAAAATATGTAATACTATTTCTGATACTGAATTATGTCAAATTTGTGCTAATCCAAAACGTGATACATCTGTTATATGTGTAGTAGAATCTGTAAAAGACGTGTTGGTTTTAGAACAAACACAACAATTTAAAGGGGTGTATCATGTATTAGGTGGTGTAATATCTCCTATTGATGGAGTTTCTCCTAATGATTTGAATATTACTAGTTTAATTGAGCGAATAGGAAATAATTCTGTAAAAGAAATAATATTCGCGCTTCCTGTAACAATTGAAGGTGATACTACTTGTTTTTATATTTACAAAAAAATTCAACATTATTCTATTACGGTAACTATGCTTGCCAGGGGGGTAGCTGTTGGAAATGAATTGGAATATACCGATGAAGCTACTTTGGCTCGTTCGTTACGAGAGCGTATAATGTATACAGGGACTAAATAATCCGGGAAATTACAAAGTATTAATTCTCAATAATTCGTAAACTTTCAATAGCATTTAATTCTACAAATGTAAGTGAGTCTTCATACATTTTTGTAAGTGTATGTGTATCTAAATCAAGTATGAAAACATATTTTTTACTATCGGTTCCCAAACAACTGTATGTATAAGTAGTAGCATCACTTTCATCTGTTGATAGTATATAAAATGTTTTCCAAGAATTTTGATTTTTTACTTCAAAAAGTTTTGTCATATCGCAGGTAAACAAAAATTGAATATTTTGTTTTTGTATAGAATCTACAAATACTTTTTGATCTCTGTATACGCCAAATTCTTTAGAATTTGCATACAAAGAATAACACATTTTTTCATTTCGCATTATTGTACTGTCAATTTGTGCAAACAATGAATTTTGAATTGCACACATAGATATGAAAATAAGAAAAAGAAATAAATGTTTATTCATATATGCAAAGATAAGCAACATCAGAGGTAGCACGTACTTTAAATTTACTGCAACAAGGAACAATAAACATATCTCCTCGCACATATTTTTTCCATTCAGTTTGTTCAGGTAATAATGCTTCTAAAGTACCCGAAACTATATGCATGTATTCTTTTGTTGATGTTCCGAATTCGTATTCACCGGGTGCAATTACTCCAACTGTTGCTTTTCCGTCTTGATTTCGTAACCCTATGGATTTTACGTTTCCTTCAAAATATTCATTTACTTGTAACATTGTGTATATAATTTTAAAATGGTAAATCATCGCCAGATTGTTCAGGCATCAAAAAATCAGAAGTGTCGGGTAGGGGAATATCTGTTTGTGAAGATACCGGAGCTGGAGTTTGGGTAGAAGTTGCAGTTGATTCAATTTTCCATGCCTTTGCTTCGGTATACCATCGTCCATTATATTCTCTACTTTCAATATCAAATTGAACAGTAACTTTGTTTCCCGGTTGCAATATTGATTCTTGAATTTTATCTCCCCAAATTGCAATACAAATTTTTTTTGGGAATTTATCTGTAGTTTCTAAAATAAATTCTTGTTTTTTCCACTCTCCGTTACGACCTGTTCCCGATTGTAATGGTAAAATTTGTATTATGTTACCTTGAATTTCCATTGTTTTTTTATTATGCAAACATACAATTTTAATTGTTTTATACAATAAAATACGTGGTGAAATCAAACAATTTTTTTGTACATTCGTACAAACGTTAACTATTCTTAATGAAAAGAAAATGAAATACTTGATATTACTTATTTGTTTTTTTTGGTTTTGTACTATACAATCTTTTTCGCAAGTTGTTTATTATCAGCATTATTTTAATTCTACTACGCATTTTGAATCAGATACATTTAATGTTCAATTTGCCAGTGAATTGTCATATCCGCAATTTTCAAATATTGATAGTGTTATTATTGTACATAATAAAATTGTAAATCATAGTTCTGTATCATATTCTCAATCAGTATTAAATCAACTCATTGTACCATATAATTGTACTTATTCTATTGCTAAAGAAGAAACCGATATGTATGGTAACACCTTACAAACTATTGTATTAAAAAATATACAACAAGCTCAATTTGGTATAAACTATACATATGAAATTGCAAATAAAACAACATTTCAAGGTTTCTTAGATTGTCCGTTTCAAAAATCTTTTATTCAATCGTTGCCCAATTCAATTACTCAATATTTGCAGTCAACTAATCTTATTCAATCACAAAATCCCGAAATAGTAGCATTGGCTAAACAAATAACAGAAAAATGTGTAACTATTGCAGATTTTGTTGAAGCTATTGTGTTATGGAATAAACTAAATATTTCCTATGATTATACCTTTAATCATGAACTTCAAGATGCTGTATCTGTTCTGCACAACAAAACAGCATTGTGCGAAGGGTATAGTAATTTATCGTGTGCTTTGTTGCGTAGTTTAGGAATACCGGCACGCTACATAAGCGGATATAGCGTTAATAATCAAAATATTCAATATTCATATAGTAAAGGTTCCGGTTGGTTCAATCAAGAAAAAGGAGCTCATGCGTGGATAGAGGTATATTATCCTTCAATAGGAGAGTGGGTTCCTACCGAACCTCAAAATTTAGCAAATTTTATAACTCCTGTTTATGTAACCAATTCTAATACTATTTCTAAATCAGATGAATTTATTATAAGATCGGCAGTCCCTAATTTGCAAGGGACTAAAACATGGGTATATAAAGGAACAAATTCAGATACATTGTATTTTACAAACACTGCAATAACACGAAGCGAACCTATAAAACCTCATGTTGATTTTGATGTGTTGTTAGCATTAGAAATTGGCCGTGCTCATGGCTGCAATGTATCTTCTTTGCTGCCTGATATTGCTCAATATATAGTAGGAAATTATGTAGTATGTGAAGCTTCTCAACAAGTATATAAAGTACCTAAAGTTCCCGGTGCAACTTCTTATGAATGGACATTACCAAACGGAACTATACAAATTACTACAGATACTCTTATTTCTTTGGTTATAAACCCATTGCCAATAGATGGAATTTTACGTGTAAGAGGGAAAAATGAAAATGGTTATGGTATTGAGGCTCAATTACCAATGTGGGTATCATTATTGCCAGAAAAGTATCAATTAACAGGTCCTGATGAAGTTTGTAAAGGTCATACAAATGCACAGTTTACAATTCAAAATACCGGAGCTGTTCCACATTGGACAATTTTACCGGGAACTTCAGGAACGTTTACCACAACCACTCTTTCGTTATATATTACTAATAGTGCTCAATCGGGGACTATAGAAGTTTATGGTTCAAATTCGTGTGGCAACGGACCTAAAACAAGTTTACAAGTAGCTGTATTATCAAAAACACCAAAACCAAAAATTCTATATGATTCTTTGTATGTTTGTTATAATGATGCTGACCCCGAAGTATTATTAAGCAATACATATGGTTCTGTATATTGGATATATAATGATGAAACAGTAAACAAGGCTACATTAGTAATAGAAAAATCAAATGATTATACTCCTGTTGTTTATAAAGTATATCAACAACAAACAGGTTGTGCTATGAGTGATACAAGTAGTGGAATAGTATATTGGGGAAAACCGTTGGTGCAACCTATTATTAGTTATCAAACAGATTCAACATTGCAAGTACAATCGTCATATTCGTTTACTTGGTATGCCAATACTACCCCATATTCTATGCAAACTATCACTATAAAACCTTTAATATCTGCAGAATTCTATGTTTTATCTACCGATGAATATGGTTGTTCCATTCAATCAAATACTATAAGCTTTACTCCTCCACAGACTCATACATCAACATCAAATGTGTCAAATGAAATTGTAAAACCATACCATTTTTATTCAAATGGTAATTTAGTAACTATTTGTCCAATCAATGATAATATGTCAATATATGAGTGTGTTTTGTATTCAGTTACCGGCGAAGTAATTGAATCAAAGAAATCATCTACATGTATGTCATTTTCTTTAAATTCATTGCCCAAAACAATGTATTTTATAGAGATTAAAATGTCTTCACAAGTGTATATAGAACGTATTATTAAGTAATGTCTGTTTTTTTTCGTAATTTTTTTGTTTTAGAATACTCAGATACAGTCTACCGATTATGAAATTAATATTTTTTTGAATAAAATGCATTTTCGGAATTGAGTGGTAAATGATTCTGATTAAACCACATTTCAAACTCGTTCCATTTTTGTTGATTTTCTTGAATCCAATTTGTTAAAATCTCTTTGTTGTATAATGATAATATCCAATAATTATATGCTTCTAAATGACCTGCTTCATAAACCATTTTTTGAAAGTCAAACAATACAACCGGATATATTGAGTGAAAGTCGCTTTCAAAATAGTGTTTTATGAAATTTTGTCGCATTGTATGTAATTGTTGAATATCAATGTTCTTTTTTGAATCAAGAGATGAAAGAATGGTTCTTTCGTAAAGTGAGCAAAATGGTATTTTTATATGTTTTGAACTATCTTCAAATTGATTTTCAGAAATTGAGAAGTTTTTACAAAATGATACTTGTAGAATACTGTCTTTATTAAAACTGATTTGATTAGTATAGGTTTTAAATAATAATTTACTTATTTCTGATGTGCGTTTTGTTTTTGTTTCAAGATTCATGAAAATTTCGCCATAAATCATGCCCCATACCGGATTTTGAGAATTACAATACAACAATGCGGCACGATAATAATTTGATGGAAAAAACGGATCTGCTTCAATACCACTTTCATACATTTTTAGAGCCCTATTGTATTGTTGTTGTCCCCAATACACATTCCCTTTTTCTAAATATAATTTCCCTGATTTTGGAAACTTAGTTAATCCGTAGTTATATACTAATAATGCTTTTTGTGGTTTTCCAATATAGTCATAACAATTACCAAGTAGTTGAAAATATTGGTCATTTGCGTCTGTATGATTTGTGTGTGGTTTCAGAATTTTAATTGTTTTTTTGTATTCTTTCATGCAATAGTATGCATACGCTATTTCATAAGAATACAAAATATTAGTAGGGTCAAGTTTTTGAGATTCTTTTAAAATTCCAATACTTTCATTGTACATCCCTTTATCCATAAGACTAATTGCAGTAGTTGCTTTTTCGTATGCTAAATCTTTGTTGTTTTGAGCAATACTATGTAATGTTATAGTAAAAGAAATGAATACACATATTAGTTTCATGATATCTATAAAATTCTTGTTAAACAAATATAAAGTTTTTAGTTAAAAAGAATATATATAAATTACAAATAATCATGCTCATATATTTAATAAACAAAAAAAGAATAGGATAATAAAAATTGCAAAAAGTATTATTTGGCATATATTTGCATTGAATAATTTGTAGATATGATAGACGAAGAACATTTATTGGAACACCTGCAATCATTGTTTGGCAAGAATCCGGAACAATTTAATATAATTGAAGAACAAATAGATATTCAATTGCAAATGAGCTATTTCAAACGGTCTAAACGTTTGAAAAAGAAAAAGGTTGAATTACAAGACATGTTACAAAAAGTTCCCTTATTATATCAAGATGATGTGCGAATAGAAGAAAAACGAGATATTCTGATTCATTTGGCATCATTTGAACAAGTGGAGGCTTTTAGAGCAATTGAGGCATTTTGGAAAGTTGCCGAAGGTGATATAAAACCATGGGCCTCTATGGCATATAGAGAAAATAAGATGATGTTGGAAAGTTCATTACTTGATGAAAAACAAATACTTATATCAACAGGCTTGGGGGGTAAAGGTCAAAAATTGCGTTATTTTTTAGTCTTTGTTCATGCTCAAAATGAAGATTTTACTGAAACACAACAAAAAATTGTACGAAATGAATTGGAATTTGTATTGCACAAACAAAATTCAGAAGTTGAATCGGTAGAGTTCTGTAATCAGTTGGTCAAAATATTTGTTTTAATACCTATAAGCATTGCTATAAAAGATTTAATAGTACACGTTGTTGCCGAATGTAATCAGTATGGCAATTTTGTGTCAGAAAATTTCTTAATAACAAATGTGAAAGAACTTGAAAATGAAGAAATTTTTCAAATTATTCAAGAAAAATCTATTGAATCGGAATATGATGATTTTGATGAAATAGAAGGGTTTGAAGATGATGAAGATGAAGACGATGATGATGAATAATCATATCTTTGAGTGGGGGCATGAGAGACCTTATAATTCATATGCAAATTACATAAAACAAGAATTTGGAGGAAGAATTCAAAAAATAAGTCTACATGCCGGATTAACGTGTCCAAACCGTGATGGTAGTATAGGTGTTGGCGGTTGTTCTTTTTGTAATAATGATGCTTTTATAACAGAATATTGTTCTCCACATAAACCAATTTCTCAACAAATAACAGAAGGAAAATTATTTGTTCAACGAAGATATAAAAAAGCTCAAAAATATTTTGCTTATTTTCAAGCATATTCAAACACATATACTAGTATTGAAAATTTACGAGTGTTGTTTAAAGAAGTTCAGAAGTTTCCCGAAATTATTGGATTCATTATTGGTACACGTCCCGATTGTATTGACGAACAAAAATTAGATTTCTTTGCTCAATTACGAAAACACTATTATATAGTTCTTGAATATGGTGTAGAATCAATATATGATTCTACGTTGCTTGCAATAAATCGTGGTCATACTTATAAAGTTAGTAAAAATGCTATACAAATGACAGCGGATTATGGAATACATGTAGGTGCTCATATTATTGTTGGTCTTCCTGGTGAAACACAAGAAATGATAATGGCTGAAGCATTTGAATTGTCTCAATTACCGTTGCATTCTCTTAAATTGCATCAATTGCAGATAGTTGCAGGTACACGGTTTGCTCAAGAATATGAACAGAATCCACACAAATTTCAACTTTTTAGTCCTGAATTATATATTCCTTTTATAGCAGAATTTGTAAGTAAATTATCACCAACAATAAAAATTGAACGCTTAGCAGGCGATAGTCCTATTCGTGTACGTATAGCTCCTGTGTGGCAAGGAGTAAAATATGAAAGTTTTGTGCAAAAATTTGAAGAATATATGTTTGCACATAATCTTTGGCAAGGTAAACACTATGTGCAAAAAAATATTATGTAGATATTGTTTTTATAATGGTTAATGAATTGTTATTGTTGTTTCTGCAACAAAATCAGTAGAGTCTTCTTTTACAATATATGCTTTTACTAAATACGTGCCTGCAGATTGCGTCCATTCAAACGATGATAGTAACATGTGGCCGTAATCTTGAGTAGAAGGACGGCTAATAGTGTGTATTACTTCATTTTGTAAATTTCTAAATTCAAGCATTATTGCATTTCCGGCAATATCTTGTTTCGATTCTACCTTGAAATATATTATTACACTTCCATTTACTAAATAAAAATCAGAGCTAACTCCGGTAAGTTCAAAATAATTTGAATAATTAAGTCCTGTACCAAGTGTTATTTGATTTTTGAATTCAGATTCACCTTCTTTTTTAGAGCATGAATTAAAAAATACAAGAGAAAAACAAGTAACAAATAAAAGTATTTTGGTTTTCATATAAACTATTTTTTAAAATAAATGTAAAAATCATATACAAAGGTATATAGTTTGTAGTAATTTTTTTTGAAAAATATGGTAAATAATTTATTTTTACAAAAATTATTATGAGTATGAAACACATTGTAGTGATATTATGTTTGTTGACCGTTCAAGTAGCGGTTCAAGCTCAGCAACAAGATGTTATAATTGCATCGTTTGAACAAGGAGATGTTGAAAAACTATCGCAATATTTTGATGAAAATATTGATTTAACGGTTTTACAAAATGAAGGTATTTATAGTAAGGCTCAATCAAAAGTAATTTTAAAAAATTTTTTTTCATCAAACTCTCCCGCAAAATTTACATCACAACATCAGGGGGGGAGTGAAAATTCCAGATATGTAATCGGTAATTTGTCTTCAAATGGTAAATCATATCGAGTTTATTTTTTATTTAAAAAGTCAAATGAAAAAACAATAATTCAAAAAATTAGAATAGAACATGATAAATAATCATCTTATTGATTCTCTTATTTCTATTGCATTACAAGAAGATATAGGCAACGGCGATCATACTACATTATCATGTATTTCTCATGATTTAGAAGGACGAGCACAATTATTGGTAAAACAAGACGGAATATTGTGTGGTGTTGAAGTAGCAAAAAAAATTTACAAAACGTTTGATTCCTCTCTTTCAATTAATGTGTTAATTGAAGACGGAACTCCAATTACAAAAGGTGATGTTGTTTTTACAGTTCATGGTAAAACAATTTCTATTTTACAAACAGAACGATTGGTTTTAAATTTCATGCAACGACTGAGTGGTATTGCCACACAAACTCATGAATATGTAAAACTGTTAGAAGGTACACATACAAAAATTCTTGATACTCGTAAAACCACACCCGGCATGCGATTATTAGAAAAATATGCCGTAAAAACAGGAGGGGGCGAAAATCATAGAATAGGATTATATGATATGATTTTAATAAAAGATAATCATATAGATTATGCGGGGGGTGTAAAAGCAGCAATTGCTAAAACAAAAGAATATTTATTACAAAATAATTTAGATTTGCAAATAGTTGTAGAAGCTCGTACAATGCAAGATATAGCTGATATTCTTACATTTACTGATATTTATAGAATTTTAATAGATAACTTTACTCCCGAACAAACCAAA
>Ga0116190_1001383_pt1 | contig 21279 bp, 20 predicted proteins | sample AD_JPNTR4_MetaG_FD_89808 | JGI IMG/M metagenome (GOLD analysis project Ga0116190, IMG submission 89808) | Active sludge microbial communities of municipal wastewater-treating anaerobic digesters from Japan - AD_JPNTR4_MetaG | ecosystem: Engineered > Bioreactor > Anaerobic > Digestate | place...
CGCATTAACGTGGTAAAACCTGTGGGTTATTGCTTTTATCAACGCGTTAACGTGATAAAACTCGTGGTTTTATTGGCTTTTGGACTCGGTTGAGCTAGTCAAATAACAGGCCCCAAGATGACACAAACAGCGTTTCGAAGCCGGGGGCTATTGCTGTGCTCGTTTGTGGGATGAAACGCTGGGTTGGACCTTGTGCAGGCATTTCCGGAGTCCCAGTGGTTGCTACCCCAGTTTGAACGATCAATTGAGGCGTTGACATATGGCCGCCACTCAACAGCGGTTGCCCTGCAAACGTTCCACCTAATGCAGCCTCGGCAACGCTTTGATCGCCAAAGCACATGGGGCGGTTGGCTATAACTGGACCATAAGGAATCGCTCCCTCGGTTCCGCTTCCAATCACCCTGTGCGTTAGCAATGTTTGAGGGTTGACCTCATCAGGTAGAGCCGGCTTGAACTGGTCACATGAACCGCCAGCCTGAGCAAAATCCACGCCCCAGATCTTTCCAAGACCCGGCTCACATGGGCGCGTAGGATCCGGTACAAAGGTGGTAAAGTAGGCAGTTCCACCGTAGATAACAGGTGGTCCCATCATCCTTTCACCCTCCAGCGCCCCTCCAACAAGCTCCAACTGGCTGTCATATCCAAAGAAATGCTTGAAGTTAACAATCGGCCCCACCTGCTTTTTCTGAACGGGATAGTACTTAAAACAGGTCAAATCATTCCATGGAGCACAGGTTCGATCAGTTTCGATAACGCTTGGAAATGGTGCGACCCTTTCTGTCAACGACACAATGAAATTCTTGCGTGTAGTGTTATTCAAGTCATCCACATCCCCGTTTCCATAGATTATGACCAGCTCATTTCGATAGGGCTTGATGGACAAAGCAGGCGCAGAATAAGCAGGGGCTCTAATCGGGCTGGTTACAGGGGGACGTGGGATCTTGCTCATATAAGGGTCATAAAACAGCGTAAGGTTCCAATTTGCAATCCCAGGAGAGCCTATCTCCAAGCGCCACAAACGACCAGCACTATCACCCATAAAGCAGCGGGTCATAAAGGTGCCTGGAAAAGTGGAATAGCACGCAACATCACCCACCATGTCAGCTGTAATCAAGGTCCCCTCAGCGGTACAGGTAGCATCGACATTACCCAGATAACCACCGGTTCTGAACTCTGCCAACTTTTCGCCTGTATCCATGCGAACCACATAGACGCTGCGCCCAGCGCCTATACCAAGCCCATCACCACTGCCGGCTCCAAAAACGGCCACAGCCACTTCTTGCAACTGATTTTGGTTACAGCTCGACATTGACCTTGATGGACACACTGAAACTGTGCCGATTGCAGGCTTACTGTAGGTATATCCAAGCCTGGAAAAATCGTTTTCAAACGCCCCATGGCCGCCAACGTTGCATTCACCGTGTCCTTTAGCACATCGTCCTTTGTGGGAAATCTCCCACAGCACTTCCCAGTTGCCATCGGTTGGATCGGTTACATCCAACGCTGTATATCCACGCCCACCGTCGCGATCTCCAACCACCAGAACTGAATGCCAAGCGTTACCCGACTCAGTCCCCAGGGCAGTTGCGTAGGTTCGATTAAAGACCACGTTTGCCAGTACAGGCGAACCATCCATAACGGTCGAAGCACCAGCTGGCAGCTTCTTAAGGCTAGCCAAAAGGTGGTTTGGAACATAGGACCACTCCTCACGTCCCCAGTAGCTAGGCATCTGGGTGCCAGATTCGCGGTCAACCCTGAAAGCGTGCAACTGGCCATCGTGGGTGGCTGTGTACAACATCACTGGTCTGTTTTTGATGCTGTTTTTGAATGCTGCAAACGATGGGATAGAAACTCCGGCATCCTGAAATTTGCCTTGCAGAACGGGCCCTGAATGGTGGATTGCCCCCGTTTTATGGTTACGCCTACAGGTATCATCAGCGGCACGTACAAACTTTATTAGATTTTGCCTGAAGCGCTCCCTTTTTTCGGCTACTGTGCCTGTCAGGAAGCCCGTTTTACACAACCCAGTCGATTCATCAAGGGAAAAATCAGGAAAATTCGTTTGACCGGAAGTTACCCCTAGGTGCTCGGCACTAACACTGGCATTGTCCACAGCAAACGGCGTCAAAAAGCCATCAATCCAAGTGTAGATGTTCCTGGAGCTATCCGCTCTTTCATTTAGCATGTCAGATAAGCGCAAAATTCGGGCCAATCTCGGTTCATTTGGCTTGGTGGTATCCAAACCACACTGATAAACCGACTGTTCCAACAATCCTTGGCGCACATTTGGGATGGTCATCAGTCCATCTGGAGTCGTGACGTGGGTGTGGGCAGCGTTAAACTGATACTGGACGTCCTTCAGATTACCAGTTTCCTCGCTGACAACGGTCATCGTTCTGGACTGAGTTGCGACAGCCATGCTTCCCAGAATTTGGTTAAAAGCCTGGGCCAGGTCCATAGAATTGTCGGCTTTAAACAGTGGTGCGGAAATGGCACCGTTGTTTGTCGCTATAGCCTCAACCAATGTATCAACGCCATCTGCTAGTTTAAAACCAATAACATAGACATCAACACCAGCATCACGCAGCTCCTGCGCTGCCGTCACCGAGTCCTTATAGGGACCAGTAGCCTCACCAAGGTTGGCACGCCCATCAGTTATCAGGATCACGGTTTTAGGACGGCAATCCCTGTAAATGTCAGCGGCCAGATCCGGGTCATTCTCGAAGTAGTGCAAAGCGTCGTACAGCATGGGAGATATAGGGCTGCCACCCACTGGAATTGCTGAACGAATTGAAGTCTGAACCTGATCATTCCTTATGGCAATCTGCAAGGGGTCATCGGATGGTGAGGGCTTCACAAACGGGCCGGTTGGCGCGTTTTCGTTGCGAGCTCCATAGTTTGTGCCAACTTCAGGACCATAGCTATAGCCACCGGTTGCATCATTAGCATCACTTGCAACAGTGTCAGAGGTCATCACACCAAACTTGACGTCGGTGCGTGACAAATCGATTAGGCCATCACTAGCCTGCAAAACAGTAAAGGGTACCCTGATGTGTGGCACAGGATAAGGGCAATCTTCCCTGGGGCACGGCGGCACCAAATAGTTGTTTCTATCTTGTTTGAGGCAGTGGTAGCCGACGAAGGAGCCAGTTAGTACCTCTTGTGCAACCACAAAGCGGCTTTTGCCATAGCCTTGGAGTGGGTCACAGGTGGGCACTAGCTGGTCGTCCAAGTCGGAATACTCCATCTGCACGTTTTCAGCGTCATATTCCATACTGCCCGAGGTATCGATTAGCAGCAAAACTACTGGCTTTATAGGTGAGGCTGGTAGGGCATTAGCAAGCGATGAAAAGCCAAGCAAAGCGACAAAAATAGTTAGAGCAGTGATTCTATTGTACATGTTGCACCTCACGGACATATGTTTGGTCCAACAAATAGGTTTGATAACATAGCAACCTGAGCATTCCGATCAATGTTGGTTTGTGGATCCGGGGGCACGCCAGGATCTGGTACATTGGCGTACATGCCATTTGTTAAGGCCACGTATTTATTGAAACAATACATTCCAGATTGATAGCCAGGGGCCCTTGGGGTGGTCAACATGGACAGCATCCTAGAGTTCCAGCCGGCACTTTGCATTGACTGGACCTCTCGTCCAAAGGATCCTGATCCATCCGTCGCCAGATCAAAGAAGTTAGAGTGTACCGCTGACATCGGTACCTGGCCGTTAGTTGCTGACACCAATTGGCTGAAACCAGAGGGCGCGGATGCCGCCAATGCCAAGGTCCCCTCAACTCCGCTTGCGGCAACTGACTTGGCCACAGTGGCTATCCTGGCGGTACCAGCCAGATGCAGCCTGTTGCTGGCTGCCTGAAGGGCGACAAGAGATAGCCCTGAAAGCACCAACACTATCAAAATGGCGACTATCAAGGCCATGCCTCTATGCCGCCTTGGATTGTCGTGCTGATTTTCGATTTTGGCATTTTGGTATTTAACTAACATAGTCAAATTCCTTTACTTAACGTTTCTGACCTGCAGCGACACCAGGGGCACGCGAACAGCCAGCGAAACAGTTCTAGCAGAACCGGCCATAGTAGGGTCGACTTCGTACGATTCAATTGGGTCGTACAGGTTTCGACGCTCTCGATAGGGCCATGATTCATCCTCATGAGAGGTTCTTGTCGTTAACTTTATGGTTACAAAGCGCAGGTCTTGTGGCCTGGCAGCAAGACTCAGATTTAAAAGTTGAGTGCCAGAATCCAGCACATTTTCGATAGTTGGAAACACTTGAATCAGTGGATTTCGGCCAGTCCGATCAACGTCGAACGCAAAATCATAGAACTGCAAGTCAGCCACGTACTCTGCGACCCTGATCGTTGAGTTCGGTAGCACCGTGTTTAGGGCCGGATCGCGTGCGTCTAGCTCCTGGCGCACCAAGTCGATTTTCCCAATCTCACTATCGTCCGGCACCAGCGTGTATCGGACAAATCCAACAACTGAAACTTCAAGTCCGACCCCAAAACCTTGAACGCCGCAGAAATCGGGCGGCGTTGTAATTGGTACAGGATCTCCCAATGTGATGGTCCGGCTGCCGAAGTTCGCGTTATCAATGCGAAAATACATCTCGAATTGATCCGCGTTGGCTATTCGTAACAATCTGTTTTTTACAAAAATCTGATCAAAATCAGCATAGGTTGGGGGGAAGGCCGCCCCATCCTCTGGCCCCTGAAGGACTACTTGTCGCCCTACGACGCTGCGAGTTGTGTACACGGTGGGAGACCAAAACGCCCCCATCAAAGTAATCGAATTCGGGACTATATTTGTGTTGCCGTTGTTGACTCCATGTACCCGGTCCAGCGACACGGCGCGGTACGGTTGAATTGGCTTGGGGCAAACGTTTGGGTCTGCAGCAGTGTTTGGGGTGGCCAAGAAACCAGCCGCTCCAACATCGCGGCGTAGCTGATCCAAACCAAATCTGGCTTGCTCCATCGCCGCCATGATCTGGTCCTGTGCTCGATAAGAGCTGGTAGTAGCGTGGTAAATGTAGTAGATAGCCATGATAAGGATGACCGACAGAACCATCGCTATCATCAGCTCTATTAAAGTCATACCCTTCAACGCAGCGCCGTTTTTCGGCCTACGACTTTGGGAATTTCCACTAGTGCGCCACAAATACATTTTTCATCACCGTTGCTGGAATCGTTATTGAAAATGCATCCGCTGGACGCAAGTCCATTTCCATCTCACACTGATCATAACGGCCGGCCCTGACCCCATCTCTGGGCCAAAGCACACGCACTTCAGCTCGAATTAGCTGATTCGGGATTAACCAAGTCAGCCTGTATCTTGCACAAAACCTAGGATTGCGGTCGGGGCGTATTTCTTGTAGGGCCCCTGGGTCGTAGTTAAGCTGTCGTCCAAGCTGATCGACCATCTGAAATTGGGTCCCAGATGGATAGAACTGGGCGTTTAGCCAGCCTGATGTTCCGCCAATCATGGCAGGGCCTACGTTCGACAAGTACCGGAAGCCAGTTTGTAAAACACCCCCCTCGCCATTGCCTGAATCGTTGTACCATTGGGCCCCTTCCAGGCGAATAGTCTCCAGCACGTGGCGGGCAAGATGAGTTGCCTGGACCATGTTCCAGGAATTGGCGCTGCCCCTGATTACACCTTGTTGGAGGTATAAAATCGCCAAGAACCCAACCACGGTTATGGCCATCACCGCCATAAGCTCAACTAGGGTAAAACCTTTCAGTTTTTGGATCCTGCTTTTCATTCTGACCCCGTTCTGGCCACGCCGTTAAAGGGCACTATTATTACTCTTACCGGTCCTGTCGAGCCTCCCCCTGGACTGAAACGCTGCAACCTGATTCTGGCATCACCGCTAGCCATGTCGCCTCCGCCTGGGATGATAAAAGGCGTGGCGTCACCCCGTACCTGAAAAACTCGGCCATCAGGTTTAAAACACAAAGGCGAAGTTTCGAGATCATTTGGGGTTACCGAAACCAGCCGTACTCCAGGGTGGGCCTGTGAAAGATCCAGCTCTCTGACGACGAGAGGTGGTGAGCCGTCGGATCTTATCTGGGTGAAGCCCTGACATGCAGAGGTTTCACCTTCGATTACCTGGAATGCTCCATCATTGCCTGCGCCTCCGTTGAGGATGGGCTGTAATTGGTAGGCTCGGTTGCGAGTTGCTGCCTGAATTCGTGAAAATTCCACCAAATTCAGGACTGATTGAGTGGCGTTGGATAGGTGCCGTTCTTGACTGGCCCTCATAACGGCTGGCGCTGCTAGTAGGGCTAGTACCCCAACCAAAGCAACTGCAACCATTAACTCAACTAGCGTGAAACCTTTGTTCTTTCCGACTTTGGTCATTAGACGGCACCCGAAAAAATCTAAGGCTTTAGAAGCAATAAGTGTGCCAATGTTATTGGTCTTGGAAGCTGCTAACACCTTGAAATTTTAGATAAAAGTTCCATGTGGTAAGTTATTGATAGATTTAGCTATGCAAATTTTGTTGTGTTATGCAGTTTGTGCGTAGGCATTGCCCCCCAAAGAATCACCATCTTAGGAAAATCGCCGCCTAATCGATGTTTAAGGCTTGGCAGACGAGTTTTGAGGACCCTAGAACATCACCCCAAACCGTCCACGTACAGACATGGACCACTTTGCACTTTTAGCTTCGTGGCACGCGACAGGGTTTCCATCTGCGCCTGGCCCACACCCATAAGTGGCTGTGATATTCATTCCCTTCAATGGAAATAGCGTTCCCCACTCAAACCCGGCGAAAAACACGCCTTTCTTTTCATAAAACAGCTTCACATCAAGTTCGGCCCCAAGATTTGCGTTTTGGCCAGGAGTTGCTGCCGCGTTCAAAGCCCTTGCATACATGATGTCTATGCGACCAGCCAACGCGTCTTTGTCGCCTTCGAACAGGTCATACTGGACAAATGGCTTCAGATAGAAAGAGTTTGTGACTGTACCAATGGCATGTCTGTAAAGCAGCTGGTCAACCTTGTAGTCAGGGTTGAAGAAGAAGGAACGCTGCTTGGTGATGCTTTGGTCAAAAAGGAAGTTCGATTGGTCGCGATAGCCAAAGTAAGGGGCGTCAGTTCCGGTGGCCAAACCAGCGTGCAATCCAGTTGAAACGGGACCCCAAGTGTATTCGCCTTCAAAGGCAAACCCAAAGGACTTGATATCCAGTGGGGCTTCACCATCACGATTCCAACTTTGCTCAACGCTCTTCCATGAGTAGCGTGGAACATGGTTGATTTTTCCAAAAACGCCGACTGCTTCCAGCTCAAAACGCACATGTTCCTTTGCAGAAGGCTTCCACTCCACCTTAAACCACAGGTCTGGGGTTACCATCCAAGCATCACGCCGTTCCAAAACCAGTGTGTCATATTTTCCAAACTGGGCTGGATAAAACGACCCATCAGGGCTGTCGGCAATGTCCATCTTTTGGCTGCGATAGACTAGGTAAACCCCCCAATCAAAAGCAGGCTTGTTTCGCACCACCAGCTTGGTGAAGCGATCCTGGCGTTCAGCATCAGTTCGCGGTTTTTGGAAAATCGCCAAAGCTATGTCAGTGACGTCATCTTTGTTTGTTAAATCATAAGGTTCTCCAAAGGGCTGAACCGCATTAATGGAACTGGGACCATTTGCCACCCAACCGTAGCCTAGCTCAAGATAAATGCCCCAGAGTCTGGTCAACAGATTGACTCGGTCAACATAGGTGCCAAAGTCGGCGTCCAGATCCTGGCCATCATTTTCCAGGATCCCAAGCCCCCAGTGCCTAGCCATGCGTCCGCCTGAAAACTCAAGGAGGAACTTTTTGCTGTCACTTGGGCGAAATGGGGCCCATGTGGCATAAGCCTGCTTTACAGCCACGGCGTCTTTGCCGCCAAAGCGAGTCCCAGATGGTGAAACTTGGCTTCTGGACAGGGCCGCAAATGGCGCATCTGGCCGGTCAGGGTCGTAGTCTGGCGTGCTTCCAAGCATCAGGTTATCGAGAATGTCGAATTCGGCTGTAATCGAAAGAGCAGGCGCAACGTGAAGGGTAGGGGCGTATCGAAAGCGCATGTTTGCACCGCCGATCCACTTTTCGCCTCGTGATGTATTTACGACGTTTTCAGAGATTGGTGGCCTGAAGGCAGACGAATTCACCGTCTTGCCATCAGCATGAACTTGGGTCCCCAGAAAGGCGCGATGGTAACCATCAAGTCTCAAGCGAAAGTAGCCGTGGTGTTCAATCCATGGATATCCCCGTTCTGGAGCTGGGCCAGTCGATGCCCAAGTGACGGCCGTGTCAGCAGCCTTTTTGCCAAGCAAATCATCAAGGCTTGGCAGTTCATCAAGGTCGTCCTCGACTAGGTCTTCGTCACCAGCGGCTTCGGCAGCAGGAGCTTCGTCACCAGCGGGGGCTGAATCAGCACTGACCTCTTCGTCGTTGGCGAAAGCAGGCGAAACAATCAAGGAAACGGCCAAGAAAAAGGGTAAGGCAAGTTGTCTCATCAAAGGGATCCTCGCACGGGCGCGTTAATCTAACCAAGCACGGGCGTTGTGTCAATTGAAACGTCGCAGCCCGCGCCTAGGCTAGGTGGTGGTGGGGGCAAGGTCGGTTTTTGGGTCTAAGCCAGCTGCTTAATTGGAGCTAGGTATAGACACCGTTCTTATAAGGCGAAATCCGATGTTGCTGCCGCGAACCCGGGGGTAGTTGCGGGTGCGACTGGCCGACCGCAAGTAGTCGTAGCCTACTGAAAAGTTGCCGCCACGATAACTTCGCATGTCTGTGCTTGTTGGTGTTCCCAAGGGATCTGTGCAATCTGAGAGACAGTAGCTGTAGTAGTTTTCATCGTACCAGTCTATACCCACTCAGAAACATTGCCGAGCATATCATACAATCCCCAAGCGTTAGCCGCCTTTCCTGCACATGGATTGGTGTTCATTGGAGATTCAGGTTGGCACCAACCTATGGAATTCGGTGGTTCTGCATACCTAGGCCCAGTGGTTCCAGCACGTGCTGCATATTCCCATTCAGCCTCAGTAGGCAAACGATAACCCGTGCAATCAGGACCCTCAAAAGTGACCGTACATTGATATAGGTCTTCTGTTTGTTGGCCAGCACCAAAAGTGCCCGAACAATCACTGATCTCATAGCAAGATTCAAGATGTTCCAATTGTGACAGGGTATTGGCATAATGAACGGCTTCATACCAATTCACCATCTCAACAGGACAGTTGTCTCCACATCCAGGATATCTGGATGGATTGTTGTTGCCAAACAATGCCTTCCATTCTTTTTGAGTCATCTCCGTCTCTCTGATGATGAAAGAACGAGTAATCGTCACTGAATGGACTGGCCCTTCATCATTATCCCGATATTGTTCCGTTTCGGGGGAACCCATGTCGAAAGTGCCGGCCTCAATCAAGCACCAGCCATCAACGCAGGTGCCAACGGACTCGGGTACACATCGGCCAACGCTGTCGCAGGTGGTACCGGCGTCGCAAGTGCCACAAGACTCTCCGCAATCTGGATCTGGACCACAGACGCGATAGGCGCAGTTTTTAGTGCAACATTGGCCTTCCTTGCAAACCTCTTCAGGACCACAAGGGCCACAGTCTTGCGTTCCACAAATCGGGTCTTTGCCGCACTTATGTTCCCCGCAATCTGGTACGCATTCACATTGGCCTTCGCTATTGCAGTTTTCATGGGCCTGACAGGTGCCACAAGACTCCTGACACACCGGGTCGGGACCACAGACCCGGTTACCACACGCTTTTTCACAGCCATCTTGCTGACACTGTCCATCTGCATCACAGCTGTAACCGGTTTCACAGGTGCCACAAGACTCCTGACACACCGGGTCGGGACCACAGACCCGGTTACCACATGCTTTTTCACAGCCATCTTGCTGGCACTGTCCATCTGCATCACAGCTGTAACCGGTTTCACAGGTGCCACAAGACTCCTGACACACCGGGTCGAGACCGCAGACTCGATCACCACACTGTTTTTCGCAAGGCGTCTCGGTGTCAGCATCTGAACCTGAGTCGGTGGTATCTGACCCCTCGTCGGTGGCTGGAGAATTATCCGGTAATACGTCGGTTTTGGTCTCCGAGTCGCCACAGCTAAGCATTACACTAACGGCGAAAATCAATGTCAGTGCACCTAAGGATTTGAAGACTTGCATTAATTGCTCCTTTTGGCTCAGTGGCCAATTCCATAGAGAGTGGATAAATGATACCCCAGTTGCGCGTCATGGCAAGAAAAATCAGCAAAAGTTAGAAGATGAGGTTCCTACATGATGTTAAATACCTAGCCGTTTTCAGGCACCAGATTCGCATCAAAGGCCGCCGCGGCTTGCGGGGACAGGGACAGGGGCAGGGACGGGGACAGGGACAGGGGCAGGGACAGGGGCAGGGACAGGGGCAGGGACGGGGGCAGGGACAGGGCCAGGGGCAGGTACGGGGACCGGGGCAGGGACGGGGACAGGGGCGGGGGCAGGGGCAGGATCAGGGGCAGGGACAGGGACTAGTTATTGCGGCAGGTGTCATATTTGGCTTTGCAGACGCCTCCTGTATTTATTGAGGCATTGGCACAAGTCAACCATGCGTCGTCGTCTAAAACATCAGAATCGCAAACTCCGTCGATACAATCGAAGACATCCTGAAACAGCTCTATCGCCTGTTTGCTTGCTGCACCAACGCAGGTCTGCCAGCATGTGTCGTCAGTACAAGGCATGTAGCATTCCCAAAGCTGATTACAGGTCCCGGTGCCATAAACTCTATCCTCAAGACAGACATTAGTCACAGCTCTGCAGGCCCCCCCAGCTTTGATGGCGGTATTTGCACATGTATTCCATTGATCATCTGGCAGGTCTGGATCGCATACAGTGTTGATACAGTCAAAAATGTTATTCAGCTTTGTATTGGCGTCTCGACTGGCAGCCGTTCTACAGGCCTCCCTGCACTCTGCTGTCCCACACCCCATGTAGCAATTCCACAGGTCAAGGCAGAGCCCAGTCCCGTATGCCCGATCAGCCATGCAAGTGTCCATCTGGGTTTTGCACGCTCCCCTGAAATTAATTGAAGCATTTGCACAGGTTAGCCATTCAGACCCAGAAAGAGTACCACAGTTTGCGTCGATGCAATCATATATCGCGTCGAACATTTGATTGGCCTCTGGACTGGCTTCGGCAACACAGGCGTCCTGGCATTCTTCGGTGTTGCAGCTTTGGAAACATCTCCACAGGACACTGCAATAGCCGCTAGGTTCTGGCAGCTCGACACACTTGCTCCAGTATGCTCTGCAAGTGGTTACGGTTGCCTGATCCCAGCATTCATCGCACTCGGTGCCGCTTGTTGTGTTACAGATGGGGCATGCGTTAGAGTTGCATTCAAGGGCCGCATTCAGATCAAGTTGAGCCTCTGGGGTTGCTCCTTCCCAGCAGTTGTTTACACACGTGGTCCTGTTGGCTTCTGGTCCCGCAAGGCATGGGTCAATGCAGGCCATCAACAAGTTGCAGGTCGGATAAGAGCATCCCCAAAAACAGTTGTAGTAGGGCTCTATGCAATACTCATCCACGCAATCTGAAAAATCATCATCGCTAAGACCATAACAACTGTTGTTGCCTAGGCATGTATCAAGGTTAGTTAGGTTATTCAAGCCTTCAGTGGAAAGCCTGTTAAAGCATTGATTGCGGCAGGTTTCCCCAGGCGTTCCTGCAGCACACCCACCTACACACCCATAAAAGGCCTTACAGGATCCAACGGGGTCGTCAAAACAGGACGGCAGGCAAGCTCCATTACCGCATCCATATTCACAGGTTTCAACCACCGCTCCCTGGTTGCCACAAGAGTCAAACCAGCAAACGTTGTCGCCACAGCACTTCTTTTGGACCATTTCAGTACATTTACAAGCGCCATTTTGGCATGTAGCTCCAGTTTGGCACTTATCGCCACAGCCAGCACAGTTAGTATCTGTTCCAAGCTGTGTACAAGTCCCAGAACAATCCATCAGGTTGTCAGGGCATTGGCAGACGTTATCAATGCAGACTTTGCCACCAGAACAAGGCCCACAGGTTTCTCCGTCATCCTGCCCTGGGTCATCGTCCTGCCCTGGGTCTTGGTCTTGCCCCGGATCATCGCTTTGTCCTGGATCGTCGTCCTGCCCAGGGTCCTCGTGTTGTCCCGGATCATCGTCCTGCCCAGGGTCCTCGCCTTGTCCCGGATCATCATCCTGTCCCGGATCCTGGTCTTGCCCTGGATCATCGTCAACCCCTCCCGGGTCCTGCTCCTGTCCCTGCTCCTGCCCCCGGTCCTCTTGCTCCCCAGGGTCCTGCCCCTGATCCTGCTTGGGCACGTCTCGATCACCTGGCAGGAACACGTCAAACGGCAGTTCTTGGTCGATCACAGAACCATCACCACCGCAAGCAAAAAACATCAACGCAACAACAGGAAAAGCCAAGCGCTTCAACATCTTCAACCCCCATATGTAGCAGCTTTCGCCCTTTGATGATTTTACGATACGACAGTTTAAAGTACAAGGTTGTCGAGGATTCTAGGTAGCTTCAAGTATGCAGTTGCTTTGATATTGCCAACAATGCGGTGATATACTTTCGCTTGTGAAGACCTCTAAACCTCGAAAACCAGCCTCCTTTGAGCCTGAGCAGCGATTAATAACCCTGATTGCGATTTTGCTTGGTTCGAAGCAGCCGTTGACCTTGGATGAAATTCGCGAAAGAACAGATGGTAGCTACGGTCCATTGCTGGATCCGGGCAAACAAGACCTACAAGGACAAAAAGCCTATGAATCTGGTAGGCGTAAATTCATCAGGGACAGGGAAAATCTGGCCAAAATGGGCATTCCAATAGGCTGTATTAAGAAATGTGTCGGACACAAAGAGTGCGATTCATACTACTTAGATCCAAATCATCTGCGAATGCCCGAGGTCAATTTGACCTTCAAGGAACTTGGTATTCTGCGTCAGGCTGCAGCTATGGTTAATAATATTGAGGCGTTCCCCCTGAGCCAGGACCTGATGCTGGGTTTTGCCAAGTTGGATGCAGCCATGGCTGGGGTGGATCTTCAATCTTCAAAGGATGATGGCGAGCTCACGACCTTTCATTTTCAGCATGGTTTGATCGCACAAAACCCTGAGACCCAAAAGAATCTGGCGGCATTGTTTGATGCCCAAATGTACAGGATTCCAGTCACTTTTTCATATCGATCCAGCCGCCAGTCGGACTCCAAGGAGCGCAAAGTCGACCCATATTCCCTGTTTTTGAAACGCAGGGTGTGGTATCTGGTTGGTTTTTGTCATTTGCGTAAAGAAGTCAGGATGTTCGATGTCAACAGGGTTTTTGCCGTTAAACAGACAGGGCCCAGGAATGGATTTCAGATTCCCGATGATTTTGAAGTGGCGCCATGGCGGACACTTGAACCATGGGATATCGCGTCACATGATGCCGTGGTTACCAGAATCAGACTTGAACGCCCGGTAGCGAGCCTGTCCAGTTTTTCCAACGCTACGGTGATTGCCAAGGAAGAAGACGGCTCTGTCTTAATCGAGCTAACAGTTCGTAACAATGAGGCTTTATTTGGCTTCATAATGTCGCTGTGGGGTAGGGCGGTGATTTTAAGCCCCCCTGAGTCGGTCCAAGCCTTCAACGACTTGGTCAGGCGCATCGCGTTGGTGCATGGTTATCAGGAGAACACATGAGCTTAGGGTTGAGTCTGTCTCAAAGGCTTGCTCAAATTCAGCTGATTTTACCAGTGCTTAGGGCCAATGGGAACAGAATGCGCCTGCAGGACTTGGCAGCGGCCTGTAAAATGACGCCTGCCGAGGTTAAGGATGCCGTGATCGCTTTGTCGATGGTGCATACCACACCTGAACTCGATAGTTATATCGACGTTTTCGTTGAAGGTGACTGGGTTGATTTGGGGCCACAGCTGGACTTGGGGCTTGGTCATCGTCCTTTGCCGTTGAACGTTGCTGAAGTTGCGGCTCTTACAGCTTTGGTAAGGGTCATGGCTGATGGCCCCTTGGATGATTTGGCAAGGGATGCGTCAGCAGTTTTGGAAAAGGTCACCAAACTTGCTTCACCCGTGGTTCAGGCTGCGTTGAAACACATGTCCTTGTTCATTGATACCGGGGTTGGAGTCATATCGCCGACGTGGGCTGTGCTGTCCAAGGCGATTGATTCCGATGTTGAGGTTGTAATCGAGTATCTGGCAGCCTCCAACGATGAGCTGAGCAAGCGGACCGTTCAACCGCTGAAGCTTTATGGAAGGGATGGCTACTGGTATGTGATGGGCCACTGTAAAACTCGTCAGGATAGGCGCCATTTTCGACTTGATAGGGTCGTTTCTGTTGAGCTTACCGATAAAAAATTTGTGTCACACGACGTTCCTGATGAAAGTGACTTTACAGAAGACGACGGTCAGGAAACGATTTTGGTACACATAGACAAGGATGCCGCAAATTGGGCCATTGAACGAAATCCGGATGCCTCAATCAAACAATTGCCAGACGGCTCAATCGAGATCGAGCTTTCCAGGCGTCTTTCCCCGTACTTGGCAGGTTGGATCCTGTCCTTTTCGGGCAAGGCCCAAGTTATAAAGCCAAAATCCATGAGAAAGGTCATAGCGGACCGCCTAGCCGCAGCCTTCGACCTCTAGGCCCCTGTCTCCTGCCTCCCGCCCCTGCCTCCCCCCTCCGCCATTATTTGGAGTTGTTATTAATTTTCGGTTATCATCAGCGACTGTTTTGTCGGAGGTCACGAATGAGATTAGCCGCTAAATATTTTGCATTTCTTACCGTTTCTTTGACCCTTTGTACAGCTCCTGCTGTTGCCCAGGAAGCACCTGCGTCCGGCAAGGAAGCCCCAGCGGCTTCTGCGCTTGATGATCGGCCTGTTTTTAACCCTGTGGTGTTGAAAAAACGTGGTTATCAGGTGATGCCTGCAGAGGATGTCGTTGATTTTGGAGATTCCTTGGTCGCAGTTATGACTGCTCAAGTCTTGCCAGAGGCTGAAGGGACCAACAGTGGACTTGAGCAAATCAGTAGGCTGTTTATCCTGTCTGGCGACCGGATTGTTTTTGATAGCTTCGAGATGGACGACGTCGGCGAGTTTGTGGAGCCGTCAATAAATTCACGCACCTTTTTCCAATTGACTTGGTCAGTGGTTAAAGTCACAAAAGGCAAATCCTATCTGGTCCTGCGTGGGATCACCCCGCGACAAAAGTCAGGTGAGCCAATCAGAACCGCCAAACGAGTGGTCGTGCTGACCCAAAAGGGGCCGGCCTCCTTCGAGGTTCTAGTTGATTCCGCAGGAACCACTGATCCTGTTGTTACCGCAACCGAAGTTCGAATCCCCATAAAGTAAGTAGTTCCAGACAAGCGAGTTTAAAGTGCCAATACCCCCCAACGATTATGATCTTAACGACCCCATTTTGCAGAACCTGAATGACGCGCAGTTTGAGGCAGTCACCCACGATAAAGGGCCCTTGTTAATCTTGGCTGGAGCAGGTAGCGGAAAAACCAGGGTTATAACCAGGCGAATTGCTTGGCTGGTCCGTTATAAATCGGTATTTCCCTCGCGGATTTTGGCGGTCACTTTCACCAATAAAGCCGCGGATGAGATGCGTGAGCGAGTCGCCACACTTTTGGGTCACGAGGATGCCCCAAGGTGGATGGGCACTTTCCACTCGATATGCCTACAGTGGCTGCGTAGGTATGCTGAACGTCTTGGATATCCAAAGGATTTCGTCATTTACGATGACCGGGATTCCACAAGCGCTGTCAAAAGCATCTTAAAACGATTTGGCCTGCCTAAAGAGGGCGCCTCCAGCTACACATACTTTATTGACAACGTTAAGAACGCCGGCAAATCAGCCTCAGATCTGTTGGCAGCAACCGTCAGAAGGGAATATGTTGAGGTTTATGAAGCCTATCAAGATGACCTGAAATCAAATGGGGCAATGGATTTTGCCGATCTGCTGCTTCTGGCCTTGGAGCTTCTGCAAGATCACGAAGACATCCGCCGGGAAATCCAAAGTCACTTTGATTATGTGCTAGTAGATGAGTTCCAAGATACCAACGACGTTCAGTATCAGCTTTTGCAACAACTGGTTCAGGAGCATCGAAATCTGTGCGTTGTCGGTGATGATGACCAGTCCATCTACTCATGGCGTGGTGCCCAGATCGAAAACATCCTGGAATTTACAGACAACTATCCAGAGGCCAAGGTGGTGACGTTGGGCAACAATTACCGCTCGACGTCCAAGATTTTGGAGGCCGCCAGCCGAGTCATTTCCTACAACGATTCTAGGTATGAGAAGGCTTTGACTGCTATGCGCGGTCCTGGCCATCCAGTCATCGTGCACGCCAATCTGAACGAGAAATATGAGGCAGAGTGGGTTGTGGCCAAGGCCATAGAGTGCATGGAAGACGGGGCCCGTTGGTCGGACATCGCCGTTTTTTATCGTACAAACGCACAATCCCGTGTTTTTGAAGATTCATTTGGTGCAATGGGAATCCCCTATAGGGTTGTTGGGGGGATGAGGTTTTACCAGCGCAAAGAAGTAAAAGATGTTATTGCCTACCTGCGATTGATTGTGAATCCAGCGGATTCTATTGCCTTAGAGCGGATTTTCAACGTTCCTCCAAGAGGTATTGGTCCCGCCACGATCGACAAGGCTAGGGCGGCTATGACAGGTCCTGAGGATTCGTTGCTGATGGCCCTTGCCCGAGTTGGTGACCAAGCCGGTGGCGCAGTTGGTAAGCGGATCTCTTCTTTCATCGCGATGCTTACCGATCTGGCGGTCAAGGCCAAGGAAATGAACGCTGAACAGGTGCTTCGCGAGACATTGGATAAAACTGGGCTTTTAGAGTTTTTTGAAAAGGATGAAACCCCTGAAGGCCGCTCCAGAGTTGAAAACGTCCAGGAATTATTGGCGTCAGCAAGGCAATTCTACGAGACTACGGGCCTTGATGACGTTGGGGCATGGCTTGATAAAGTGGCCTTGGTTCAACCCCTTGATGAGGGAGGCGGCAACGAGGCTGTAAGCTTGATGACTGTGCATGCTGCGAAAGGCCTGGAATTTCCATGTGTTTTTGTGTGCGGTTTGGAACACGGTCTTTTCCCACTGTCCCAGCGGCCCTCAGCTGCAACCTATGCCGCTCCCATTGGGCGTGAGGCGTTGGCCGAGGAACGACGCCTGATGTACGTAGCGATGACTAGGGCAATGGATAAGCTGCACTTGTGTTACGCCGCGACCAGAATGCGTTATGGCCAGACAGTAGCTGGCAGACCGTCCGTTTTCTTGACTGAACTTCCTCGCAGTGCCATCAAGTTGGTTTAATCCTAAATTTTGCAATGATTGCACGCCCCTAGGGAAATACATTTGCAACCTTTGTTGCTGGTGCAAAACCCAGATACAGTTCTCCAGCCTTACAAGGCGCACCTTTTTGGCATGGGATTAGCGTGGCATCCCGCTTTGTAGCCTTTGAGATGTTTGCCCTAGCTCGCTTAACTTCGTCGCCAAGTGGGGCAATAAACCTGATGGTTGAGCCATTTACAGATTCAACTACACCCACCAAGACGTTGCTTGGGTACTTGGCGCTCTTTTCCTGAAGCCTAAAGAAGATTAAGTCGCCCCTTTTGGGTTTGTCCTTGTGACTTACAGCACGTTTCCTGGCCAAAGTTCTATAAAGCGAACTTGCCCAAGAATCAGAGCGAAACTTGCTTTTGGTGGTCAAAGCCGTGGAATAACAAAGGTGGCTTGCAAAGGAATCTGGGGTAAACGAGTTCTTCATTCCAACCAGTCGTTGGGCATTTATCAGCAGTTCTGAGCCAGTCGTTCCATCACCCAGTTGAGGTTTCGATCTGTTTGGCCACAGCTTAGCTGGTGCCTTTTGGACGGGTTCTTGCCTCTTTGGTGGAGTCTTCTTTGCAGGTGCTTTCTTTGAAGCCGGCTTCTGCGTTGACGCAGATTTTGCGGGCTCTTTTTTGACTTCTGTCTTCTTGGAGGCTGGCTTCTTCTTGGAAGCCTCCGCCGGTTTCTTTTTAGTGGCCGGTTTCTTTTTAGCGGCTTGAGTGCTCGTCGCTGGTTTCTGCCTACTAGTTCTTGAGTTGCTAGCCGCCTTTGGCGTCTGGGCCTGCCCTTCATTGCAAAAAGGCAACATCAGGCATGCCAAAATCAGAATCACAGAAGTCCTGTAAATTCCTTTGGGCTGACGGCTTGTTGGAGATAACGCGGTCATGGGCCCATAATATCCTTGGTTCCGGTAGTTGGACAAAAAAATTGATGCGGACATTGGCTTTAATCCTCGTACTGGCAATTTTTGGGTGCGCCCCTGCGATCACTCAGCATCAAGCTGACAGGCCCTTAAAGAAACGCCAGGCTCCAAAAACTAGGTTGGAACCGCGATCACTTGACTCCCCCATCCAAAGTGACCGCCGTGAATTTCAACAGGTCCCCTATGAAGCCAAGAAAATGAGCTGTGAGGAGATTGTAAGCATCCTGTCCGTTTTGGGCCCTGAAAATGACCTAGATCCAGCGCTACTTTTGGCGTTAATAAGGGTTGAAAGCGCCTTTTCCACAAATGTCCTTTCACGTGTCGCCGCCATTGGTTTGATGCAGGTAATGCCCGAAAATGTCGAGCGTTTTTCGTGCGGGGATCCCTTCGACCCCACTGAAAACATCAAGTGCGGGATCATAATTCTGAAGCGCTTTTTAAACAGGTACGATGGTAATCTGATGCTGGCTTTGTCTGGCTACAACGCAGGCTTGGGGATGCCAAATCGAGCCAGAACTGAATCAAGGATACCGGCTAACTTCTCGTACCTGGAAAACATTTTGCGAGTCAGAGCCAGATACCTAAGATACGGATGTAAGACTTTTGACTAGCCTTTTGGTTGTACGCCAGGATTCGTGATTGTTGCCACTAAATTATATAATCGGTCTTGCTTGCATCCCAAGGTTTGGGTAATGTATCGGGTGCCACAACTGTGGTTAGAAATCTGGAGAGATCACATATGAAGGACGATCAACTCGATTTAGATATGAGCCCCCCGGAGATTCCGCCCGAGGAACTGCCGCCTGATGTGCCAAAAGCCCGTAATGTGCTGATGGATTTCCTTGAAAGGAGCCGCGCCGAGATCGAAGATGAGGGCGCTAGGCTCATGGAAAAATTAAAGGCCAAGGAAGAAGAGGAGCGGCAGCGCAGGGAGGAAGAGGAGGCCGCCAAAGCCGCTGAGCTTCGGGCCATAGTCGAAGAGGAAAGGCGCGCCCGCGAGGAGGCCGAGCGGGCCTACGAACAGCGCAAGGAACGCAAGGCCAGGGAGGCCGAGCAAAGGGCTGCTGCTGCCAAGGTGGTTACAGTGGCGGCCCCCGAGCCCAAAAAGTCAAAGGCTGGAATTTTCATCACCCTGGGGGTTGGCCTAGCGGCTGGTGCAGCCGTTGCTGTCTTCTTTTTGATGCCCAAGCCGGTGCCTGTCACTATGACGCTTGACCGCCCCTTTGATACAGCCCGTCCAGGAACAGTTCTTGCCACTCCATTGCCCTATGGTCCCAAGGCGATACCTGATGCTGGCAAGCCCTGGGATCCCGAGCTGTTAGTCGCCAGATTCCAGGTCGCAAAATATGAAGCTCCCGAGCCGGCTCCTGTGGTCAGAAAAACCACGAGGTCGTCTTCTCCCAAGCCCTTGGTTAATATTAAATCCGGCATTTTAGGTGGAAAGAGGGTAATTCGTTGACAGACGTAGTGGTCATTTTGGTAATGGCCCCTGATGGCGAATCTGGGGCGACCATAGCCCGTAATCTGGTCGAATCCGGACTTGCGGCCTGTGTCAACCGGGTCCCTGGGATTCGTTCTGTCTACAGATGGCAGGGCGAAATTCACGACGACGCCGAAGAGTTATTGATAATCAAGACTACTGCTGCTGGCGTTGAGGCGCTGACTGAAAGAGTGTTGCAGATTCACCCCTACGAAGTCCCGGAAATCATTGCCCTACCAGTTGTCGCGGGCAGTAACTCATATCTTGAGTGGGTGGTCAGTCAAGTTGGTGATCCTGAATAGATTTGGGGTCACGTAATGCCCAAACAAAACACGCACCTTGCGATTTTCTTTATGGTTTTGGCCGCGGTGTCCTTTGCTACCATGGGCGCCTTGGTTAAAGCTTCGACTGGGCATTTGCCATTTTTAGTTGCTGTCCTTTTTCGTAATGTTATCAGCGTAATTCCTCTAATTATTTACTTCAGGGTCAAGGGGTTGTCCTTTCGAGTCAACAATCGAAAACTGATGTTTGCCAGAAGTACCTTTGGTTTTTCGGCTATGTTCTTGTATTTTTTGGCCATTGAATATCTGCCTCTTTCCCTTGCTGTTGTTTTGAATTCCAGTTCTCCGGTGTTTGTGGTCATTATGTCGGGGCTGATTCTGCGTGAGCGAGATGTTGGAAAGTTGATACCGTTGGTAGTATTGGCGCTTGTTGGAGTGGCTTGGCTTGTATTTGGCCGGCAATCCCCAGAGGCTGGTGCTAAGCCGTTTTCCATTGGGATTGCTCTTTTGGGGTTGTTGTCTGCTGTGTTGGCGGCTGCTGCGTACGTTGCGGTTAGAAAACTGTCTGCTACCGAGCCGTCTGCAAGAATTGTTTTGCATTTTGGGCTTTGGTCTTCTTTTTATTCGGTGGTGGCGTTGGTTATCGCGGTGGTTGCAGGATATGAAAAGCTGGAGCCTGCGGTAATTTGGGATGTCATATCGACTCCAAAGAGTCTTTTGATGTTAATTGGAGTTGGGTTGGCGGGGCTTGGTGGGCAGATGTTTATGACGGCAGCGTACGCGAGGGAGCGGGCGTCTATTGTGAGTGGATTTTCATATCTGAACCCTGTTTTTGCCTATTTTATCGGGCTCTTGGTGTTTGGCGAGCCGCTGACAGTCTCCGGAATTGGTGGCGGACTGCTAGTCCTAGGCGCCTCATTAGGTCTGACAATAATGGCAGAACACAACTCCACCGAGCCTAAGCCATCTCCCTGATCCTGCCCCTGTCCCTGCCTCCTGCCAATCAGCGATTGCAGGGGTTCTCCCCGACGGGCTTGTCTGAGAGGGCGCAGCATGAGTGGCAGTCTAGGTCGGTAATAGCAGCGTGGCATGGTGTGTTGTCGTGGTAGAGGCCATCGTAGAGGCCGCTGACTGGATCATCGTCCTTGAACACGCCAGTAGCACACAGGTGCTCACACTTCGCTCGTGGGTTGTCTCCTGGCGTTGTTTCATA
>Ga0116190_1001399_pt1 | contig 21046 bp, 18 predicted proteins | sample AD_JPNTR4_MetaG_FD_89808 | JGI IMG/M metagenome (GOLD analysis project Ga0116190, IMG submission 89808) | Active sludge microbial communities of municipal wastewater-treating anaerobic digesters from Japan - AD_JPNTR4_MetaG | ecosystem: Engineered > Bioreactor > Anaerobic > Digestate | place...
TAAGTAAACTATCCTCTGTTTAAAAGTAAGATGGGAAGTAATGCATAAACATTGTCTTTCCTTTGTTTTTTTTCTTAAAGGGTTTGTTGCTCTTTGTGCCCAGACCTTGCTTATTAGAGAACTTTTTGTTGTTTCTCATGGAAATGAGTTATCCTTTGGAATTATATTTTGTATCTGGGTAATAAGCGGTGCAGTTGGTTGTATCATTTCAGGGCATATAAAGAAACAAACTACCTACCTTTTTTTAACCCTGCTTTTTTTTGAAGTACTCTGGCTATTTGCAGGACTCATAATTATTCGCGTCCATCAGGCAATATTTGGATTAAATCCCGGTGAGATTATAAATATACCTCAGATGATATGCCTTGTTTTTATTACTGCAGGAATTTTTAATTTCCTGCAGGGAATAAGATTCGTAACAGGCGGGATAATACTTAAAAAACAAATTCCAGATAATAAAGCAGCAGGACTTCTTTATGGATGGGAAGGTGCCGGAGCGCTTGTTGCTGGTCTTGTATTTGCGTTTGTTTTACAGAGATATACTGATCCATTTCAAACCGCAGGCATAATAATGCTTCTGGATTTTATATCTGCTGCATGTGTATTTTCGTTCCATAGAAATTATTTTGTAAGAACTGCGTGGCTGGTTTTATTTGGATTTATAATTTTATCATTTTTTTACCCGAGTGTATCTATCTATTCCACACTGAATAATAAAACATTGATGAAACAATGGAGAACAAAAAATCCTCTACAATACTATGTAAATACCCATTATGGCAATATTACTGTGTTAAATGATAATGGCCAGATGTCATTTATGGTGGACGGATGTCTTTTGTTTACACTTCCTCATTCTGATGTTGAATGGATAGAGGATGTTTCTCATTTTCCCCTTCTGTATGCTAAACAAACAGATAATATACTCGTTATTGGGGCTGGAACAAAAGGAATTATTCCTGAAATCCTTAAGTATAATCCTGAAGGTATTGATTGTGTAGAAATAGACCCTGAACTTGTAAAAATCACAAGCGAATATGCAGGGTCTTATTTTTCTGAATATAGAGATAAAAGGATTCATTTTATTATTGATGATCCTGTAGGTTTTCTCAGAAAATCCAAAAAGAAATGGGATGTTATTTTAGTTGATGCAGGACTTCCTATCTCATTAAAGACAGCAAGATTTTATACAAAAGAATTCTATATTGTGGCAAAGGAACATCTTAATGAGGATGGCATTTTTTATACAGTAATTGAGGGATCACCTGATTATATGGCTCGACCCCTTTTAGATGTACATAAAATCGTCTATGGAACATTAAACAGGGTATTTCCTGTTGTAAATATTATCTGTGATTATTACACAGGATACCTTGCAGTAAATAAAAGGGATGCTCCTGTATTTTCCTCTGATTTTCTTATACACAGATTCCAACAGAAAAATATCGCGACAAAGGTTATCTCTGAATTTTACATAAGAGATAAACTTGACCAGGAAAAAACTAAGAAATTTACGACAATGATTATGCCTTTTGATGCCATTAACTCTTTATATAGACCTATTATTATAATTCCTGCTCTTAAACACTGGTTTTACCTATTAACCCGGGGAGTGAGAGAAATCAGTATTAGATATTTTTTCAGGGCATTATTTATAGTTCTGATTTTTATGATTCTTATAGGTATTATATATCTTTTGAAAATGTGTGATAAAAAAACAATGGCTCTTCAGATTACAGTTTTATCAACTGGTATGTTGTCAGTTGCGTGGGAACTCGTGTATCTTTTTGTATTTCAAATGGGGTTTGGCTCGATATATTTTTATTTAAGCGTATTAACAGGTTTATTTATGGGCGGACTGACTGCTGGAAGTATTTTATGTTCATTTTATTTACACCGCATAAAAAATCCTGAGTGCTTATTATTTATTTGGCAGATAGCCCAGGCAATATTTGCAATTGTAAGCATTGGCTTTATCTTTTTATTTTCGAAGGTGATGATACCAATGGCTTTTTTCTTTATACTGATGATCATACTCGGATTTTTTTCTGGATGGGAATTCCCATTGATAAATACGATTTATCTTAAAAATACAAGTAATTTTCAAAAATCAATCAGCGGGTTTTATGCTGTTGATCTTATTGGTTCTGGTATTGGAAGTATTTTAACAACCATATTATTTGTTCCATTTTTTGGACTTATTACTTCTGGGATATTATTCTTTGTTATCAGGGTATTTGCTGGGCTGGTTGTATGGAAGTATATTTTTATTAAAGGAGTTTGATTTAAGGTTATGGCCCCTTAGGAAAGATATATTGTGGATTACCGGATGTAGATAGGACCTGATTCTCTATAGATATGCACTTCTGGTTTTTACTGGTTTCATAAAAATGATATCATAAATGTATGCTTAGTGGACTTGATATCATTGTGATTATGTTTATTCTCGGCGGGATACTTGGCGGAGTTGGCCGTGGCTTTCTCGGTACAATTATTGATATATCTGGAATCGCCTTTGGCCTTATTGTTGGTTCTTTTATTTATACTGCGCCTGTTCTTCTTTTTGCTAAGTTTGAAATCACAGGAACTGCTGTAGACCTTATTTTCTATGCGCTTTCGAGTATTATTCTTGCCCTTGTTGTTATAATTTTACTTGAAACATTAAGGAAAAAGGTCGAGATAAAGCCATTTGTTGATAGAATCTTTGGGGGAGTGTTCGGAAGTATAAATGGGTTTGTTGCTGCTGCAAGTATTCTTGTGATTATGACGACCTCTCTTCAAAGTGGTCAGGAAATAGACCAGACAAAAATTGCCTCTGTTGTTAGAAATGGCATTTTGAAGTTTTACGAAAAAATTGAGAGACATAATATTACTCTTCCTAAAATGATTATACTGCCTGTTGCTTACAAAGATGAATTCGGTAGGAATGTAAGGGCTGCAAAGTTTATTAAGTTGAATTTTACAAAGTTTGAAGGATTTACATGTATGAACTGTGAAGGGAAGGTTAGGTTTGAAGGATATTTCCCAAAGTACGGGGTTGGAATTGTCCCGAAATTTGTATGCGAGAAATGTGGAAGGACATCTGATGGATGTCAGACATATGAAGGGTATCATAAACTGTATAATGCATGTCCTATTGAACTTGCCCGAAGTGGTTTAAAGTTTGATTGTGGAAATTGGCCAAATCATACATGGATAACACCTACTGGCCCATGTCCTCTGGATAACAATTCTCTCGATTTGATGCTCTGGCGAGAGCCGATTCGATATTAACAAATGTCTATTATCCAGATTATAGAATCCATTATAACCGGTATTGTTGCTGGTTTTATCTGTGGCTTAACAGGCATGGGAGGAGGTACTATCTATGTACCTGTTTTTTATTTTTTACTCAGTTTTTCAATTAAAGAGGCAATTGGTACAAGTTTGCTTGTGATTGTGTTTTCATCTATTTCAGCATTTCTTGCTCATATGAGGGAAGGGCAGGTCAATTTCAGGATTGCTGGATTTCTTATTGTTGCAGGTATCATAGGCGCACAGATTGGAAGTTCAATAACATCTATTTTACCAGATATAGCAGTAAAGATTTTTTTTATATGTATTACGATATTTCTTTCTATTAATATGTGGAGGGAAAGAAATACCGGTGTTGAAGGTAATGGTACAAATTTTACTATGTTTCCAATCAGGTTTATTCTGATTGGTCTTGCTGCAGGGATTGCTTCAGGAATGGGAGGAGTTGGCGGTGCGATAGTACTTGTACCACTTCTTCATATGTGGGTTGGAATTCCTATGAACATCTGTATTGGTACAACTCTGCCTGTGGTTATGTTTAACTCTCTTTCAGGTGTTATAGGTTACTTTTATCGTGGACTTGTGCATATTCAAATAGGTATAATTACCGGGGTTGTTGCTGTTTTTGCGGCTCTTGCAGGAACAAAGGTAAGTATGAGAACCGATAACAAAAGATTAAGAAAAATTTTTTCGATTGTTCTTCTTATTGCTGGAATGGCTATACTGGTTGGAAGATGAAAATAAACTAAATTCTGTTATAATATATATATATGGAAAATAATAAAGCGCTGGCTCTTCTTAAAGAAAACGAATTGATTAAACTGGCGAAAGATCGTAATTCTGCTGCTTTTGAAGAATTGGTTAAACGAAATCAGGCGCGTATTTACAATCTTGGTTTAAAACTTCTCGGGAATAAGGAGGATGCCGCTGATCTTTTACAGGAAACCTTTATCAATGCCTATTATGCTCTTCCAAAGTTTGAAGGTAAATCAGCATTCTCAACCTGGCTTTACAGGATTGCAACAAATAATGCTTTTATGAAGATGAGAAAAAAGAAAATTCCTCTTGTCAGGTTTGAACAAAAAAATAATGATGAAGATGGTAGAATATATCCTGCAGAAATTGCTGACTGGTCAGGGGATCCAAAGGCACATCTACAGAACGAAGAACTCAAGGCGTTGATTGAAAAATCAGTTAATTCTTTACCAGGCAAATACAAGACAATCTTTGTACTTCACGACATAGAGGGATTTTCTACAGAAGAAATCAGCAAGATGCTCGGATTATCTGTGCCCGCAGTTAAATCAAGAATTCATAGAAGTAGAATGTATCTTAGGGATAAACTTTCAGAGTATTTTAATAGTAGAATCGGTTCAGGAGTAGGGTGATGAAATGTGAGGAGTGCTTGGAATTGCTTTCTTTGTATTTAGATAAAGAATTAGATCAGAAATCACTTAATGCCCTGAAGGAACATCTTGCCTTATGTAAAAATTGCATGGCTGTTTTTCATACACTTGAAAAAACCATCTCATTGTCCTTTAATTATTATAAAAAAAATTACCACAAGGTTCCCAGGAAAGTTTCCTCGCAAGTTTTTTATGAGCTCAGAATAAGATATAAAAAAAGCAGATTCTAATCTTATATTCTCGGGGTTTTAATGAGATATCCTATCAAAGGCTGGATAAAAAATTCCTTTTGCGATTGGGATTCAAAGATAAGTTCTGTGATATTTTTGCCTGGATGCAATTTTAGATGTTCTTTTTGTCAGAACTGGCCACTTGTTGAGAGATATGAGGATATTCCTGATGTTGAATGGTTGGAAATTGAATCATATCTTATCGAGCACAGGGATTTTATTGATGGTTTTGTTATTACAGGTGGGGAGCCGTTTGTTTCGGATTTTCTTTTTGATATTATTGAGAAAATCAAAAGCATTGGTATTGCTGTTAAGATAGATACAAATGGAACATTTCCTGATAAATTAAAATACCTCATTGAGAATGAATTGATACGCGGAGTTTCTATGGATGTAAAGGATGCCCTCGAGGCAGAATTTTATTCAAGGATATGCGGTATTACAATTACGCCAGAGTTAATGGAGAAAATCATTGAATCCACAAAGATTCTGATGAATTCAAAGATTGATTATGAATTCAGAACAACACTTGTAAGAAAATTTCACACTATTGATAATCTGAAAAAAATTGGGGTTCAATTAAAGGGAGCCAGAAAATATGTACTTCAACAATACAGAAGTATTGGGGTAAAGGATGGATTCGATGGTGGGGAACCGTTTTCAAAAGAAGAAATGCTAAGGTTCCAGGAGGTTCTCTCTGAATTTTTTCAGAAGTGTGATATAAGGTATTATGGTACAAATACTTGAAAGAATATCTTTTTCCGGGGGAGTTGGACTGATTTTGAGTTTCTTCGCAGGTATTGTTTCATTTTTTTCTCCGTGCATAATTCCTCTTATCCCTGTGTATTTTTCGTTTCTTGCAGGGACTTCTCTTGAAGATATTAACCTGAAAAAAACAGGCCTGCTTTTTTCAGTTGGATTGATGTGCCTTGGTTTTACAATTGTTTTCACTGTGCTCGGGGCTTCAGCAACCAGTATTGGGAGATTTCTTACGCAACATATAACTTTCTTCAGGGCAATCGCAGCCGTGATAATAATTATTTTTGCTCTTGAAACACTCGAACTTACACATCTTTTTTCATTTCATAGATCAATTTCTCCTGATTTCAACAGACGACCTGTTGGATTAAGTGCTGTTTTATTTGGTGCTGTGCTCGGTATTTCCTGGACGCCATGCGTTGGGCCAATACTGGGTACAATACTGACTATGGCTTCAACCCAGGAAACAGTTATAAAGGGGATAGCAATGCTTTTGTTTTATTCTATTGGATTAACTGTTCCTTTTTTTGTACTTGCTATTTTTTTATCTGCCCATAGAAAGATTCAAAAATCAATGATTAAACATGCAAGAAAGATCAGGATAATCGCAGGAGTAATACTTCTGGCTTTTGGATTTTACCTTATTATTTAGGAGGATAATATGGATGTAATAATAATTGGTTCTGGTCCAGCAGGATTATCTGCTGCAATATACGCAGCAAGGGCAAATCTTTCATTTTCTGTAATTGAAAGGTTATATCCTGGTGGAAAACTTGTATGGATCGAGAAGATTGAAAATTATCCTGGATTTCCAGGAGGCATATCAGGAGCAGAACTCGCTGAAAGGTTTTACAGTCAAGCGTTAAAACTCGGGGTGAACCTTATTTTTGAAGATGTTTTAAGGATTGAAAAATCAGGCGAAAAATTCAATATTTCCACTAAAGATAAAACCTATGAGACAAAAAATGTTGTTGTTGCTTCTGGCTCTATTCCAAAGCATCTCGGTATAAAAGGTGAGGATACATTCAAGGGAAAAGGAGTATCTTATTGTGCATTATGCGATGGAGCGTTCTTTAGAAACAAAGAGGTTGTTGTTATCGGCGAGGGAAAACAGGTAGAGGCAGATATAAATTTTCTCAGAAATTTTTCTTCTGTAATATGGATTAGACATCCGGGTAAAATGTATACATCCATAGATGGGATAAATATAATTGAGGGGAAACCAGTTGAAATTACAGGGGAAAATAGAGTGGAAAAAGTTTTGGTTCAGACAAAGTCGGGCATCACTGAAATAAAGGCAGATGGGGTTTTTATATTTGCCGGCTTCAAACCATCGTTTGAATTTCTTCCACCTGATGTTAATCTTGATAATGCAGGATACATAATAACAGACAAGAATTTTTTGACATCTGTTAATGGAATGTATGCCTGTGGGGATATCCGTTCTGGTTCAATGAAACAAATTGTTTCCGCAGTATACGAGGCAGCCGCAGTTATAAACCATATAAGAAAACACTTATAATGTGCTTGCTTTTTCAATCTTTGTGCGAATCTGTTGAAGGGAATTCTTAATTTTCTCAAATTCAGATATCATTTTGTCAATATTAGTAATGGAATCATCAATATTTTTTGAGATATCTCCGACTGCCTTTAATTGTGAATCCATTTGTTCAATTTTTATCTGTAATTGAGCGATCTGTTTTTTTGAAGAGGCATATTCTATAAAAAAACAGAGCCAGCCAGAAACAATCAATATGACAATTAGCCAGATAAGTAGTTTTGTTTTTTTCATTTCTTTTCTGACTCTATTGTTATTGCATCTTTGGGACATTCATGAGCGCATATCCCGCACCCCTTACAGTAGTCATAATCAAATCCTGTAAATTTTCCATCCGCTGTTTTTATTGCACTGTCAGGACAGTATACCCAGCATATAAGACAATGAATGCATTTTTCTGGATGGTGAACTGGTCTTACGCTTCTCCAGTTTCCTGTTTTGAAGTTTTTTGAAGTTGCAGCTTTTAAGACATCTCCTTCAGGTAATTCTTTCCATGATAGTTTTTTTTCTTCCAATTTTCACCCCCATCAGTTTGAACTTTTTACACAATCGTATGCCTGTTTTACTGCTCTTAAATTTCCTTCTACAATCTCAGGTCTATTTCTAAATTTTATTTCGAGTTTATGTTTTATATCATTAAGAACCTCTTCAATATCAAGAATGTTTGTGATTTTAATCAATGCCCCCATCATAGGAGTGTTTGGTATATCTCTTCCTATTGTTTCAAGAGATATATTTGATGCATCAACCGTAAAGACCTGGCCGTTAAAATCTAAACGTTTCTTAAATTCTTCGGGATCCTTTGATGAATTTAAGAGAATCATCCCATTTTCTGGGTCAATGCCTGCTTTTATATCGACCTGTTCAATAAGGGATACATCCAACACAACAACAACATCAGGATTAAGAATAGGCCCGTGTGTTCTTATTGGTTCTGAACTTATTCTGTTGAAAGAAACAACCGGTGCTCCCATTCTTTCTGGCCCATATTCAGGAAATGCCTGAACATATTTGCCTGTTGAGCAAGCGGCGTCTCCAAATAATAGGGCAGCAGTTTTTGCGCCTTGACCACCACGTCCATGCCACCTGATTTCAAACATTTCTTTCATTGTCCCACCCCTTTTGATAAAGTAAAAGAAAAGAACTTATAAAACCTATCTCCATTATACTTACAAGTACTCCTTTACAGAAGTACCACAATCCTGAAGATAAATTATACGATTTTTCAGGAAAATATACAAAAACCAGTACTGATATAAAATATAAAAATCCGATGATTATAATTTTACTAAAAAAAATTCTGCTAAAACTAATACTGGTTTTAATGGATTGCCAGATTCCACTGTTTTCACTAAAAAGTACCATTGGCGCAAAAAGCGATAGAATAAGATAATACATGGGAAATGAAAGCCATATAAGCCATAAAAACACAATGCCTGTCGCAGCAGGAACAGAAGGAATTTTTCCTGCTGCTTCTATTAATATAAGAATAATACCTGAAATAAAGACAATAGAAATTACGAAGAAAATTTTTATTATAAGAAATCTTATAAAGAAATTAACACAGTTTTTTAAGAATACCTGTGGGGTTAATTTTTCTCCTGATAAAATCTTTTTCAAAGAGCCGTAGACACCGCATGTTAAGAAATTTTCTATTAAGAAAATCCCGAGTATGCAAAAAACCTGGTCTCTATCCAGTGCAAGGTCAAGCCCTTTCATCATTAAGATAGTTGAAATAAGAACAACCAGAAAAAGTAAGAATTTATCTCTGTTGTAATTAAACCCTGAAAGAATAATCTGTCCAAGATCTTTCATAATAATTTTCTAAAATTATCTATAAGAAATGTTTTAACCTTATCAATTTCAATATCAGTAGATTTTCCTGTTTTTCTTTCTGTTATCTCGACCTTTCTTTCTGCAAGTTTTCTACCGAGCGTAATACGGTATGGTATTCCAAGTAGGTCGGCATCAGCAAATTTCACACCTGCTGATTCATCTCTATCATCATAGAGAACCTCAATCCCTGAGGAAATAAGGTCTTCATAAATAATATTCGCAGTTTCTATGGTAGTGCTGTTTGACATATTCACGGGCACAATGGTACATAAAAATGGTGCGACCGAGATTGGCCATATTATGCCATGATTGTCATAATTACCTTCTATGATTGCTGCTATAACCCTGCTTACTCCGATTCCATAACATCCCATAACAGCAGGCTTTTCTATTCCATCTCTGTCCATAAAGTAGACATGAAGTTTCTCGCTATAATCTGTACCAAGCTTAAAAATATGGCCAATTTCAAGTTCTGCGCAGTCCCCTGATGCAATAAATTCTTCTGAAAATTTCCCACCGATAACCCCTGAATCAGCAGTATGAACCGAGGTATTCAATCCACACCTCTTAAATATTTTCTCGTATGCCTGTCTCATTAAAAAATAGGAGTTTTCTGCTTCATTATCACTGCGGTCAAAGCTATAACAATCCTTCATAAGAAATTCTCTTGACCTTATAATTCCGAACCTTGGTCTGATTTCATCACGATATTTTGTTTGTATCTGATAAAACATTAAAGGTAAATTCTTCCAGCTTTTTACATACTTTCTTACAATATCAGAAACAACCTCTTCATGTGTTGGTCCGAGAAGCATTTCACGATTGTGCCGATCCTTAAAAACAATCATATCTTTACCCATCTTTCCGAATCTTTTTGATTCTTTCCATAATGATGCAGGTTGCAAGGAAGGCATTAAAATTTCCTGGGCACCTGCATTATCCATTTCTTCCCTTATAATATTTGAAACCTTTTTTAGAACTCTCAGTCCGAGTGGAAGAAAGGAATATATACCCGAGACAAGTTTGTCTATCATCCCTGATTGATGCATAAGTTTTTGACTTATTGTCTCAGCATCAGATGGTGGTTCTTTCGACGTAAAAATAAATGAAGATGTCCATTTCATTTGTTGCTCCTGTATTGTAGGCAGTATTCTTAGTTCTTGTCTTTGACCTAAGGAATTTTCTTTATAAATAAAAAATCCTTGAATTTCTCGCGTTAATCCTATATTTGAGGAAAAAACCCCTGTATATTCTTGTGCATAATCTTCAAAAAAGATACAGATTATTATACTCCCATTACATTTATGTATCAATGTTCCACAGTGTCGTGTCTCTTATATCTCTTTATTTTTGTTTTTTCTCTCGACACGACACTTTTAGGAGGGGGCAAGCCCCCTACCTAAGGATCCGCAAAACATTGCGGCTCCATTCTCCCCCAAACATGAGGGACTTTATCCCTCATACTCCCTTGTAGTGTGCTGTACTTTGCTTTCGAATGTATCTACGGTTGTTGGAATCAGCACACTTAGTGTCGTGTCTTTTAGATTTCCTTATTTTTGTCTTTCTCTCGACACGACACTTTTAGGAGGGGGCAAGCCCCCTACCTAAGGATCCGCAACTGCGGCTCCATTCTCCCCCAAACATGAGGGATTTTATCCCTCATACTCCCTTGTAGTGTGCTGTACTTTGTTTTCGAATGTATATGGGTTGTTGGAGACAGCACACTTAGTGTCGTGTCTTTTAGATTTCCTTATTTTTGTCTTTCTCTCGACACGACACTTTAGGAGGGGGCAAGCCCCCTGCCTAAGGATCCGCAACTGCGGATCGATTCTCCCCCAAACATGAGGGACTTTATCCCTCATACTCCCTTGTAGTGTGCTGTACTTTGTTTTCGAATGTATCTACGGTTGTTGGAATCAGCACACTTAGTGTCGTGTCTTTTAGATTTCCTTATTTTCGTTTTTTCTCTCGACACGACACTTTTAGGAGGGGGCAAGCCCCCTACCTAAGGATCCGCAACTGCGGATCGATTCTCCCCCAAACATGAGGGACTTTATCCCTCATACTCCCTTGCAGTGTGCTGTACTTTGTTTTCGAATATAAGGGTTTGTTGGGGCAGCACACTGGAGTATTTTTTTCTAATCTCCTGAAGAAACTTCTTTGCAAGTTCGTGTTGGGGGTTTATCTGCAAGGTTAAAACAAGTTGGTCTTCTGCCTGTTTAATATTTCCTTTGTTAAACATTACACAGGCAAGGAAAAAATGACTGTCCGGGTCATCAGGTAGTAGTTTTAAGTAATCCATTGCTATTTTTTCAGCCAGATGAGCATTTTTATTCTGAAGGTAATATATTATGTTTGTCTTACTTAGTTTTGCGAAAATTTTATATTGCATCTCGACGATTGTCTGTGCCGGTGTCCAGTTGAAAAAATATGTTAGTATTCCAGCAAACGCAAGCATGCTCAATGGTTTTACAATTTTTTTTGATCTTAATTCGAATATTACTTCAGTGATTAAAAATCCTGCGCAAACTGCAAGGCATGAAACAGCAGGCAATCTATATCTTTCTGTGATGAAAAACATTACAACCCAGAGTATCTGTACAATTGTAAATGCAATAAAAAGAAAGTTTTTCCGATTTCTTGCTGCAAGAATCAACCCAATAATTCCAGGAAACACTATCAGTCCAAATTTTACAAATGCAAAGTTCAATGCAGGTATTATTTCTCTTGCAACATAAACACTTAGATTTTGCGGCCATTCATAACTGCTAAAAAAAAGTAATAACTTGCGCAGCAGCAATTTCCAGAAATTAGGGTCTGTTACCGATAGCAACTCTCCCTGAGGATAGCAAAATAGCCCAACAGAATCTGTACTGTTTCCAATTTGCCAGTTAACAGGGCCATTTGTACAGATTGGGACGAATTTCCCACTTACTGCATAGTTTCTTATTGTGACAGGAAGAATTACAATTATACACGCAATTGCTCCCACCAATGTTACAGCAAGGATATGGCTTAATTTTTTTTTGGTTTTCAATGGACTGATTCTTGTTTCTGGCCAGATAAAAAAACCGACAATAACGAATGGGATAAATGCGAGTATTGTTGGTTTTGCCAGAGCAGCAAGCCCGAGTATTATTCCTGATAAAATCCAGAAAGACCATCTTTTCTTTTCAAGTGCCGTGTATAGGGAAAATATAAAACATATGTTTAAGAATGTAATAAGCCCATCACTGAGGATTGCAACTGAATAAAGGACAATTGTTTGATAAAAAGCATATAATCCAGCAGCAATAAGACCAGTAGTTTCATCTTTTATTTTTTTACCTAATAAATAAATCAGGTATATTGCAAAAACATCAAGAAGCGCCTGAACAATTCCAGCAAAGAAAACACTACCTCCAGAAATCGCATAAATCAGAGCAAGAAAATATGGGTACAAAGGAGCCATGTAAAAGGCATCCCCATCAACGTAGAATGGATGTTTTAAAATGGATTGTGCCCATAAATGAAATGTTTTCTGGTCATGCTTATCCATACAGACAGGATTGAATAATGCAGTGGATGAGAGTTGAACAAGTGTAGATAATCTAATAACAAAACCAATGGTCAATATGGATATAAGAATAATTTTTTTGTATTTCATTTCAGAGACACATAATATTCCACGGTTTCTTTGATTATTTCTTCAATACCGCAAGCCGGAAAAAAACCTGTGAGTTTTTTTAGTTTTGAAACATCAGGAACCCTTCTGTTCATATCCTCAAAGCCATCTTTATAAACGCTTTCTGGTTTTACAAAAACAATCTCGGATCTGGTATTTATGAATTTCTTTACAAGTTCTGCCAATCTTAAGATCGAAACCTCCTCCTGGCTTCCTATGTTGATTATTTCTCCGAAAGCTCTTTCCGAATTCGAGAGTTTGAAAAATGCATTAACTGCATCTTTTACATGAGTAAAACACCTTGTTTGTGTTCCATCTCCAAAAATTGTTATTGGTTGATTTGAGAGTGCCTGCATTATAAATCTCGGAAGAACCATACCATATTTTTCTGTTTGTCGCGGCCCGACAGTATTAAACAATCTTACTATGATAACCTGAAGTTTTTTTGTTTCTGCATAGGCAAGCGCCAGAAATTCATCAAGTGCCTTGCTACAAGCATATCCCCATCTTTTTCTTGATGTGGGTCCGAGGACTATGTCATCTTCTTCATTAAAAGGTACCTTTTCATTTTTTCCATAAACTTCTGATGTTGAAGTAAAAAGCACTGGTTTTTTGTATTTTGATGCTGCATCAAAAACATTTCTTGAGCCCTGGATATTTATTTCAATGGATTGTAATGGTTTTTCAAGAACAGTTTTTACTCCAACAGCAGCCGCAAAATGGAATATAAAGTCAGAATCTCTGGATAAATACTCAACAACATCTCTATTCAATATATTTTCTATGAAGAGATGAAACTTCAGGTTTTTTAAATGGTGTTTCACATTCTCAATTGAGCCTGTTGAAAAGTCATCTATTACGGATACTTCATTGCCAGCAGCAAGAAGAAAATCCACAAGGTGTGAACCAATGAATCCAGCACCACCTGTAATAAGATAATGCAATATTTACCCCTTTTTATTTATACATTCATCTGTAAATATTTACTAAGAACCGGGCATCAAGTAAAGAAATCTTGTTTCGTCCGGTCTTTCTACTTTTCAAACAAAGTAATTGACCGAATGTGTTTACATTATACCTGAAATCCAGGAACTTGAAAAACAGTAAGTATTGGTTCATCTTAATATATCCTGGCAAATTTGTTTCATTGAAATTTTTTAAAATGTTTTGTGATATAATAGGTTTAATTATAAATTTATCTAAGTTAATAAAGTTAATAAGATAGGCATTTTTTAAATATTAAACCTAAAATAGGGGGAAGATATGGAACAAAAATATTTTCAATTGATGTTAATTGCAGGATTATTTTTATTGCAGGTTTCTTTGTGTCAGTCAAAGGCACTTGTTATTGTTGATAAAGGTAAGACCGATGCAAAGGTTCTTATTTCTGCCCAGGCAGGTAATTTTGAAAGGCTTGCTGCAGAAGATCTTGCAGTATACATTGAAAAAATGACAGGCGCAAGGCCTGAGATAATCAATACAGAACAGGAAATTTCAAAGGCACTTACAAGAAAGGATATACCTCTTTTTATCATTGGTTCTCTTGCGTTAAAAGAAAACCCTCAATTGCAAAAAAAGATCGATGCGGTTAAAAAGAAAAATCCAGTTCTGCGGGCAGATGCAATTGTAATAAAGACAGATGGGAACAGAGTTTATCTTGCTGGAAGCAATGAAGAATCAAATTGCAGTGCTGTTGCTGAGATACTGAGAAGATGGGGTTGTAGATTTTTCATGCCTACAGAGTTTGGCCAGTGCATTCCTGAATACTCCCGGCTTGTTCTCGACGAGATTGATTTTGCGTATGGACCACCTTTTGAGGTTAGAATGTACTGGATTTCATGGCTTGGGGATACAACAGGAAAAGACGAGTTTATGCGCCTTAATATGATGATCAATGAATCTGTTCCGAGTGGGCATTGTCTCGCAAGATACACAAAGGATATTGCGCCGGGTGGCGATCCATTTAAGGTCCCGATTTCAGAAAGGTCAACTGCTGAACATGTTGCTGCAAAGGTTGAAAAACTTTATGCAGAGGGTAAAAGGTTTTCTCTCGGAATGGAAGATGGTCTTTATAGTTCAGATTCTCCGAAAGATAAGGAGTTGATGTCTCTGCAATGGGATAAATATTTTATGACCCCTTCAATGACAGATGCCTTTATGGAGTTTTATAATAATGTTGCGGATATACTGATGAAGAAATACCCTGAAAGCAAGGCAAAGATTGGATTCCTGGCGTATTCAAATATAACCATACCGCCTGTTAGAGATATTACAGCAAAAGAACCTCTTGTTGCATATCTTGCTCCTATTGACATAGACCCGATTCATGGGATGGATGATATAGAATCTCCACAGAAACAGGAATATAAGGATATGCTTTATAAATGGGCGAAGGTAATGCAGGGAAGGGTTGTAATCTATGATTACGACCAGGGAATGCTTGTCTGGAGAGATATTCCAAATCCATCAATTGCTGCAGTGAGGCAGGATATAAAACATTATAGAAATGCAGGGATCCTCGGAGTTGATACAGAAAGCAGGGGTGCTTTTGCAACAACATTTATCAATCTTTATATTCGGGGAAGATTAATGTGGAACCCTGATGAAGATGTTGATAAATTAATAGAAGAATTTTATCCTGCTTTTTATGGACCGATGTCAGGTCCAATGTCACAGTATTGGAATGCAATATTCAGGGCATGGGAAGATACAATTGTTACAGAACACGAGTATTTTGTCGCACCAGCAATTTATACAGGGGATCTTGTTTTATTTCTCGAGAAAAAATTAACAGAAGCAGAAAAAATTGCAGAAAAGATTGCAGTGAAAAAGGAAAAGACAAATAATGAAAAACTTTATCTTGACCGGATGAAATTTACAAGATTGAGTTTTGATATATTGAAAAATTATATGTCGATGGTTAAAGAAGCAGCAACAAACATTGATTATACATCTGCTGCTGGTTATGGAGAAAAAGGATTTGCTGCGCGGGAACAATTAACTGCAATGAACGGAATTTTTACAACGTATAAGAGAATAGGGGAACAGGGATATGCCTGGTGGCCAGGAGAGGTACAGCAGTATAGAGAACTTTCTGGTCTGATTGATGGGACAAAGGGAACACTTGTTAAAAAACTGCCACTTGAATGGGCATTTATGAGAGATCCTGAAAATATCGGGTTAAAAGAAAAATATTATGAGTGTCCTGTGGATCTTTCATACTGGAATAAAAATCACAAAAATTTTACTGTTAAAACAAGAAAAGATTATCCTGAAAAAACATGGGAGATTGTGACAGCAGACCTTTATATCCAGGCACAGGGAATAAGAAATAAAGACAGGCAGAGTTATACTGGTTACGGATGGTATCGAACAAATGTGGAATTAAATAATAACGATGTTCAAGGGAATGTCCATATAATGTTTCCAGGCCTTTTTAATGAGTGCTGGTTGTATGTAAATGGTCAGCAGGTTGCTCACAGGGAAAACTATAAACCGATTTGGTGGTTTAATGACTATAGGTTTGAGTGGGATATTGATTTAACAGGTAAACTAAAACCAGGGGAAAATACCATTGCTTTAAGGATTTATAATCCTCATCATTTTGGTGGAATGTTTAGAAGGCCATTTATTTATAGATTAAAATAAACCTTAGATATCGGTGTTATACAAAAAAGATTGGACTGAAACAAAACAAAGATTAGATTCATTCTGGAATGGAAAATACATAGGTAGGCCCTGTGTAGCAATATATGCGCAGGATAAAAAGGCAAATGTTAGCCCTCCTGAATTACCTTTGTCTGATGAAGATAGATACCTGAATATTGACTGGTTTCTCAAAAATCTTGAGTATAGGTTTTCAAACACTGCATACATAGCAGAGGCACTTCCTTCTGATTCTGTTATGGCAGGATACACACTTTCATACAGGGCAAGTGTTAAATTTAATCCAACAACTGTATGGATTGAACCAGTTGAAGATATTGATGTTGAGGACGAGAAAACCTTTGATCTTGATTTAGAGTCAAAGGAGATAAAAAAGTTCTTTAACTTTTATAACAGGTTTGTTCAGGCTGGTTCTAAAAAATTTCTTATTGGTCAGCCAGCAATACTACCGGGACACGACCTTCTTTCAATGTTAATGGGTTCTGGAAAATTCTTGATAGGACTTATTGATAATTCAGTTGCTATGAAATCTGCAATTATGAAACTTGCAGAAAACTGGGTTCTTATTAATAAAAAAATTATAGAGATTTATAAAGAATACCAGGAAGGTTATGGAATATGCTGGTTGGCATTATGGTGTCCATATTCATTTGTTTCAACACAATCAGATATTTCCTGCATGCTTTCAAAAGAGATGTTTGAGCAGTTTATTATTCCTGAAATTGAGATGGTTTGCAGAGAATTTAAAACTGTTGTCTATCATCTTGATGGACCAGGTGCTCTTCATCATCTTGATAGATTGTGTAAAATTCCAGAGATACAAATGATACAATGGGTTCCTGGTGCAGGGAGTACCTATTCTGTGAGAGAGTGGCTGTGGTTGTATAAAAAAATCCAGGACTCAGGGAAAAAAGTTATGGCATATGTTATGCCAGAAGAGGTTGAGTTTTTTATTAAGAATCTTGATGCAAAACTTTCGTATATTGTATGTAATTGCAAAACAAGAAAAAATGCAGAACATCTTTTGATAAACATCGAAAAATGGTCAGGCGCAAAAATATAGATTTTCTTAACAGTTTTAGTCCATTACATTTAGAGGAGTATATTAATTTCTTAATAATTCAAAGGATGCAATGAATATTTTGAGAAAGATTTATGTAGTTTTTGCTATAATCATTTTTCCTGCTACATTTTCTATTGGTGGAGTTTCTTCATTATTTGCTCAGCCGAAAATTCCTGACAATGAAAATGGTGCTATCGTGCTTAAAGATGCATTCAAAATACTTGATAATATTAGCCGTGAATACGAGAAAGACCTGAAATATATGCCCTATGGGGGCACGCTAAACTGGGAAGATGTATCACCTGAACAAAAGAAAAAGATAAATGATTTAATTTTTAATAATCCTGATTTCATAAAAATGTTTCAATTACTTGAAAAAGCATCTGAAATGGAATGCGTTTTTACAAATACAAAAAGTGCACCACCTGAATTTTTGCATATTCAGTCATATCTTAGGACATTTGTTCGTATGCTTTGTTCAAAATCAAAGATTGAAGCAGAAAATGGGAATATTAATGCCTCTTTAAAAACATCTCTGACAGCATTAAAACTGGGCAGGTGCCTGTCAAATGAGAAATCAGTTATTTCGCAGATGGTAAGGATAGCAACAGATATGATTTCTATGCGTCATATTGAACAAATTCCTGATGCCAGAAATGTTGATTATAGATCAATAATTGAATACACGGAAAAAGAAAGGAAAGAGAACATTATTTCAGAGGTATTGATACAGGAAATGATTGAATTTGGAATACCAGAATTACTCAAACAATTCGAATCAATAATATGCTTGAACTCTGAGAAAAAGGAATTAACCAATAAGGAAAGGGAAGAACTTAAAAATATTTTTGGCACAGAAAACATTGAAGATGTTAAAAAAATTGCCAAAGAATACTGGATTGATGAGATATCTTTTTATATAAAAATGATGGGAGAAATGATTTTATATTCGAGTAAGCCCTATTACGAAGGAAAAATCAGGATTGAACAACTTGAGAAGGAAATTAAGCAATTACCAGAAAAAAAAGCATTTATCTCTAGGGGGTTATTTCCGGCATACGTCCGGGCATATCAACAGGAATCAAATCTTGATGCTGTGCTCGGCGCAGCAGAGATTGGTCTTGCGATAAGAGTTTACAGGAAAATGTATGAAAAATATCCAGAGAACCTTACACAACTTATCCCAGTGGTTCTCCCTGAACTACCGATAGATCCTTTTACTGGAAGGCAGTATATCTATAGAAAAAATGTAGACAGTATCATTGTTTATAGTGTTGGAGAAGACATGAAAGATGATGGTGGGATTGAAGAAAAAACGTTGAAACCTGATATTGTATGGAATGAATTTTTAATCCTGAATAAGTAGGACCAATTAAAATATCTTTTTCCCAGCAGTAAACATTGCAATATTATTTTTGTGTTAAAATAAGACAACTTAAAAAAGGCAAAAAAATGATTGATTACACAAAATATAAAATAAAAACAGAAAATGAATTAAGGACATTATTAAAAGATGCTTCAGATTTTATTATTATCTGGTGTAAGAAATGTTATAAGGCATTTGAAAAGGACGAGGATTTAGAATATGAAAAGATTTTACATTTATCTGATATTTCTGAGAGAATTAAAGGTTATGAGGCAATTGATTTTTTGTGTACCAGATATCTTACAGAAAAAAAACTTTCTTTAGTTATAAACAGTGGTTATAAAGAAATTGGTGTTATTTCCTGTGGCCTTGGTATTCAGATAGTTGCAAAACTTGTTGAAGATAAGGGTATAAGAGTAATTGCTCTGGCAGATACCATTCCTCAAAGTGGAAATGCAACAAGTGTTATTGGATATCATGGTATTGCACTTGGTTCTGAAAAATGTGCTGGTTGCGGTCAGTGTTATCTTGAAATAACCGGAGGGCTTTGTCCTGTTGTTGATTGCGCAAAAAGTTTGCTTAATGGGTCATGTGGCGGCGCGAAAAACGAAAAATGTGAGGTTAATCCAGAAAAAGCATGTGTATGGATAGAGGCATTCAAAAGAATAAAAAAACAAGAAAGAAATCTTGATAGTTCTGTGCAGATTAGGGATAATAACAAATTTACTGTAGAAGAAAAAGAAAAAATATCTATTTTTTCAGCCAGTAAAAGAATTGAAAATTTTTATGGTGGAGTTCATCCTTTTGAAAATAAAAAAATTACAGAAAACCTGCGGATTGAAAAATTCAAGCAACCACAATATGTTTATGTGTTTATTTCCCAACATACGGGTTCTCCTGCGTCTGTTTGTATTAAAGAGAGTGATAGGGTAAAACTTGGACAGAAGATTGGCGAGGCTTCAGGGTTAATATCAAGTCCTATCCATTCACCTGTTGCAGGCAGAGTTGTTTCAATTGAAGAAAAGTTCCATCCATCAATCTCTAAAAATTGTCCTGCAATTATCATTGAGAACGATTTTTCCGATGAGAAGGATTCTTCTGTAAAAGGATATTCTGAATGGGAAACTTTTTCTGAGGAGGAATTGGTTGAAATTGTTAAAGACAGAGGAATAGTTGGACTTGGTGGTGCAATGTTTCCAACACATGTGAAACTGCGCAAAGGGAAAAATCCAATCGATACTCTTGTCATAAACGGCTGTGAGTGTGAGCCATACCTGAATGCTGATAATAGGATGATGATTGAATATCCAGAAGAGATTGTCGAGGGAATAAAGATTACAAGAAAAATTCTTTCAGTGGAGAATGTAATCATTGGAATCGAAAATAATAAGGCAGAGGCGATCGAAAAAATCAGAAGAGCAACCGAAGGGTATGGATGGATAACATTAAAAGAATTAAAAACAAAGTATCCACAGGGTGCTGAAAAAATGTTGATAAAAACAGTAATGGGAAGGCAGGTACCAGAATGTGGATTACCACTTGATGTAGGGGTTGTGGTTCTTAATACAGGAACTGTTTTCTCAATTTTTCAAGCAATTGTTAAGGGTATTCCTCTTATAAAAAGGGTTATTACAGTTTCTGGTTTATTTGAGAAACCCGGAAATTTTGAGGTGCTGGTTGGTACACCATTGAAGGATATTATTGATTATTGTGGAGGAGAAAAAGTTTTTGATAAAGAAAACTATCAACTCAGGATGGGTGGACCTATGATGGGTATTATACAGAATGAGTTTGATACTGCTGTTATAAAAGGGACAACCGGTTATATCCTTTTAAGTAAAAATCCAGTTGAGATTTCAGAAGAAAATGTTTGCATAAAATGTGGCAGATGTGTTGATGTGTGTCCGATGGAACTTTATCCACTATATTATGTATATTACGGTAAAAACCAGATATGGGATAGGTGTGCTGAGTATAAGGTAAAATCCTGCATTGAATGCGGCTGCTGTGATTATATATGTTCGTCAAAGATAAGTATTGTAAGTTTAATCAAAAAGGCAAAGAAAAATGCTTATTACAAAACTTAAAAATCAGCAGGAACTTGACAGGTATTTTGAAAAAGAACTATTTGTTTTCAAATGTTTTGGTTGTAAAGAAGTTTATTTTCCTGAAGAAGAAATTGGAAAACTGATAATTGCAAAACA
>Ga0116190_1001413_pt1 | contig 20911 bp, 18 predicted proteins | sample AD_JPNTR4_MetaG_FD_89808 | JGI IMG/M metagenome (GOLD analysis project Ga0116190, IMG submission 89808) | Active sludge microbial communities of municipal wastewater-treating anaerobic digesters from Japan - AD_JPNTR4_MetaG | ecosystem: Engineered > Bioreactor > Anaerobic > Digestate | place...
TCCCGATCTGCCGCCGTTACCGGGTGACGTGCCCGCTAGAAGCCCCGTGAAAGTCGCGTTCGCCATCATCGCGGGGATTGTCGCAGTGGTAGCGGCGTGGCTCGTCTTGCGGCGGAGAAAGGCGCATGAAGCGGCGTGACAGCAGGGCGGGGCAGTACCTTATCGTCCGGCGAGGCCAATAAAAAACAAGTTTTGCCATGAAGGTAAGATTTGGGGTTACGGGTTCCGCCCGCGTTAGGACAATGGCGTCCGCATGAGCTTTGACCATGCGGGAGCAAATCGTTTATACTCACGCGGATGGAAACAAATCCGTGGATCATCGGCTTGAAAGCCGCGCGCGCCAATCTGGTGCCGGGACTGATTTTACAGGGCGCGGCCTTTGCTCTGCTGGCCGCCTACTATTTTCTGCCCGGCGTGGCGCGGGCGTTGGATACTGTTGCCGAATGGCAGGTGCGTTACGGCATTCCATTTTCGTTTGCGAGCTATCTCTTTTTCTGTGGCATCATCCCCTACCTGTTCTGTCTGGCGATGCCTTCGCTGCGACCGAAGGAGCCGGGCAAAGCACTACTTTTTGCCTTGGGCGTCTGGTCGCCGGACTGGTCCTGCCGCAGTTCTACAGATTGCAAACATATCTATACGGCGCGGGGACGGATGTCCGCACCTTGACGCTGAAGATCATCACGGATCAATTCGGCTACACCGCTTTTTTCGCGTCGCCCTATATCGCAATCACACATCTGTGGAAAGACCGCGGCTACCGCTGGTCAGCGATTGCTCCGCTATTGGGCAGGGGCTGGTACCGGCGTCTGGTGATCTCTAATCTGGTGATGAACTGGGTAGTCTGGATTCCCAGCCTGATCGTGATCTACAGCCTGCCCACAGCGCTACAGTCACACGTGTCTGGCTTGATCGGCGGATTCTGGGCCTTGATGAGCCTCCAGATCGCAGCGCACACGCAGAAGTGACCGATCTTTGATTTGCATTGCTCGTTTTTTTAACGCAGAGACGCAGAGTTTTTACGGTGTAGCAGCGTGACCGCAAATCGAGCGAAAGGATCTGTGTGCGACAAAGTAGGGCGGGACGTCTCGGACCGCCCACCGGCCCAACGGGCCGGATACACCATAGCCCGGGGCAAGCGAAGCGCAGCCCCGGGTACCGTTCCCCGCATCCACGTGCCCTGAAGGGGCACTTCAAACCCGCGCCACCGGTCGCTTTTGAAGTGGCCCTTCAGGCCACAATGCCATTCTTCCCCGTCACCCAGGGCGGCGCTTCGCTTGCCCTGGGCTAAGATGAAACCGCCCCTTCGGGGCTTAGGCTCCGCGCACAGCGCGGAAGACAAAACGCTTTCAACTCTCAAATTAATGCATCAACGCGGGCGGAGCCCGAAACCCAATTTACGATACTCGCAAGTCTGGTAAATGATTTTGCGGCGGCAAGCGGTATTCCGCGCGACGCCGCTTTAGCGTAAACGGGCTGGAAAGCGGTGCCGCGACCCGCGCACAGCGCGTCTCTTGTCACTCGCACTCCAAAATAAAAACCGAGCAGCGCTTTTACTCTCACGGTTGCGAGCCACTGCGTGGCCGCAACAAGAGAGGTTGACCCGCGACATTCGACTCGCGACCTGCGACTGCCGCCCCAAAAACCTTGTGGCATGGGCGTCCCGCCCATGAAACACGGGCAAGATGCCCGTGCCACACCTCTGCGTCTCTGCGTTAAACAAACCCGAACCATGAAACACATGAAACTTCATGAAAATCATGCCCCTTGTCGTTCTTGGCGCCTCTGCGTTAAAAAACCCGAGCATTGCCTCCCAAAAATCACCCTCTGCGTCTCCCCGTCTCTACGTTAAAAAAATCATGAAATTGGTCTTGATTCGGATAATCCGAACCTGTATTATCTCGCCCCATTCAACCCGGGATAGGCCCGGTAAACCATGAACGTTGACAATGAATCTTAAGCCTATTTTTCTTTCTTTGATCGTCCTCACATGGTGTGGATGCAAGACCTATGACGCACAGCAGACGCGGAGCGAGCATACCGAAGATTTTCGGCATGACCTCGACGCGCAGACCGCCGCCCTGTTGGCGCAGCCGCTCTCTTTGCAGGACTGCGTGACGATCGCGATGACAAACAACTACGAGGCCCGCCAAGCTGACCTGCGGCACGAGCTCGCCCGCCTTGGCAAAGACATCGCGTTCTCGGAGTTCCTGCCGAAAATGACGTTGGCCGCCTCGGCCACGCGCAACCGCTTCCCCAACACAGTTGGTGGCGGCCTCATGGCGTTCGAGCGCCGCTCCTACAGCGATGCCGCGCTCAATGTCGATGTGCCGATCCTCACCCCTTCGGTCTGGTTCCTCTACGCCGCGCGTCGCCAGCAGACGGAGATTGCCGCAGTCGCCGCGCACTACGTCCGGCAGGTCATCGTGCTGGAGACCACCCGCGATTATTACACATGCCTCGTTCAAGAGGAGATCATCAATGCGCTCACCGCGCAGCGGGATGCCGCGCAGGAGACCTTCCGCCGCATCGACAGCTTGGCCGCCGAGGGCATGAGCACTACATGGGAACGGGAGCTGGCGCGTGCCCGCTACGAAGATCGCGCCGCCGCCCTGTCGCAGGCGGAGCGCGGACTCGTCACCGCGCGCGGTGCTTTGCTCCTCACACTGGGGCTTGCGCCGGATGCCTCCATCACGCTGGCGGGTGCCCCTGACGAATCCGCCCTACCGGACACCACCCTTGAAGAGCGTGTATTGCAAGCACTTTCCAGCCACCCGGAACTTGCGATGGCTGATCGGAATGTGGTCGTGCGCAACCATCAGGTCCGCCAAGCCTTCTGCGATTTCCTGCCCAATGTGATGGGATTCTGGACCGGCACCTATGCCGACAACACGTCGATGGACCGCCTGCACAACTGGAAGCTGGGACTTGCCGGAACCTGGAAGCTCTTTGACGGCTTTGCCAATGTCGCGCGTTACCGCTCGTCCAAGGTCGAGCGCACGTCCGCTGAATTGAGCCGTGAATCTCTCTTTCTCAGCATCATGCTGGAGGTGACCCGCGCGCACATGGGGATACAGGACGCGACGGATGCTTACCGCGTCGCGACCCAGAACCACCATGCCTTCGACCTCAAAAGCAACGACTACCGCGAAAAGATGCGCGCCGGCTTGATCCCGGCCAAGGACAGCCTCGAGGCCGAAGCCGAACGCGACACCGCTCAGGTTATTCTCGTACAAACACGCTATCAGGAAGCGATCGCCCGCGCCACTTTGGACTTGGCCATGGGCACGACCCTCCTCCCCGAAACCGATTTAAAGAAGGAAGAATAAATCATGCACGTATCCCTACCTGCTATCAAACCTATGAATCTGCTGTTGGCGTCGGTCGCGCTCGCCGCTACGACATCGCTTGCGCAACAGGTGCTGCCTGTCAAGGTCACGCCGGTCGCGGCGCGCACCTTTGAACGGCGCTTTCTGGTGCAAGGCTCGCTCCAGACCAAGAACTTCGCCAATGTCGCCGCACGCACCGGCGGCAACCTGGATGCTATTTGGGTGGATGACGGGGATCGTGTGGAAGCGGGAAAAACCGTCCTGTTTCAGGTCGATCCCGTCGCACAGAGCAATGCGGTCACCGCCGCCGAGCAAGATCTGGCCGTAGCGCGCGCCGCCTGTGCGGTCAGCCGTGCCGCATCGGAAAAAACCGCAGCCGAAAGCCTGAAGGCCGAACGGGACTTCAAGCGTTACAGCCGCCTCCATGAAAAAGGCACCGTGACCGACAACGAGTTTGAGATTTACGAAACTGCGTATATCGTCACTCAGGCAGCCCTGCGCCTGACGAAGGCCGAAGTGGAACTCGCCGAAGCGCGGGTCGTGCAGGCCGAGGCCGCCCTGCGCATCGCGCAGAAAGACCTGGAAGATACGCGCATCTTCGCGCCGATCTCCGGCATCGTCAACAAACGCGCGGCCGAGCCGGGCGAACATCTCGCCGCCGGACAGGTTGTCCTGCGCATCGACGATCCTACCGTTGTCGAGGCCGTCGCCTATCTGCCGGCTACGCTTTACCCCGAGGCCGAGCCGGGCAAAGCCACCTTCAGGCTCTCCGCAGACAGAGAAGACTTGGGTTCTCATCCCATTGTCTACCGCAGCCCGACGATCGATCCGATCCTGCGCACCTTTGAAGTGAAAGGTCTGATCGAGAACAATCCCGCAGCGATCCCCGGAAACATGGCCTCATTCTCCTTCGTGTTCGAGAAACGTGACGGCTTAGCTGTACCGGATGCCTCCATTGTGGCGCGTCTGAACCGATCAGTCGTCTTTGTCGTCAAAGACGGCAAGGCCAACATGCGCGATGTAAAAGCCGGCCTGCGCAATGACGGCTGGACCGAAATCCTAGAAGGCCTCGCGGAAGGCGAGCAGATTTTGGTCGAAGGCCAATCCCAAGCCACTGACGGTGTCGCAGTAGACATCCGCTAATCATACCTCGTTTCCGGCACCTCAATCTTAAACCCTTAAACGCCCCTATACTTATGTTCCTGGCCAATGCCTCCACCAAACGCCCCGTCGCTGTGAGTTGTATGCTCATCGCGCTGATCGCGCTGGGATTAAACACCTGGCGCAAACTCTCCCTCGAGTTCCTGCCGAGCGTGGATATTCCCTATATCACGATCCAGACCACCTGGCTCGGCGCATCGCCCGAGGACATGGAAAAAGACGTGGCGAAACACATCGAGGACGCGGTATCGGGCTTGGACGGCCTGAAGCATGTCTTCTCCTCCTGCCAAGAAAACATCAGTCTGGTGGTGCTCCAGTTTGAAATGGGCGTGGACGTCAACGTCGCCGCTGACGACGTACGGGAAAAACTGGACGCTGTTTTGCCCGACCTGCCGGAGACCGCCGACCGTCCGATCATTGAAAAGGTGGACATCAATGCGGTTCCCGTGGCCAGCATGTTCCTGACCGGAGACATCCCAGTTGACGAACTCTATGACTACGCCGACAACACGCTGGATGACCGTTTTTCCACCGTGCGCGGCGTGGAGAAGATCGAACTCACCGGCGGCAACGAGCGCGAAGTCTGGGTGGAACTGGATCGCGATAAGGTCGTCGCTGCCGGCCTGACCAGTTGGGATATCGTCACTGCGTTGCGCAACAGCATCGTCAACGTGCCCGGTGGACGTATCCGCGAGGCGGGCAGCGAGTACAACGTACGGTTTTACGCGGAATATGACACGGTTGAGGAGATTGAGACGCTGGAGGTTGCCACGCGCGATGGCCGACGCCGCACCCTCAAGGATCTAGGTTCCGTGCGGGTCGCGCCGGAAGAGGTGCGGGAGCGCGCGTTTCTGGACGGGCGCCAAGGTGTCGCGATGCGCGTAGTCAAAAAATCAGAGGGCAACACCGTTACCGTGGTCAAAGAGTCCCGCAAGCGTTACGAAGAGGTGATCAAAACCTTGCCGCCGGGCATGGAGTTGATCTGGGTTGACGACGACGCGCGCAACGTGCAGGCCTCGGTGGATGCGACGATCGAAGACATCCTCTCCGGCATCCTGCTGTGCGCGGCGATCTTATTCCTTTTCCTCGTCAACATCCGAGCCACGTTTGTAATCGCGCTGACCATGCCGGTCACTATCATCATTTCGCTTTTCTTTATGGGACTGGCCGGATACACGCTCAACCAGTCCACCTTGCTGGCCATCGGGCTCTCGGTCGGCATCTTGGTCTCGAACTCCATCGTGGTGCTCGAGAACGTCGTCAAACGCTTTGATGACATACCCGACCGTTGGGAAGCGGCGCGCGTCGGCACGTCGGAAGTCGCGGTGGCGGTGCTGGCATCGGCCGGCACGAACGTGGTCGTGATGTTGCCGATCACGATGATGACAAGTATGGTCGGTCGTTTCTTCGCGCCATTCGCCGGAACTACCCTGATCGTCAACGCTGCCTCCATTCTCGTCAGTTTCACGCTCACCCCCATCCTCTGCGCCCTCATCATGCGGCCGGCCTCGCAACGCAAGCAGAACTGGGCGACACGCTTCGGCGGACGTTGGGTCGACTTCGTCCAACGCTACGGACGTCTCCACGCCGTGATACTCAGACGCATCATCGAACGCCGCTGGCTCGCCGCGCTGATCGTCTTGGGCGGCATCCTCCTATTTGTCGGCACCTTGAAAATCTGTGGGCAGCGCATCAGTATGGGCTTCGTCGAGAACAATGACTACGGCAAGATCTTCGTCCGCCTGGAGTTCCCGCCGTACTACGATCTTGAGCACACCGTTGAGCGTGTCCACGAAATCGAAAAACTCTTTGAGCCGTTACAGGATCGATTGCGCACTTTCTCGCTGGTCGGGCGTGCCGAGGCCCACAGCGGACAGGCCAATCAGGGCGTCTATCTGGCGATGATCATCCTGCTTTTCACTGACAAGACTGAACGCGACTGGACGATCTTCGATCGCGTGGAAGAAGTCCGTGGACTGCTGGCTCATGAAACCGATGTGATCGCCACAGCCGCTGTCCCCAGTGCCGCAACAGGCACCCAAAGCCTCCAGCTTGACATGGTGCTCAAGGGTGACGACTTGGACGTGCTCGACCGGACCGCCCTGCGCATCCAAGAACGGTTCCTCGCCCTTGACGGCGTGGGCATCATCGACACTAACGTGCGCGACCCCAAGCGCGAGGTCCGCGTCTTACCCAAACGCGCCGTCATGGCAGATATCGGCGTGACCCCTGAAATGCTCGCCTGGACGGTCCGCGCCAACGTCGAGGGCATCGAGGCTGCCGACTACAAGCGGGGCGACCGTACCTATGACATCCGCGTCAAATTTGACGAAATCCCCGGGCGCGAGCAGGTTCGCGAATTCCTGCTGCCTACGAAAGACGGACAGGCCGTCACCCTCGAAACCGTAGCAGATGTGCGCGACGCCCTAATGAAGGTCATGATCTTCCGTCACGACAAACAACGCGCCGTCAAAATCGTCGGTGATATTACCCAAGACGCGAAACTCGGAGATGTCCGCAATCGCCTTATGCAGACCGTCCGCGACGAAAACATGCTGCCGCCAGGTTATACGCTTGAGTTCTCGGGAATCAGCGAGGACATGGGCGAGGCCATCGCTGACTTTTCGGAAGCGATCCTGCTCGCCACCTTCTTGACCCTGCTGACTCTGGCCGCCATGTTGGAATCCTTCCGCCGCATGTTCCTTGTGCTCACCACGTTACCGATGGGACTCATCGGTGTCATGTGGGCCTTGGACCTGACCGGTTCGTCGGCCTCCATCTTTGTGCAGTTGGGTGTCGTGATGCTGATCGGTGTGGTGGTCAACCCCGCGATTCTGATCGCCGACAAACTAGGGCAGAATCTGGCTGCGGGCATGGTGCCGCACCGCGCCTTGCGCAACGCCATGTCCGAAGAGTTCCGCGCCGTGCTCATGGTGATTCTGGCCTCCGGCATCGGCATGATCCCGCTGGCGACCGGCACGGGCATCGGCTCCGAAAACCGCGTGGGGATCGGTGTCGCCTCGGTCGGCGGCATCTTCATGGCGGGTATTCTAACCCTGACCCTCCTCCCCGTGACTTACGCGCTGTTCACCGGCTGGCGGCGCAAGTGGAGGGCTAAATGAGCCACGGAGGTTCGATATGCACAACGAAATGAAGGACGAAACAGTCATTCAGTTGGCTGGTGAGATGAAGGAGGTTTTTCATAAACTTGCCCGTCAAGTGAACCTCTTTCTCCTCAAATGGGGGGTACCCCTCAACACGTATATGCTGCTGGATTATCTCGACTGCCACCGCGAACATGCCGAGGCGGCCGAAGCGGCTGACGAACTGACAATTCCCCGCCAAACCGTGACCGCCCTGCTCGACGGCCTTGAGAAGCAGGGACTGGTCACCCGCCTGCCGCATCCACAGGACCGCCGTCGCAAGATCATCCGCCTCACACGCAGAGGGCTTGACAAGGTGAAACGCTTGAAAGCCGAAATTCACGCTGTAGAAACCAGCGCTTATGAAACCGTTGGTGAAACTGACCTGCGGCACCTCATCCGTATCATGCACCAGCATACGGAGGCGCTCCAGCAGGCTTGCGACACCTACACCGGACCGATCACGCCGCTTTAGTGCCTTACGGCTCGACAAGCGCAATGAAAAACAAATTGTTTCCTCACACGAAGGCACAGCCGCGCTATGCGCGGGGTTGTCATTTAGGATTTAGGAGTTTTTCTAACGCAGAGGCGCAGAGACGCAGAGGTTTTTTGGAGCACTACTCGGTTTTTTTTATCCACAGATGGGCACAGATTACGCAGATTATTTTTGGGGCAGGGCTGGCCGCGAGTCGCGAGTAAAAGCACTGCTCGGTTGTTTCACGCGAAGGCGCGAAGACACGAAGGTTGGAGGGCGAGTGTCCCCACGAGCCGCCTTCCGCTACGCGGAAGGATGGGAGGGACGAGCGTCGCTCGTCCGCGGGCAAGCAGACGCTTGCCCCTCCCTGTGCTTAGCAAGCCCGATGGCAAGTGTTGGAGGGCAGCGTCTGGGTGGCGCGCAAAGACGGGAAACTTTGTGGCCTTCGTGGCCTTTGTGTGAGATCGAATTGGGTTTGCGGGCTTCGCCCGCGTTAGACAATCGAGCGATAAATATCGGTTCTTTCTTGACCACTCTCCCGCTCCTTCTTTATTGTTATCTGCATGCAATGGGGCATGCTCTTTGCACAACCCACGCTCGGACAGTTTTAAGGTGATGTTATGACACAAGACTTGCAACAACTTCTCGAAAAAATCCAGCGCGACGGCGTCGGCAAAGCTCAGGCCGAGGCCGATGCCCTGCTCGCCGACGCAAAGGCCAAGGCTGAGTCGGTCCTAAACGCCGCCCAGACTGAGGCCATGAAGATCACGGCCGATGCGCGTCAAGAGGCTGAAAACTTCGGGCACCGCGCCGAAGAGACCATACAGCAGGCCGCGCGCGATACCGTGATGAAGGTCGAAAAGGCCATCACGAGTCTTTTGCACCGGCTCTTGATTAAAAACATCAACGCCAGCTTTGACGCGGATCCCGGACTGGTCGCCGAACTGGCCGCCGAAGCCGTACGCGCCCACTTGAACGGCAAGGACGGGATCGAGGTGGCCGCCGCCGCCAAATTGACCGACGCGCTACGCGCGAAGCTCGCCGCAGAGGCTGCGGACAGCGGCGTCACGATCGTGACCGATGACGCGACCGGCAGCGGCTTCCGCCTGCGTCTCGACAATGGGCATGTGGAACACACCTTCACCGGCGATGCGATCGCCGAGGCTCTCGCCAAACAGCTCCGCCCGCGTCTGGCCGCCCTGATGAAACCATGAGTGTCATCTACCTACTTTCCAGCCTGCCCACGTTGCAGCTTGATGCGCCGGCACCGATCACGACCGAGGCGTTCGTGGCGGCTTGCCGTGATCAGCTCAGTGCCGCCGACGCGGCTGCGGCCGAGGCCCTGCTCACCGATGCCGCATGTGACCATCCCTTTGTCACCACTTGGCGCGACCGCGACACGATCCTGCGCAATGCCGCCGCCTACCAGCGCGCGCGTCTGGCCGGTACCGACGCTTCCCGCTGGTTGCGTCCCGAGCAGGGATGTGATACACGCATTGGCAACTTGGTTGAAGATGCTTTTGACGAGAAGGACCCGCTGCAGCGCGAAAAGGCGCTTGACAGAATCCGCTGGCTGGTCGCCGAAGAGTTGCAAGGTCCGGACCCGCTCAATGTGAAGAACGTCTTTGCCTATGCCATCAAACTCGCGATTGTCGCCCGCTGGACAGCTCGGACACCCGAACAAGGCCAGGCCGCCTTTGACTGCCTCACTGAAACTCCCCTCACGCTTAACACGGACGAATGACCCCCGCCCAATTACGGAAACACACTTATGGAAACCACAGGAAAAATCGTCGGCGTCAACGGTAACATGATCACCGTCGCATTCGACGGCGCAGTCGCGCAGAACGAAGTCGGGTTCGCGCAGGTGCGCCAAGAAGACGGCACGGAACAACGCCTGATGAGCGAAATCGTCCGCATCCGCGGTCACATGGCGGACATGCAGGTCTTCGAGGATACGCGCGACCTGCAGGTCGATGACACTGTAACGTTCACCGGCCACCTGCTCTCCGCCGAACTGGCTCCGGGACTGCTCACGCAGATCTACGACGGCCTGCAGAACCCCCTGCCCCGGCTCGCTGAGCAATGCGGCTTTTTCTTGCAGCGCGGCACCTACCTCAAGGCCATCGACCGCGAGGCGAAATGGGAGTTCACGCCGGTCGCCAAACCCGGTGCCCGCGTGACGGCGGGCGAGACGTTGGGCACCGTGCCCGAAGGTATTTTCAAACACCGCATCATGGTGCCCTTCGCCATGCAGGGCGCCTTCACGGTCAAAAGTGTCGCAAACACCGGCAAGTATCAGGTCGAGGATGAGATCGCCGTCATTACGGATGAAAACGGACACGACCACGGCGTCACCATGTTGCAACGCTGGCCGGTCAAGTTACCGATCACCTGCTTCGCGGAACGGCTAATGCCCAAGGACACCATGACCACCCGCGTGCGTACGATCGACACCTTTTTCCCGGTCGCGCTCGGCGGCACCTACTGCATCCCCGGCCCCTTCGGCGCTGGCAAGACCGTTTTACAGCAGACCACTTCGCGTTATGCCGACGTAGACATCGTGGTCTTCGCCGCCTGCGGCGAACGCGCCGGCGAGGTGGTGGAAACCCTGCGCGAGTTCCCCGAACTGGAAGACCCGCGCACCGGCAAAAGCTTGATGGATCGTACCGTCATCATCTGCAACACCTCATCCATGCCGGTAGCGGCACGTGAAGCCTCGGTCTACACCGCCGTCACCATCGCGAGTTATTACCGCCAGATGGGGCTGAATGTGCTGCTGCTGGCCGACTCCACCTCACGCTGGGCGCAGGCGCTGCGCGAACTTTCGGGCCGTCTGGAAGAGATCCCCGGCGAAGAAGCCTTCCCCGCCTATCTTGAATCGCTCATCTCCAACTTCTACGAGCGCGCCGGCTTGGTGAGGCTCAAGGACGGTTCGATCGGCTCGGTCACCATCGGCGGCACGGTCTCGCCCGCAGGCGGCAACTTCGACGAGCCGGTCACGCAGGCCACGCTCAAGGTTGTCGGCGCTTTCCACGGTCTCTCCCGCGCACGTTCCGACGCGCGCCGCTTTCCCGCCATCGACCCGTTGGAAAGCTGGAGCAAATACACCAGCGTCATCGATAAAAACCGCGTCGAGCGGGCGCGTGCGATCTTGCGCCAAGGCAACGACGTGGCCCAGATGATGAAGGTGGTCGGCGAAGAAGGCACCAGCATTGACGACTTCATCACCTATCTGAAAAGCGAGTTCATCGACGCGGTGTATCTCCAGCAGGACGCCTTCAGCGAGATCGATGCCGCCTCGCCGGTGGAACGCCAGCGCGAGATGTTCGAGATGATGGAAAAGGCTCTGCTTATCACCTACTCCTTCAAACAAAAAGACGAGGCACGCAGGTTCTTCCAACGCCTGACACAGGCTTGCATCGACTGGAACATGACCACGTACGAATCACCGGAATACACCGCCCGCAAGGAGGCGCTGGCCAAGACGCTCAAGGAGGTCACGCATGTTTGACAAGCTGGCTATCGAGAACTTCAGGGCGTTCGAGAAAATCGAAATCGCCCCGTTGCACCGCGTTAACCTGATTGCGGGTGGCAATAACGTCGGCAAAACGTCCGTCCTCGAGGCCATCTGGCTCGCGTTGCAGGATAATCCGTTCTCGTCCCCCGAAACGCTGACTCCATACGCGCAATCACTCTTCCGGCGCTCCGCAATAAAGTATGAGCCGCGCACACAATCTCCGCCCGATGATATCGACAACTTCTGGAAATGGCTGTTTTTCCAAAAGGACATCTCTCGGCAGATTTCAATTGGACTGTCTGCTGCATCCGCAAAAGACAACCGCTCGTTATCCCTCTTTTTTGAAGGCTCGTACTTGAAGGCGTCTGTTGGCGATGTCCACTCTACACTTGGACAACATTCCTCATTTTCCTTCACCCTCCCGCCTCCCGGTCCCGATTGCATCGCTTTGACCGCATTTCACCCATCTCCGGTCGTTGATGCCGAGAGAGTAAACACGGTTTCCGTGATAAATCGCGATGAAGAACTGGTTTCGTATCTGCGCCTGATCGACCCGCGTATCCGCAAGCTTAAATACCTGAAGCTACCTGGGCATCAGCATCCTTACGTTTATGCGGATGTTGGGCTCGGCAAAGGCAAGGAGTTGATCCCGGCCACACAGCTTGGCCAAGGGACATCCCGGATGCTCGGGCTGTTCGCGTCCCTGATGACTGAGCGGCCGCGCGCCCTCTTAATTGATGAGTTCGAGAACGGACTCCAGCATGACGCCATCGGCCCGATCTGGTCGGCGCTCGGTAAATTTGCCCGCGACAACGACGTCCAGATTTTTGCGACAACGCACTCCTATGAGTGCATCGTTGCCGCGCATAAGGCTTTTGCTGAAAACGCGGATGACTTTGCTGTCATCAAACTTCGCCTCGACCCTGAGCAGGGCATCGCCGCCTTCGTCCTCAACCATGCCGACATTGATGTCGCCATAGAAACGGAGATGGAGATCCGATGAGCAAATTTTCCATCGAAAAACCTGCTCTTTTGATCGGCGAGGGGCGCGAAGAAGAACTTTTCTTCTGTGCCATGGTAAATCACCTTGGGCTGTCGTCCTCGATCCAAGTCACACAATACGGCGGCAAAGACAAACTCGCAGGGTTCCTTGCCGGGCTAAAGGCCCAGACAACCTTCTCCAAGCTGAGCGCACTCGGCATCACCCGCGATGCGGATCTGGATCACGCTGCGGCGTTGGCCAGCGTAAAGACCGCTATTGACAATTCTAAGCTGCCTGATACGCTTCACGTCGACACGTACATCCTGCCCAAAAAGGATACATCCGGAGCCTTGGAAGCTCTTGTGATTGAAGCCGTGTCCACATATCCAAACTGGCCCTGCGTGGAACAATTCATGGCATGTGTATCTGAAAATGACCAAGCGTCGTTGTCGCCGACAGAAATGGACAAACGCCGTATTCACGCTTGGTTGAGCACGCTTTCAGACCCAGAGTTAAGGTTGGGGTTGGCAGCAAAGAAAAAGTTTATCCCTTTTGACCATGTAGCTTTTAGCCCTATCACTCAGTTCATTCAATCTCTTCTAACGGCAGTCGAGACTCGGAGTACTACTCATGCATAAGATTTACCACACAATTGACAACCTCTCAGGCAGCGTCATCACGTTGCGCGCGCGCGGAGCAAAATACCGTGAACTCGCCGAGGTCACCTCACGGAGTGGCACGTCGTTGGCGCAGGTCATCAAGCTTGACGGCGACACCGTTACCCTGCAAGTTTTCGCTGGGGCGCGCGGCATAGCAACCGACGGCAAAGTGCGTTTTCTGGGCGCGCCCATGCGTGTTCCGTTCTCGGATGCATTGCTCGGCCGCGCCTTCACCGGCAGCGCCGTGCCGCGCGACGGCGGCCCCGTGTTGACCGATAACCTGATCGACATCGGCACGCCATCGGTGAACCCGGCCAAGCGTATCATCCCGCGCAACATGGTGCGCACCAATATCCCGATGATCGATGTCTTCAACTCGCTGGTCGAATCGCAGAAGTTGCCGATCTTCGCCCGTGCCGGTGAACCCTACAACCCCCTACTCGCACGCATCGCCTTGCAAGCCGAGGTCGACATCATCATCCTCGGCGGCATGGGACTCAAGCACGACGACTACCTCGCCTTCCGCGACACGCTGGACGAAAGCGGCGCACTTTCGCGCACCGTCATGTTCGTGCATACCGCCGCCGACCCGATCGTCGAATGCACACTGGTGCCGGATATCGCGCTGGCCACGGCCGAGCAGTTCGCCTTGCAGGGCAAAAAGGTGCTGGTGCTGCTGACCGACATGACCAGCTTCGCCGATGCGCTCAAAGAGATCGCCATCACCATGGAGCAGATCCCCTCCAACCGTGGCTATCCGGGCGATCTTTACTCGCAACTCGCCGCGCGGTATGAGAAGGCGGTCGACTTCGAGGGTGCAGGTTCCATCACCATCCTCGCGGCCACGACCATGCCCGGCGATGACGTCACCCACCCGGTGCCGGACAACACCGGCTATATCACTGAAGGGCAGTTCTATCTGCGTGATGGACGTATCGAGCCTTTCGGTTCGCTGAGCCGCCTCAAGCAACAGGTCAACAAAAACACGCGGGAAGACCACCGCACCATCATGGACGCGATGATCAAGCTCTACGCCGCCTTTAAGGAGACACAAGAGAAGCAGTCCATGGGCTTCCGCATGAGCGACTGGGACGACAAACTGCTCAAATACGGCGAACGCTTCGAAAACGAGATGATGGATCTCTCCGTCAACATCCCACTTGAACAGGCGCTCGATCTGGGCTGGGAGATCCTGGCTGACTGTTTCAAGCCAGGCGAAACCGGCATCCCCACCAAGCTCACCGACAAGTTCTGGCCGAAGAAGGCGGTAAGGCAATGAGGCTGTAAGGCTGTGAGGCTGTAAGACTGTGAGCAAGATCAAATACACGAAAACTGAACTGAAGGCGCAGAATGACGCACTCAAGCGCTTCGAGCGTTTTCTACCGATGCTGCAGCTCAAGAAACAGCAGTTGCAGGCGGAGATCGCCGCCATCACCGCACGGATCGACGAGGTCACGGCACGCGAAACCGCCGCGCGGCGCGCACTTGATGCGTGGGTCGCGCTCTTCGCTGAACAGGACGAGGCATTGGACGCGCTGATTCGTGTCGAACGCGTCAACACCGGTACCAGTAACATCGCGGGGGTGACCATCCCTATCTACAAGGGCATTGATGTCGCGCGCGCGACGCTCGACCTCTTCGCGACGCCGGCTTGGTATGACAATGCGGCGGAAAGCCTGACCGCCATTCTGTCGCTCAAAGCCGAGCGGCTCGTGCTCGAACGCCAGCGCGAACTGATTTTTCATGAACTGACCACCACGTCGCAACGCGTGAACCTGTTCGAGAAGATCAAGATCCCGGAGTGCAAAGAGAACATCCGGATCATCCGCATTGCGATCGGCGACGAGCAGACTGCTGCGGTCACCCGCGGCAAGATCGCCAAAGGACGCGCCAACCAGCCCCAACAGGAGGACGCGGCATGATTGTTCCAATGCGACACATGACCCTGCTCTGCGTGGCCGCTGAACGCGAAACCACGCTGGAGCGTTTGCGCGAACTGGGTGCCGTACACCTTGAGCTGGGCGACGCGACCGATTCCGACGCCTGCCGCGACGCACGGGATCAGTTGGCGACCGCACGTCGGGCGCAGCAGATTCTGAAGGACGCGCTGGCCGGCAAGCCTGTTATTCCCACCCTCTCCGGCCCGCACAGGGCCTATAACCGCGATGAAGGCCCCACCGACCCCTTGACGGTTCCGTTGCCAAAGATCACAGGAGACGCCGGAGAACGTATCGCCGCCATCTGCCAACTGGACGAATTGCGCCAAGAGCTGGCCAACGAGGCCGAGTGGATCAAACGAGAGATCGCGCGCGTGACGCCCTTCGGCGACTTCGACATCACCCTGCCCGCACGACTCGTCGCGCGCGGCGTACCGGTCCGCCTGTTCAAAGCACCGACTTCCGTTGCGCTGACGCCGGGCGAAGGTGCTATGATCCAAACGCTCAGCGCCAATACCCGCACTGTCTGGGGCGTGATGATCGGACCGGGTGCCCTGCCCGCAGGCTGTATACCTGAAGCGTTACCTGAAAGTTCGCTCAGTGTGCTGCACGAACAGCACAAAACGGCGCATGCACGGATCCGCCAGATCACGGCACGTTTGCGCCGCACTGCCCGCCGCCGTGCGGACGACATGCAGGCCGAAGTTGACCGCCTGAGTGAAGAAAGCCTCTTCGCCACAGCCGCCGCCGCGATGCAAGCCGACGGCGCGGTGGTCTGGATCACCGGCTGGCTACCTGCCGACCAAGAGGATGAGCTACGCGGGGCTGCGCGCGAAAACGCGTGGGGTCTGCTGATACGCGATCCACAGGAAGACGAGGCGCCGCCCACGTTGTTGCGGCCGCCGCGCCTCTTCCGACCCGTACTGGCACTCTTCAAGGGGCTCGACATTTCGCCGGCCTATACAGAGGCCGACGTCAGCGTCCCCTTCTTCTGCTTTTTCGCCATCTTTTTCGCCATGCTGGTGGGAGACGGCGGCTATGGCGCACTGCTTCTGGCGGCGACGTTTTACGTGCGCCGCAAACTGCCAAAGGCACCGCGCGCGCCGTTCATCCTGATGACCTGCTTCTCGATAGGCACCATCATTTGGGGCACACTCTCCAACACCTGGTTCGGTACCCACCCCGGATTCGCAGACAACACGGCCAGCCGCTGGCTGAACCATCCCGAAGACGGCATCAACAACATGATGCTGCTCTGCTTCACGTTGGGGCTCACTCACCTCTCGATAGCGCGTCTCTGGAACTTCGTCGTCCTGTTCCCGGACACCAAAGCACTGGCGGAACTCGGGTGGGTTGGCGTACTGGCCTTCATGTACTGCATGTCGTGTGGCATTGTCGGAATCTTTGCGGTGCCGACCTTCATCTACCCCGTCTTCGCCGTCTCACTGGTTTTGATCTTCCTCTTCACGCTAAAGCGCAATGAACTCAAGACCAATGGCATTGAACTCGGCATGCTGCCGCTCAACATCGTGAGCGCGCTCGGAGATATCATCTCTTACGTGCGTCTCTTCGCCGTGGGACTGGCCTCGGTCAAGGTCGCAGAAAACTTCAACAGCATGGCAATCAATATGGGATTGCCGCTGTGGGCCAAGATTCCGCCGCTGATCCTAATCCTGCTACTTGGCCACGGATTAAACCTCGCGATGGCGGGACTCAGCATCTTGGTGCATGCCGTCCGCCTCAACACCCTGGAATTCTCAAACCACAAAGGCATTACCTGGTCCGGCTACGCCTTCAAACCGTTCAGGCGTAATCCAAACGTGCAATAGGCGATGCCGTGCGATTTGATTATCCCCAAGAAATATGGCACGATGTTCGAAAAAAGGGAGACACACATGGACACCGAGACAAAGACAGATGTCAAGCAGATTGCGATCGAATTAAAGGCACTGTTAAGCCGTGCATTCGGGACGCGATTGTCGTCTGTCGTTCTTTTCGGGTCGATGTCGCGGGGGACTGAGACGGAAGAGAGCGATCTGGATGCGCTCGTAGTTCTGGAACCGTTTGAGACGTACGCAGGTGAGTTACGTACGGCGTTAGAGGCTGTGTATCCCCTAGCTGTTCGCTTAGGGCGCCGGGTCAGCATCAAGCCCATTTCTCTATTCCAATATCAGAACTCCAACGCCCCTATTCTGGCCACTATCAAAAACGAAGGGCTCCCCGCATGACGGAGTTCATTACCGGAGAGAAAGAACGGGCTCGTCTCGCGCTTGAAGCCGCACGAGCGGTTCTCAACATTGACCCCAACTCTGCGGCGAACCGTACGTTTTATGCTGCCTTCCACGCTTTCACTGCTTTCTTTGCTTCGCGCGGTCAAACGTTTACCCGGCATGCAACGCTCAGAAACGCGATTCACCGCGATCTCATTTTAACCGGAGAGTTACCGACTTCCATCGGAAAAGATTTTGATTTTCTGATGGATATGCGTGACTCTGGTGACTATGGGGGCTTGATTCACGTCAGTCTGTCGGATGCACAAGCGGCGATTGAAACTGCCGATCGCATCCTCAGTACAGTCATCCCCTTATGCTGAAAAAAAGGAAAAACAACCATGAATCCAGAAGCAATCAACACAGCAATGGGCATCGCGGGCGCAGTCGCCTGCCTCGGACTCAGTGCCACCGGCTCGGCCTTCGGCACCGGCTACGCCGCAACAGCAGCCATGGGTGCTTGGAAAAAGTGCTACGTGCAGAACAAGCCTGCGCCCTTCATCCTGCTCGGGTTAGTCGGTGCGCCGATCACACAGACCCTGTATGGCATGATCTTGATGTTCGTCATGTTCGGGAAAGCCGCCGTCGGCATGCCGCTACTGATCCTCGGTATTTTCTCAGGACTGGGCATCGGCGTCTCCGCCCTCTTTCAAGGGCGTGCCGCCGCGGCCGCCTGCGACGCGCAGGCCGAGACCGGTCAGGGCCTCACCAACTACTTCGCCGCGCTCGGCGTCGTCGAGACCGTTGCGATTTTCACGATGGTCTTCACGCTGATCGCTGTGTTCCAGATCAAAGTATAGCATTGTCCGTACACAGAAACGTGGACGAGACAATCCCGATTCCGATGCTGTGGGAGGGACGAGCGTCTGCTCGTCCTTGGGCAAGCAGACGCTTGCCCCTCCCGTTCCACTACTTGAACGTTGAGCGTTAATTACCGAGGACTCAGAAACAATGCAACGCATTTTCACGCTTGATGCTCTCAAAGGACTTTCAGCCCGCCATGATTCACTTGTCGGAATCGATTCCGACGGTTGCGTGTTCGACACCATGCGGGTCAAGCAGTGCGATCACTTCCATCCGCTGATTATCCGCTTCTGGAACCTGCAAAATTGCGAAAAGCAACTCCGCGCCTGCGCAGAGTTCGTCAACCTGCACTCAAAAACCCGCGGCAGCAACCGCTTCCCCGCACTGTTACGGGTATTTGAATTGCTGTCCGATTACCCAGGAATCAGCGAATGCGGCGTAACACTGCCGGAGACAACGGCCCTGCGTGCCTACGTCAACTCTGGTTTGCCGCTCGGCAACCCCTCGTTGCAACAGGAGGTCGAACGCACGGGTGACCCTGACTTGCGCCGCGTCTTAGAGTGGAGCTTAGCGATCAACGCGGAAATCGCCGCCAATATGCGCCCAGTGCCGCCATTCCGCTGGGCGTTGAAAGCTTTGGAACTGATCCGGGCATCCAGCGACGTCATCGTCGTTTCGCAAACTCCAGAGGAGGCGCTCGTCAAAGAGTGGCGTCAACATGCGATCGACGGCTACGTGGATTTCATCGCAGGCCAAGAACTGGGTTCGAAAGACCAGCATCTGCGCTTAGCCTCCGACAACAAATACGATATGCATCGTGTCCTGCTGATCGGCGACGCGCAAGGCGACCTCAACGCGGCGCGCCAGGCCGGCGTTCTCTTTTACCCGATCACCCCGGGCGACGAAGAACGCGCATGGGAGCGTTTCTGTGACGAGGCGTATGCCCGCTTTCTGGACGGCACCTACGCCGGGGCTTACGAGCAAGCGCTGATCACAGCCTTCGACGCACTCCTGCCCGATACGCCGCCGTGGCTCACCTTGAGCGTTGAGCGTTCAGAATGAGCGCTTGACAAGTTGAGGGGGGCAGACTTATACTACCCGCAAACTGTATCAATCATTTGCTTTGCGAGGGTCTCATGAACGTGAACACAAGGATCTGGTTGGGTGGATTGATCGTTTCTCTGGCTGGCATTGTTTGCGCGGATGCGCCGCCTGGCTGGATCGATAGAGCGTTCGGAGAATCGACGGCGGGCAGTTCGTCATACTTTGAGAGCGGCAACGAATTGACAATCACCGTCACCGGGGAAGGTGACGACGTCTGGGCAAAATCCGATACCGGACGATACGTCTTTACGCCGCTTGCCGGCGATTGCGAGATCATGGCCACCATCCCGCCGATCCCGCAGGAGGAGTTGTTCGGCCAATGGGCGCGGCAAGGACTGATGATGCGCGGAGCAATGTTGATCAACGCGCCCAATGTCCTGCTCTGCCGCAACAAAGGCACAGCGGAAACCGGTACCCGCGCCGAAATCTCTATGCGAAAAACACATGACAGCGACACCGTGAGATGGGACACCTTCACTTATGCCCCCTTCGCCACGAATGAAATGGCGCGGCTGCGCTTGGTGCGCCAAGGCGACACCTATTCGGCCTGGGGCAGCACGAACGCACCCGCGTATGACGAGTGGGTCCTTTTCGCCAGTCAGACCCAGCCGTTTTACGAGGCGATGAATGTCGGCGTCTTCGTCTCGCGCTGGACTCAGCAGACCGGCGGCCCTTCGCAGCTGACCTGTGAATTCGGCAATGTGATCGTGCGCAATCTGGTGAATGCCGCGACCAATGCGACCGACGGCATCACCGCCCAATGGATTGCTGATCCCGCAATCACCAACGGCACGGTCATCGGCTACACCGTGAGCCGTGCGGAGGGCCCCGCATGGAACTATACGGCGCTCGGCGAAACTGCAATCGGTGTCACGACGTATGACGACGCCACCGCCGCGCTCGGTACCGCCTACCGTTACCGGATTCACGCCAAAGTCGATGAAGGCGCCGTGACCAATACGGTGCTGGTCGGCACCAGTATGCCCGCGCGGCGTCCGGTTGTGACGGATAATCCCTCGCCAGCCACGCTCAAGGGCGTCTATGCAGAGTACTACAAGCCGACCTCGCCCTTGACCTTGGCCTCCGCGCGCGTGGAACCCAACATCTTTGACAGTTGGAACTATTCGGGGGACGCAGTCTACCCGCCCAACACGTCAAACGGACTTGGCGAACTTAACAACTTCAAATCGCTGTTCGCAGGTAACATCATTGTTGAAGAAACAGGCTGTTACGGCTTTGTCCAGAAGGTCGACGATACGTTTTACCTGACGTTGGACGGCGTCCGGCTGAGTACCCAGACCGCTTGGCTGAATGGAGTGGACATCCACACCGCACCGGTCTGGCTTGAAGCCGGGCGCAGCTACCCCATCCGCGTGGAGCATACGGAAGGCGGCGGTGGCGAGTACGCACAGCTCAAATGGTTCAAGGGCACGTCAGCAATCGAGACCGTTCCGAGCGCCCGTTTCGAGCCGTTCCCGTGGCCGTGGCAGCATCGCGACGTCGGCGATAGCCCGCGCTTCGGCAACGCCA
>Ga0116190_1001419_pt1 | contig 20878 bp, 21 predicted proteins | sample AD_JPNTR4_MetaG_FD_89808 | JGI IMG/M metagenome (GOLD analysis project Ga0116190, IMG submission 89808) | Active sludge microbial communities of municipal wastewater-treating anaerobic digesters from Japan - AD_JPNTR4_MetaG | ecosystem: Engineered > Bioreactor > Anaerobic > Digestate | place...
CGAATCCGATCGATGGTCTGTGGATCGCGGCATCATTGTCAAACGCGAATCAAATCCCAAAGAGGCGACAGTCGAGGCCTGGGGATTAGTCGATGGTCAACCCACGTCAAAGCATTTTAAAATTTTGGTCTATGACGATGTGGTGACGAAAGAATCAGTTTCAACTCCTGATCAAATTAAAAAAGTGACTGAAGCTTGGGAGTTGTCTCTCAACTTAGGCGTTGAGAATGGCATCAAGCGTTTCATTGGCACTCGATATCACTCGAAGGACACCTATCGAGAGATCATGAATCGAGGCACTGCAATCAAGCGCATTTATCCTGCAACGGACAATGGACGAATGGACGGCGAGCCTGTACTAATGTCGAAAAAAGGTCTAGCAGATAAAATGCGCGATCAAGGCAGCTTCACGTTTTCGTGTCAAATGCTTCAAAACCCTCTGGCGGATAATTTAATGGGATTTAAAAAAGAATGGCTTAGGTTTTACAAGAAATTGAAACAAACTGAAAATTTCAATAAATATATTTTGGTTGATCCTGCGAATGAGAAGAAAAGGTCTAGTGACTACACAGTAATGCTAGTCATAGGTCTATCATCTGACAATAACTATTATTTGCTAGACGGTATCAGAGATCGATTGAATCTAAGTGAAAAAACGAACAGGCTTTTCGACCTGCATCGGAAATGGAACCCATTGAAAATTGGTTATGAGAAATATGGCATTCAATCCGACATTGAGCACATTCAATATGTGATGGAAGAGGAAAACTATCGTTTTGAAATCGAGCCATTAGGTGGAAATGAAAGCAAGATTGATCGAATCAAAAAATTAACACCGATCTTCGAGGCAGGTCGGTTTTATTTGCCCGAACAGCTTTATTTTAAAGATTTCCAAAGCCAGCAGATAGATTTCGTCAAGACTTTCATCGATGACGAGTTTGAAGTTTTCCCCGTGTCTGTGCATGATGACATGCTTGACTGCATGGCAAGAATTGTGGACCAAAAACTAGGCGCTAAGTTTCCATTGGTTCAAAAGCCTAGTGAAGTTGTTCCATTTATGACAGGACCTTCGGGATGGATGGGATAAAGTTTCGTGTTAACTGTTTAATTTGCTTAAACAATTTATCAGTTCAAAATCCAATTTGTGGAATACAAAGAAGAAAAAAATAAATCAAAGTCCGATGATGTGAAGCTGAAGAAAACCACTGTTAAAGATGTGGAGTCAAAGGACAATGAGTCAGATGATGATATCATCGCAACGGCAAAAAAGAGATGGCTTTCTGCTATGGAAGCAGAATCGGAAATGCGAGCCGATGCCTATGATGATCTTGTCTTTCGATTGGGCGAACAATGGCCGGAAGAGGTCAGAAGAGAAAGAGAGTTAGACGGCAGACCTTGTTTAACAATCAATCGTATTCCACAATTTTTAAGGCAAGTCACAAATGATCAAAGGCAAAATAGACCTGCAATTAAAGTTTATCCAGTAGATGAGAAAGCAGACATTGAGACTGCCAAAATATATCAAGGCTTGATCAAGCATATAGAAGTCAACTCGAATGCTGACACCGCTTATGATTGGGCTTTTGAAGGTGCAGCTTGCAAAAGTTTCGGTTATTTCTATATAACGACCGATTGGGTTAGTGCCACGTCTTTTGATCAAGAAATTCTAGTCAAGATGATCAAAAATCATTTTAATGTGGTCTTAGATCCAGCTCATAAAGAGCCGGATGGAAGTGACGCCAATTGGGGAATGATCTTTGAGAATGTTTTAAAATCTGACTTTGATGACGAATATTCTGATTCAGATCTTTGCCGCTTGAGTGATTGGTCCTCTCTTGGCACTGATCATCAAGACGATTGGATCACTGAAGATCAGTGCAGAATTGCACTCTATTGGTATAAGGAATTTCGAACTGCTGAAATTGCCTTGCTGGAAAACGGCGAGACAATAGAAGTCAGTGAACTGGATGAATTGTATCCCGAGGGCTTGCCTGAGAATATTAAGATCGTCACCAAGCGCATGACAAAAATTCCAGAGATAAAATATTGCAAATTAAATGGAATGGAGATTCTAGAAAAATCAGATTGGCCTGGAAAATATATCCCAATCATTCCAGTTTACGGTGATGAACTGGACCTGGACGGGCGTCGCATTGTCGAAGGCATTGTCAGACATGCCAAAGATCCGCAAAGAATGTTTAATTATTGGAAAAGTACAGAGACCGAAACCATTGCACTAGCTCCACGCATTCCTTTCATCGTGGCTGAGGGCCAAATCCCATCCCAATATGAATACATGTGGAAAACGGCGAATAAGAAAAATCATGCGTATTTGCCCTACAAGCCCACGACGATTGCAGGTGTCCCAGTGCCGCCGCCTCAAAGAAATTCATTTGAGCCAGCAGTGCAAGCAATCACTCAAGCCGCGATGATGTCAGCCGATGACTTGAAATCAACCACTGGAATCTATGACGCCGCCCTTGGTGCAAGATCTCAAGAGGTGTCAGGCATTGCAATCCAGCGCAGAAATGCACAATCGCAAACAAGTAACTTTCATCTAATGGATAACTTGAATCGATCATTGAGACACGCAGGTCGAATCATTGTTGATTTGATTCCAAAAATATACGACGCGCCTCGCACTGCGATCATTATCGGTGAGGACGGCGAAAAAGAACTCATTCGCATTAATGAAGAATTCGAGAGAGATGGGAAATCAAAACATTATCAGCTTGGCGTTGGAAAATATGATGTTGTTGTGGAAGCCGGACCAAGTTTTGCGACAAAACGCCTCGAAGCTGCATCCTCAATGGAGCAATTAATTAGAGCATATCCAAGCATAATGCAAATGGCAGGAGACCTTTTAGTAAAGGGAATGGACTGGCCAGGCGCACAGGATATCGCAGAGAGACTAAAAAAATCAATGCCTCCTGAACTTGTTTCGGATCAAGAAAATCCTCAAATGGACCCGCAACAAGTTCAAGCGCAGATTAACCAAATGAATCAGGTCATTGAACAATTGACCGATGGCTTAACGAAAGCCAATCAAGTGATTGATCAGAAGAAAATGGAAATCGAATCGGACGAGCGCATTGCTTTCGCAAAAATGGAGACCGAACTCAGAAAAGAGATGATGAAAACATCAAGCCTTGCGGCGATTGATGGACTTAACGCTCAAATTGAAGAAATAAAACAAAGGCTTCAGCTTCTCGACATAAATCAGCCCTTTGATATTTCAGAGCAAGAGCGAGCGATGCAAATGCAAATGAATCAAAATTTAAGCGGTGCTGGCAATTTTGCTGGCCCGAATATGAATCAAAATCCTACTGGTGGGAAGCCACCAGGGCAATTCATGGGAGAATTTTAAACCATGCCAAGTGACAATATCCAAGTGACAGAAGCCAAACCGATTGAATCCTCAAATTTGAGTGATTTGGTCGAGGCTGACGAAAATTCCGAATCATCCGTTGAGGATGATGAAAGCAAAGATACTTCGGAAGTATCTGAAAACGAGGAAAATCAAAACGATGATCAAGAGGTTGAGAAAAAGCCCAAGAAACAAAAGGGCGGTTTTCAGCGTCGGATCAACAAACTAAATTCAAAGCTATCTGCCAAGGAAGAAGAAGCGAATTACTGGCGTGAACAGGCAATGAAAGCCCAATCACGACCGGAATCGAATGACTCTTCTCAAAAAGCGAAGCCACAGCAAAAAAATGATGGCAAGCCAAAGGCAGATGATTTTGAAAGCCACGAGGACTACGTTGACGCACTGACCGATTGGAAGGTTGAGAAAAAGATTTTTGACTATGAAGAAAAAAAACGAGGCGAAGCAATAAAAAATGAGTATGCATCAAAAGCAAAAACTCATGCTGAGCGAGTCAATTCTTTTGTAGCGAAACACTCAGACTTTCATGACGTCTTAGAAGAGGTCAGTGACGTTAAACTCTCAGGCGTTGTCCAAGAGCTGATTATTGATTCGGACTTAGGTCCTGATTTAATGTATCACCTTGCAAAAGATCAAGACGAATTAGAGAGAATATGCTCTTTGACTCCCTTGGCCGCTGCAAAAGCAATTGGTCGTTTGGAATTAAAACTCGGTGGTTCTAAAAATGAAAGCGAAAAACTAAACAATAAAAAAGTATCGAAAGCGCCAAATCCGCCGACACCGATTAGAAGCAAGTCTGAGAAATCGGGCAAGAAAACAATCTTTGACGATGATCTCACACAAGCTGAATATGAAGCGTTAAGGAAAAGACAGCGCTCTCGCTAAAGGGAGAATTTAAATGTCCAATTCATTATTAACGGATTCAATTATTCTTAAAGAGACCATGATGAGTCTCAAAAGCAATTTGTCGTTTTGCAGAAATGTGACAACCGAATATTCGGACCAATTTGCAAAAAGTGGAGCTAAAGTCGGCGCTACAATTAACATTAGAAAGCCAACACGCTATAATGTGACAACTGGTGCCACATTGACTATTCAAGATAGCGCTGATCAATCGGTGGCTTTGACTGCTGATAAACATTATCATGTGGGCATGGCATTCGCAGAAGTTGATCGAACTCTTTCTATCGATAAATTCAGAGAAAGATACGTTGATCCTGCTGCCATCGCGCTAGCAAATACAATTGATTACAATTTTGCATCGGCAATGTATCAATCAGTTTTTAGCTCGGTCGGTGTTCCAAGTGCAACGGCATTTCCGTCGACATTAAAAGGTTTTGTAAATGCAAAAGCTGTAGCATCAAGCCTTGGCGCTCCTAAAGGAGTTTATTCGGCGATTGTTGATCCTCTCGTTGAGGCTTCACTTGTTGAAGGATTGAAAGGTCTTTTTCAATCATCTGAGAGAATTGCCGAACAATATGAAATGGGCGAAATGGGAATGGCGGCTGGTTGTAAATTTAGCATGAGCCAAAATGTGCCAAAACACACGGCTGGCGCTCCTGCTGGCGCTCCTGCAATCAAAACAACAATTGCAGCGGACAACACGTCAACAATTGCACTCGATGGCATCACTGGTTCAATCACCGCATGTTATAAAGTCGGTGACGTCATCACAATTCAAAACGTGTATGCTGTGAACCCTCAAACAAAACAAAGCACTGGTCAGCTTGCTCAGTTTGTCGTGACGGCTACTACAAACTCAGTGACAAACGAAATTGCATCTTTGCCAATTTCGCCAGCTATCTATGGACCAGGCAGCGCATATCAAAATGTTGATGCTTATCCCGTTGATGGCGCATTGGTTTATTTGTTTGGTGCAGCATTGACCTATGCAAGTGTCGTGGCTCCACAAAACATGGTTTTCCATAAGAGTGCATTCGCACTTGCTTCCGTTGACTTTGAACTTCCAAGCGAGGGAGTCAAAGCGACAAGAGTCGTTGATAAAGATGCAGGACTTTCTCTCACTATGACTCGTCAGTTTGATATCACTAATTATAGGAATATCACTCGAATCGATTTCTTAGGCGGATGGAAATGCATTTATCCAGAACTGGCTTGTCGTGTTGTCGGCCAACCTGCTTAATTGACAAAACAATAAAGTTTTTAGGGCCATGATTGTTTCATGGCCTTAAGATGTTTAAAATATTAAATAAAAACAAGGAGTTTTAAATCATGAATACCGCTACAACTTCAAATGAAACTAATACGCCTAAGTCTCCCGATGGATATACAATGGGCCAATCATCTGCTGATTTAATTGGATTTTATGGAGCCACACCAATTGCCCGTCCTAGCGGAGCGGCTCAAGCCGTTGCGACAGATGCAAGCGGCGGCACCGCTGCGCCGACAAACGGAATTCTAACTCTCACTGGCACCTATAACAGTGCGATCTTAGGGAATGCCATTGCAACGCTTGCCGCTCAAGGAAACGCATTGAGAAATGCTCTTGTCAGTCTCGGCCTGATTGCAGGATCTTAAGTCTCGTGAAACTATTGGTGTCCATTCCAACCTATGACGGCAAACTTCAAACTGAAGTTGTCAGATGCTTGTTAAATGAGCAATTGTTAGCCGTTCAAAATGGAGTGGACATCCAATTCCGATTTCTCTCAAATTGCAGTCATGCCGCTATGGGGAGAAATCAACTTGCCTCTGATTTCATGGCGTCGGACTGTGATAAGATGTTTTTTCTCGATTCGGATATAAGCTTTGAGCCTGGATCTCTTGTCAAAATGGCGCTTTTTGATGTGGATTTGGTTGGCGGCGCTTATCGTTATAAATTCGAAGCCGAGAATTACCCGATCGGTTGGCTTGATCAAAAGGAACTATGGTCAAATGAAAAAGGCTTGATCGAAGTCAAAAGCTTGCCTGGTGGTTTTTTATGCATTTCGAGAAAAGTTTTCGAAATGTTTCAAGAGGCATTCCCCAATAGAGGCTATGCGCATTTTGATAAACAATCATTTGCATATTTTCAAATGCGTTTTGATGATGGGATGTTATGGGGAGAAGACAGTTATTTTTGCAAAGAGTTTTCAGATCTCGGCGGCAAGGTGTATTTGTATCCAGAATTAGAGTTAACTCACTGGGATTTCAATCGACCGTTCAAGGGTCATATTGGAAATTGGTTGAAAAATAGAACGAAAGGCAATGAATGAATTTCCCGCAATGCGTTTACAATGATGATACGGTCAAAGGTTTTGAGAATTGTGAGTATAAAATAATTCACTCACTCGAGGAGTTTTTAAAGCTTCCTTTAAATTGGGGAAAATCCCAGCGCGCTGAACTAAAAAGCGAAGGTTTCGACGTTTCAAGCAATGAACTAGACTTTGAGTCAGATGATTTTGAGGGAGAAATAGATTCAGATTCTGAATTAGTTGTCAGACGAAAACGTGGCAGACCGCCAAAAGTGAGGGATTAAACTTATGTCCACTGTCAGCGACTTAATTAAAGGCTCGATGCGATTAATCGGTGTCATAGCCGCTGGCGAGACGCCATCAAGTTCCGAATCAGCCGATGCATTGTCATCTTTGAATGACATGCTCGAATCATGGTCAAATGATGGGTTTTTAATTTATCACCGAGTCATTGAGAATTTAACTCTCGTCGCAAGTACCGCAAGCTACACAATCGGCTCAAGCGGTGCCTTTAATACGACGAGACCGATTCGAATCATCGATGCATTGGTCAAAGAGTCTGGAAGTGATAACGAAGTGCCCATTCGAATTTATAACCAAGACGAATGGGTTCAAATTTCCGACAAGACCTTGACCTCGACCTTGCCTCAAGGGATATATTATGATCCTAATTTTGCACTTGGAGCTATTTACGTCTGGCCAATTCCTAGTGGCAATGGAACATTGATTCTACATTCTGAAAAACCTTTGACAACTTATTCTTTAATCAGTGAGGACGTGACTCTTCCCCCTGGTTACAAAAAAGCCTTGAGATATAATCTCGCAATGGAATTGGCTCCTGAATACGGCAAAGCAATTTCTCAAGACATTGCAATGCAAGCAAGTGAGTCAAAGGCCTTGATTATGCGAACAAACACAAGACCAGTTTACATGACGTCAGATATTCCAGGACTCATCGGATCTCGCGGATCTTATAACATATACACGGGGCAATAAGTGAAATTGCAAGGCTTCATTGGTCCAGCATATTCTCTCGTATCGACAAATGTCGATGCGCAGAGATGCGTCAATATGTATCCTGTGAAAATCGAATCTGGGACTGGCAAAGGTGCTCAACAATATTATTTGAACCCAACGCCTGGGCTCCTTGAACTTTGCACTGCTGGAGATGGCCCTTTAAGAGTTCTCCACGTCGATTCAATCGGTCGGATTTTTGTTGTCAGCGGCACAAAACTGATGCGTCTTTCAAAAAGCGACGAATGGACAATGAGTGTAAATTCAAAGTCATATAACCGATACGTTTCTGATAGCGTTTCAAATTTTGGCAGTGGCGGTGCCATAGCGGATACAAGCACCGATATTTTGACAGTAGCAAATCAGTATTATCCAGTTGGAACTTGGATTTGGCTAACAGGAATGAAATGCACATTTTCAAATTCAGGTGGGAGTTTGCCGACTGGGATCTCGGCTGCGACCGATTATTTCATGATTGCCCTTAGCGCGACGACAATCCGCGTTTGCACTAGCCAAGCGAACGCATCGGCTGGCACTTATGTCGATATCACCGCCGCAGGAAGTGGCACCAATACATTGACAACTGCTGATCCAGATCCATTCGAAGTCAATTTGACAACGGCTATCAACTACACAACAAACGTCATCACAAAGGCAAGTCATGGTTTCTATACTGGTTGTCCCGTTGATATAACCACTCAAGGTTTTCCACTTCCAAGCGGTCTTGCGGTTTCGACTACATATTATGTCATCGTAAACAGTGCGAACACTTTTCAACTTGCTACAAGTTTAGCCAACGCCGTGGCTGGCACCGCAATTGATTTAACTTTTCCCACTGGAACATGGCAAGCGGTTCAACTTTATATTGACGAATATAATCCTTCGGAAGGCCTCGCCGTATTTTTGACAAGCACAGGGAAATTTACTGCTGCATCAATGAGTTATGGCGGGAGTGGAACCGATAGTTCAACATTGTTTTGCGATGGAACTTATAACTATATTTTTTATGACTTAAATGGCCTGCATCTATTTTTTCAAATGGATAATCCTCCGGCCGCATTAGGTGCACTGACGTTTCCGACTGGACCAACGTCTTCGAAGGTTGTTTGGAGCGATGGATATTTCATCTTAGCAGAGGACGGGACAAATACATTTTGGGTTTCAGGTCTAAAAGATTTTGTCATAGATGCGCTTTCTTATGCTTCGTCGGAAGGAAGCCCAGACATTCTTGTAGGGTTGATTGTCGTCAATCGTGTTTTATATTTGTTCAATGAGCAAACGATAGAAATTTATGTGAACACGGGCGCAGTCGATTTTCCTTTTGAAAGAACTCAAGGTGGTTTTATCGAAATAGGATGTTGTGCCCCTTTAAGTATTGCGACAGTAAACAGCATTATTTTTTGGCTTGGACAAGGCAAAGAGGGTCGAGGACTGGTGTATCTCATGAATGGCACGACTCCGACCAAAGTCAGCAATCATGCAATAGAATATGCAATTTCGACCTATGCTGATATTTCCTCAGCGACCGCATTCGGATATCAAAGCAATGGACATTTCTTCTATGTCTTAAATTTCGACGAGGCGACGTGGGTCTATGACGTCACCACTGGATCATGGCATCAGAGAGCCTATACAAATTCGGGCGTTTTAGAACGGCATTTGGCTGAGTTGTATGCCTTCGATCCTAGAACTGGAACTCACATTGTCACTGACGTTTCAACAAACGAAATTTATCAATTTAGTGAAACGACTTATTCAGACGACGGAAGTGCGATCACTCGTTTAAGAACTTCGCCACATATATCGAATGATTTGAAAATAGTTTTTTATAATAGCTTTCAACTTGATATGGAAGTTGGTATCGGTCTTGACGGAGGCGTTCAAGGTTCAAGTCCGACTGTGATGTTAGATTTCTCAGATGACGGCGGTCATACTTGGTCAAGCGAATCTTGGACATTGGCTGACAATACGGCTGGCGCAATTGGAAACTATAAAACGCGAGTGAAATGGAATCGACTTGGGAAATCAAGAGATAGAATATTTCGAGTTAAGATGACAGATCCAGTGAAAACAATTTGGATCGACGCGCAAATTGAACTCGAAGGCGGTGGATCATAATGACAAATATCACAAGATCATTTGAACCGCCCTTAAATGATAATATGCAAAATAGATCTGGGAGTCTTTCGCCAGGATGGATTTGGTTTTTTCGAAATATCACCGACGTCGTGAGAAGTTTAGGCCAAGAAAAAACATTTGCTTTGCAAAACGACTTAAACGCCAAATCATTCGCGACAAGTGATGTCAACACGACAACTGATATCATCACGGCAACAGCTCATAACTATTACACTGGACTAGTCGGGCAATTCTCAACCACGACCACACTCCCAGCTGGATTAAGTCTTTTAACTGATTATTATTTGATAGCGACCTCAATAAATACTTATCAAGTCGCAAGTTCAAAGGAAAATGCCGAAGCTGGGATAGCAATAAACTTGACCTCCCAAGGCACTGGCACTCATACCTTCACACCACGCGGTGATATTGATTCAATGAAATTCAACTACAAAGGAATCAGTCAAGCCACTATTGATTTTCTTATTCAAAGAGTGACGACGAGTACAGGAGCCACGGAATTAATCGAGTCTGGCATGTTTGTTGTTTCATACAATCCAACAAGTGCCGATTGGTCTTTGACGATGATTGGGACGCCTGGTCCCGATGATTCGGGCATTGATTTCACAATCGATTCAAATGGTCAAGTGCAATATGTTTCGACCTCAATCACTGGGACCGCCTCAATTTCTCGTATCAATTGGCGAGCACGAACACTTTCGGCAAAGCATTCGACCTACAGCACAGCAGGTACGCGATGACGTCAATGATTAAAGACACTAATTATGCGAGATATATAAAAGAGCGCGAGGGTTTTGAAATTCTAGAAACTCAATTCAGTTTTGTCTGTTACAAGATAAAAAATAATGAATGCTTTATAAGTCATTGTTACACTTCGAATGATCACAGAAAATCGAGATCAATGTCAAGATTATTGTTTGATTTGATTGATATTGCTCATGATCGTGGCTGTGATCGAATAGTCGCAAGTCTTGATTTAAGAGACTCGAATGCCTCTCTGACATTATTGGCGGCTTTGAAATTTGGTTTTATCGTAGCATTTGCAGATAAGGGCGTTTTGATAATTGAAAAAATATTTTGTCAAATCGACAATGATCTAGGAGACAAACATGGGATTGATTGATGACACTTTAGGAACAAACATCTTTGGCGATAATTCAACTGATCGGGCTCTCAATTATCAAGGTCGAAGTGTTAACGAAGCAAATCAAACTTTAAAGGATCAATATGCGCTAGGCAATGATGCATTGAGAAAATCCTATGATTCTCAGCTTGGTTATTTGTCTGGATATCAAGGCACTGGGCTCAATGCTTTGCAAAAAATGTTGACCGGATCATTTGCTGATCAATTGGCAAATGATCCAGGTTATCAATTTAGATTGAAACAAGGGCAAAATGCACTTGAAAGCTCGGCGGCCGCAAGAGGAAATTTAAATTCAGGTGCCACAATGAAAGCCTTGCAAAGATATGGTCAGGACTTTGGTTCAAATGAATATCAAAATGCCTATGCTAGGATGTCTCAGCTTGCAAATATGGGATTGAATGCTGGCACCAATATGTCAAACGCCGCTGGAAATTATGGTCAATCAATGAACCAAAATGCCATTGGACTTGGCAATGCCCTCAGTGGAAACATGACAGGCCTTGGAAATGCTCAAGCATCGGCTCAAATAGCACAAGCTAATCGATCAAGCAATTTATTGGGACAAGGCATAACTGGTGCAGCTATGTATTTCAGCGACAAACGATTAAAGGAAAACATACAGCCCGTTGATCAGGATGAATTGAAAGAAATGAAAAAACATCTTAAGGCTTATGCTTTCAACTACAAAAATGACAAGCATGGAATTGGCAATTGGATCGGCGTCATGGCTCAAGATCTTGAAAAATCAAAACTAGGTAGAACTCTCGTTATTCATGACGAAAATGGAAACAAAATGATTGATTTGAGAAAAGTTCTTTCAATGTTTCTCAGCACAATGGCAGAGGTATAAAATGGCAGGAATTGACGCTTCAATTTACTTTCAACAGCAACCTCTAGACATCGTTGGAAGCATTCAAAAAGGTATGAATCTCTCTCAAATGGCCAGAGATGCAAAGCTTCGTGATCAACAAATTGCAGAGCAAGAAGGGCTGAAAAATGCCTATGCTCAAGGCATAAAGCAAGGTCCCGATGGGAAACAATATCTCGACCGTGAGGCCACATTGAGTGCTCTGTCTAAAGTCAATCCTATGAAAGCTTATGAACAACAAAAACAATTTGAGGTTGATGACTTTCAAAAACAAAAAACAAATTTGGAAAACAATTTGCAAAAACTTGATATCGGAAATCGATTGCTTTCAAGCGTCTCGGATCAAGAAAGCTTTGATCAAGCAATGGATATGGCGAGAAAATTTGGAATAGATACAAGTGCCTTCGGAAAATACTATGATCCGAACTTAGTGCAGCGGTATCAAGCAATGGGCATGAGTGCAAAGGAAAGATTAGAGAACGAATTCAAAAAAATGGACTATGGTCTCAAACAAGAGGATCGATTGCTCAAACAAAAAGACCTCGAAATCAAGGAAAGAGACCTTGCATTGAAACGCCTGGCCAAATCAGAAAAGGAAAACGAAATGAGTGTTGCTCAGGCAAAGCAAAAAGGCCTTTATGATTTAGGCGTTGTCGCCGAAGCTCAATATAAAGCTGCCGTTGCAGATCCGAAAAAATACAATCCAACAAATTTTGGACAGTGGATCGATAACAGTCAATGGGCTCCTAATATTTTAAAAAATGAAAAGGCAATCGAAGCGCAAACAGCGCAAGCAAATTGGGTTGAGGCATTTTTGCGCGATGCTTCAGGTGCGGCAATCCCGCCGAGTGAGAGAATGGCTTATGCGAAGGATTTCTTCCCTCAGCCAGGTGATACTAAAGCAGTAATCTCAAATAAGGAAGCACTCAGAAAACAAAAAATGGAAAATGCTAGACTTGCAAGCGGTGCGAAATCCTCAAAGCAAGAAGATACCAAGGAATGGGAAGGCAACATTTACAAGCGAATCGGTGACGAGTGGGTGAGGCAATAATGAGCGACAAAAAGAGTTTTAAAGTTGGTCAAGCGCCTTGGGAAACTCAACAAAACCAAATTCCTGAAATTCAAGAAAGACCTTGGTATTCGGTAGATCCGAAAAATCTAGGTGCTGGTTTTTTAAAAGGTCTTGAAACTATCGACGAATACACAGCAGCACCAGTCAGAAAATTTGTCACAGAAACATTGACTGGCAGAGAATTAGAAAAAGCTCCGAGTGGATCAGAGCAAGCGAAAATGCTCGGTGCAAGTGATACGACTTACAAGGAATCATTCGGAGTTCCATCGTATTTAGGCGGTGACATTTCCCCTGCTGATATTTATGGCGTTGGTTTGGAGATGATTCAAGATCCGACTATTCTTGTCAGCGGTGCTTCGAAACTCGGCAAATCCCTTTTAGGAGTGAAACGCGCTGCAAAGCCAGGCATTCAAGCGACGTCAACGGCCGTCAAATCAATGAGTGTTGAACCAGTCGAAAAAGAATTAGTCAGTGCATTCAAATTTAAAGCGCCTGAGAGCTTACAAGAATTGAGAAACTGGAAACCAACGCAATCGACTGGTCAAATGCCTGGACGAGCACGACTCAAGCAAATTGTTGAAAACGTGCCAGATCTTGAAACTAAACCTTTGAAATATCACTTCGACATGATGGAAAACCCTAAGTCGATGAAAGAGCTAAAGCTCAAATTTGAGAATTTGCCGACAGAGGATGCAAAAAAGATTGCTCAATACAATCAACAAATTGTTCAGGAATCGACAAATAAAATTAAATCAACCGTGAATCAGCTCATTGGCAATGAACCGAGATCAATTTCCGATGCCGGTAATGATCTAATAGAGAGTGTCAAAACAAAATACAATTCTGAAAAAGACATGCTTGGTCCATTGTTCAATGAAGTTCAACGCAGATCACCAATGTTGAACCCGCGTGATTCGCAAGATTTAATTGTGGCGCTGGGTGAAAACACAAAGATTGGAAAAGTCCTAGCGCAGGATCCCGAGACTGGTCGCTTTATATTAAGAAAAAACACGCCTCGCACAGGACTTTCAAATCAAGAGCATGGAATTCTATCAAGTGTCATTGATGATTTGAATGACGGCATGACGTTTGAGGAGATGCAAAAAACGAGGGAATTTTTAAGAAAGTCAATAGATCCGTCAAATCCATCAGCTTCGACTGAGATCGGAAAAGTCAGATCGATCATGCTTGGACAATTGGAACACCTAGCGCAAAAAATAGATCCTGAAATTGGCAAAACTTTCAAAGCCTATGCAGTCAATGAAAGGTCTAGAGAGAGCATTGAGAAAATCATCGGAGGTCGAATTGAGTCGCTCGATGCAATGTATGCGGCAAATCCTGAGAAAATTGTTTCAAAGGTCTTTTCCAATCCAAATCACATGCAAATAGTGAAAGAATATGTCGGTCAAAAACAAATGGATGAAATGATTGGTAGTTTCATCAATAACGGCATTGAAAAGGCGACTGATTCGGCCAAAGGCTTTTCTCCAGAAAAGTTTAAATCGTGGCTTAATAGAAATGAAGCTCTTTTGAGTCGGTCGATTGAACCTGACATACATGAGCGACTCAAATCTCTAACTGATTATGGGTTTTATGGAAAACGCTTTTTAGATGAGGTCAACCCATCTGGTACCGCTGCGAGCTTAAAGGAAATGATTGAGCCAACAAATTTCATTCAAAGAGTGAAACAAAAAGGCGTCACGGGAGCCTTAAATAGTGAAATCATTGATCGAACCAGTAACGTGGTGAAATCGGTGAAGGCTAAATCTCAACTGGACGAAATGCTAGGAAATGCGCGAAATCTACCAACATTATCAGACAAATCAATGAAGCTTGGATCCAAAATTGAACAAGTCGGACAGGTCAAAGCTGGCCAAACGGTTGGAAATTTGTTCAATCGAGAATCGGAAAATAAAGAAAAGGGTGCCCTTAAATGGGCAAACTCAGGATTTGATAAATTAAGTAAATTCGCCGAGTCGAAAGAAAATAAACAATTGATCGATGTTTTGTCTAATCTTGATCGACAAGACAAAAAAGTTCAAAAACTATTGATCGAGGCTAGTGATTTCAAGCCTGGATCGGTAGGATTTCAAAATGTCATAGACAAGTTGAATCAATTGAAAGTGAAAGGCAAATAAATGGGCCTATTTCTGCCAATGGTCAAAGCGAGATTTTTTGATTCAAATGGCGATCCATTGGCGGGCGGTCTTGTCTATACCTATGTGGCTGGGACATCAACTCCGCTTGCAACATATTCGGACCAAGAAATTACTGCGAATGCCAATCCAGTTGTTTTAGATGCCAATGGCGAAGCTGATATCATTTTAGCTGCGGCAAATACCTACAAGATTGTTTTGCAAAATTCAGTCGGTGCAGTTCAATGGACCGTTGATAATGTTGCAGGGAGCGGAAGCGGTTCTTCGAGCGGTGGTGGTGGTTGGAGCGCTTATGCTGAACATGCCGTGACCGATGGGCAATCAGCTACGGATTTGTCAGGAGAATCATTTTTGTCTGCTACTTATTCAAGCGTTGATTATGATTTTGAAATTATCAGAGGCACGACTGTCAATGCGAATGGAACTTTTAGTTTGCAAAAGCAAAATGGATCATGGCGGATTTCATTAGGACCATACAGAGGTGACATTCATGGAGTCACATTCACTTTATCAGGCACGACGACTCAACAATTGAGAGCGGCATTAAACTCAGGAGCTGGAAATGGGACAATTAAATTATCGCGCAGGCTTATTTCGGAATAGTTTGTTATTTGTTGGGATTTGCATTTTTGCGTTTATTGCAAGTGGTACAATTGTCCCAGACAACACGACAATAGTCGGTGATTTGACAGTTCAATCAACTAATGGCATTGACGTCAATCCTGGAAGTGATGCCGATACTGATTTGATTTCAATCGGTGTCACTGGATCTCCTAAAATTAAATGGAATGAAACTCAAGATGCTATTCAATTAATTGAGAAGTTAATTCTTGGGACAAATGCTATTTTGAGCAAAACTGTCAATGGATCAGCATACACTTCAAAAATGTCACTAGATACGGACACGACCACCGATTCTGGAGGTATTGATATCACTCGTCACGGCGATAGTGATGCAAGTTATGGATCACTCAGTTTATTGAGGAGTCGAGGCACTCATGCGTCGCCGACAATTGTTCAAAGCGGTGATTTGATTTCAAGCATCGTGGGCCTTGGATATGATGGCGTTGACTATGAGCCGGCCGCATCGATTGAAATCTATTCAGACCAGACTCCTGGCTCAAACGACATGCCTGGGCGCATTGATTTTAAAACAGTTTCAGATAGTTCAAGAGTTTTAAACCAAGTCATGCGAATTGGGCGTCGATCTGATGTCATGATTGGCACTACGACGAGCGACTCATCATCTATTTTCGAAGTTCAATCGGTAACAAAGGGCTCAAGGCCTTTTCCTCGCATGGCTCAAACTCAAAGAGATGCTATTTTGTCGCCAGCGACAGGGCTATCGATTTTCAATAATGATTTTAATACTTTCGATTTTTACAACGGCTCATCCTGGTTGAGTTTGCTCGGCACCACGACCACACAAGAATTTTCAGGGAAAACAGTCAGCGGATCTTTGAAATTCAAAGAATCGGGCGGCGGTTCTAACTATATTGGATTTCAAGCGCCAGCAAGTTTAACAGGTGACGTGACTTTCACATTGCCAGATGGTGATGGCACTTCCGGGCAAGTGATGAAAACAAATGGATCAGGGACATTATCTTGGTCTAATGACTCATCCGCTGCAGTTTCGTCAGCTAGTGAAGTGTCAAATTTATCAATTGTCACTTCTGTTGGATCTTCGGCGCTAACAATTGCAGTTAAAACTCAGAGCGGTTCAAATGCATCGGGAGGTGATGCAATAAATGTTGGTATTCGAAATTCAACTGGTGGATATAATCAACGAACAATCACAGCAGCTCTTTCTCTTGTTGTTTCGAGTGGATCTACTCTTGGTCAAACAAGTGCTTCCACTGCACGCTTATTCATTTATTTAATTGATAATTCCGGAACATTAGAATTGGCAGTTTCTCAAACACTCTATCCAGATAATCAAACGATATCGACAACTGCTGAGGGTGGAGCTGGTGCTGCTGATTCTGGAACTGTTATCTATTCTACAACGGCTAGATCAAACGTTAATTTTCGATTGATAGGAACTTTAGACAACACGCAGACAACTGCTGGAACTTGGGCCAGTGCCGGTAGCAATTTGAGAATTGTCACATCTGTCGGTGATGCAGTTGAGAGTGTGAATGCTAGGTACACGACAAATGCAGGACAATCTATATCAAACGCTTCTCTGACTATAATCGATTTTGAAGATAAGGATTATGATTCTCATTCAAGCGTGACAACGGGTGCTTCCTGGAAGTTTGCGGCTAAAATAAGTGGTAAGTATAGAATATCATCAAATCTGACTACCACATCGACTGGAAACTTCAGTGCTGCTGAATACATTGAAAATCGAATTTATAAAAACGGTTCCATCTATGCGGCAAAGCTTCAAAGTGATTTCAACGGCTCAACTAGCAATAAATCAGTCCAAATTTCAGCATCGATCAATTTACTTGCTGGTGATTATATCGACATTAGAGAATATCAGACGAGCGGAGGTTCTATGCCGCTTGAATCCGCTTCAGGATACAATTGGATCGATATTGAGCGCGTTGGTAACTAGGGTGAATAAGATTGACAGTCTTACGAATCCAAAAGGAGCAAGGAATTGAAAATGCAATTCAGTGAGTTTTTAACTTGGGGGTTCACAGGACTTATTTCTGGAATTCTCATTTATGGAGTAAAGGTTTTGCAAGACATCAAGTCATCGGTCGAGCAATTAAATGAGCGCATGGCGACGATTATCGAGAAAACTCAGTGGCACGAAAAAGAAATGGAACGTCTAAACTCACGAATCTCAGTTATTGAAATGCGATTAGTTAAGAATCAATAAATTAAAACGAGGGGGAAAATTTATGAGTTCAAAATATGAGAATGTATTCGAAATTCTATCAATTCCACTGGCCCTTTATATGGCCTATGACAAATCCAAGCTTGATGGCAAGATCGACGTTTCGGACATTCAATACTTGATGGGCCCGCTCTTGAAATTGCCGACTGCCATTGAAGGTGCCGACCTTGCCTTGAAAGAGCTTCAGGCCATCGATGGGGAATCAAAATCAAAGATGCTCCAAAGGCTATCTGCTGAATTCGATATCAGTGATGACGTCTTAGAGGGAAAGATTGAAGCTGCAACGGCCTGGATCTTGTCAACTGCTGAACTGGTCGGAGTGTTAAAGAAAAATGGATGAGAAAAAACCGCTTTGGAAATCAAAAACATTCTGGACCGGCATTGGCGTCGTGGCCCTTTCAATCATTGAAGGGCCAGTCAAAGATATAATTAAGACTCAGCCGCCAATCGCTGGCAGTATTCTAGGCATCGTCATCATCGTGCTAAGATTTATCACCACTGAGGGAGTGAAATTGAAATGAGACTTTTTCTAGTCTTTTTCTTTTTAATATCTTGTTCGAATTTACCGAAGAGTGGGGAATCCCAGCCGGTGAAATCATTCTTGTATGATTTGCGTTTTAAAGTCAATGATTTTTGGTATATAGGATTCGGCATACCGCAAGGCAACAAAGACCATAAATACAGAATTGAAATAGAGCCTCCTGGTGACAAGATTGATCGACTTATTATCACCACATGCCATCGGCAAGATGTGATTGATAAACCTGGCAATGTTGCTTGGTTCAACAAGAGTGTGATCTATGATTATTCCAATCATGAGGAAATAGAGAATTTAAGAACATGCCCTATGCATATTTATGCACTGGAAGAAAAATCAAGACGTGTTGGATTTGGATTTATTGATTTTCAAGATGACAGACCAGAATTTGATCTTTCAATGTCTATGCAGTGCAACGGCAAAACTCGGTATTTTGTAGGCCGTGGATTCTGCCAAAGTGCTGAGGAGTTGGTCCAAAAGTTTACATTCCCAGAAAAAGTTATTGTTACACCATTGAGCCAACGAGACGAATGCAAGATTTTTGATAATAGTCCAAGTGATTCATTTGAGTTTAAAATGCCTCAAGGTCTTTGCGCTTATCAATTTGTATCAAAAAGAAAGCACGCAAACGGCGAGAGAATGCGAATTCGAGTGCATACCTATGGAGTCACCGACGTGCCAGTCAGGTTTTAGTCTAAAGGGGGGATAATGATCCAATCGATGTTGGCTTTTGTCGCAAGTATCATCGGCAATCAATCAATTGGTCGAGTCCTGCTTTTAGGAATTGAATGGTTTCTAAAAAAAAACAAGACAGACAAAGAGTCGAGGGAATTGGCCGTGAGCCTGGCCATGAGTTTAAGACGACAAGGTGTTACCGACGTCATCATGTCTTATAATTCTGACAGAGACGGCGACTCGGCTTCAAATGAATGGACTAGACTCGAAGAGGAGAAGAAAAAAAATGACACAACAAGACCTTAATGAAATCTTAAACAATGGACTTGCTGCCTATGCAAAAACCTTTGAAGGCGTGAGAGAAGTCGGCGGCAATAATAAAGGCGAATTTGTTCGCATGTTTCAAAAAGCGGTGGACGGGCAAGCTAATGGTGAAGCTTGGTGTTCAGGATTCGCCGCTTATTGCATAAAAACCTGGGGTACTCTAATGAAATCGGCCATTGATATTCCAAGCTTTAAATATTCAAGCGGGCTGATCTTAAGTGAATCAGTGTGCAATTTCTGGTTCAACAATCCTGACTCATTTCGGCTTGAAAAACCCGAAGTCGGATCTCTCATCCTTTGGAGGCGTTGGTCTGAAGGAAAACCAACCTGGCAAGGTCATATCGGTATCGTGGCCGATATCGTTTCAAGTGATGTCGTTCAAACAATCGAGGGCAACACGTCAAGCGACAATTCAAACGAGCGCGACGGCGATGGGGTTTTTCTCAAGAATCGAAACTTGAAAAGAAACTATGGCAGTCTAAGGCCTTTGGGATTTCTCAAGGTTTTCTAATAAAAAAACACGCAGCGCAAATAAGATGATAAATGTCATCTTTTCCATTGTTCCACGTGGAACAATCCATCACTTTTATTGAAATTTCCTCGTTTTGAGTGTATTAGTACGCACTAATCTTGTTCAAGAGGAGTTCAATGGAAAATTATTATTCTGAGGTCTTCAGATGGGCCAACCGCATTGGATACAGACAGGCCGTGGCGATGCTTTATGTCAGGGGAGTTTCGGCGCGAGTCAGTGAATTAATTTGTCAGGGCAAATATACGAAAAAACCAGGCGCGATGATTCGTCATCACATAGCAAATGCGATGGCGGAAGCGAGCCAAAACAAAGAGAAGAGGACAAAATAAAATGAGTGATTTAGAAAGATTTGAGAATATCAAACAAATAGTCGGGCGAATTGAGCCCGAGTTTACAGAACTTGCAAAGATCCATAATGCCGTCAATTTTAAGAGAGAGGCCTCTTTTGCACTCGATATCCTGAAAAACAATGCATACATGGCATCGGTCGCTATGGGCGATCAGGATAGCTTTAAACGGGCAATTATCAATGTGGCGGCTATCGGGTTAAGTCTTAGTCCTGTCAGTAAACTGGCCTATCTAGTGCCTCGAATGAAAAAGATCTGCCTTGATATTAGTTGTCGTGGATACATTCAATTGGCGGTCGATATTGGCTCGGTCAAATGGGTCAAGGCTGAATTAGTCAAAGAATCTGATTTTTTTGAATATCAAGGAATGGGCAAAGAGCCAGTGCATAAGTTCAACCCGTTCAAAGATCGAGGTCTTGTTTTGGGAGCTTATTGCGTCGCAAAAACTCATGATGAAGAGTTTATTATTGAAATGATGCCGATTGATGAAATTTATTCGATTCGAGATAGATCAGAGGCTTGGAAGGCTTATTTAAGGGATAACGCGAAGAAAAATCCTTGGGTCACTGATGAAAGCGAGATGATCAAGAAAACAGTTATTAAGCGAGCCTATAAGTCTTGGCCAATGACGAACACGAGACA